>Ga0315913_1006638_pt1 | contig 13971 bp, 8 predicted proteins | sample MpolsnodulesMG_FD_207736 | JGI IMG/M metagenome (GOLD analysis project Ga0315913, IMG submission 207736) | Medicago polymorpha root nodule microbial communities from Los Angeles, California, United States - small nodules | ecosystem: Host-associated > Plants > Roots > Nodule | place: USA... | reverse complement strand
ATGAATGAGATAGGTGTTTTCCATTGCTTCCATATGAGTTTTTCTCTACAGTTTAATGAAATTGTTTTTTGAGTCTTCGTGCTTCCATATGGATTATTTCTTCTGGTTGTGATGAGCCACAATCATGTGTAATAAAACTTGGTATGCATTGCTTTTCTCTGCAAGGTGAATGTTATCAAGCTCCATTGGTTTTTGATGATTGTGTCTCTCTTTTATCTTTTAATGCGCTATTATGTCAAAACTACATGTACTGAATTGCGATCTGGTTCAAGCTATTATGTCAAACCTACCTTGCTGAATTGCAATCTGGTTCATATTCTATAAGCTCTTTTATTTTTTAAGAGCTTATATTAGTTTGTTTATTTCCTTTTTAATCTTCTAAATCTGGGTTGTTTTTCACTTGATTTAGTGCAGCTATTAGGGGGGGCAAAAAAAAAAAAAAAAATCCCTTTTGGTATATAAAGGTAGCTTTTTCCTTAAAAAAAAAGTAGCTTTGTTGCTTTCAATTTAAAATTTTACATATTTTTATAATTTATTCTCTACTTATTGAAGGTTAATTCTTTCTATACTCTATTCTACAATGAATTAATGATCAGCAAAAACAAAATTTTGCCTTATCCTAATCATTTGACATCTCAACTTATTTTAAATTTTCTACATTTTTTTTAACAAAAAATCATATTTTTCGTAGAGAAAAAAATAATTGTCAAAAGTTTGGGATGATTTTATAACAAACAATTTCTTTTATATAGTTGTATCGTTTTTTTGTCAAGTAGTCTAATGACTGGAGCTCACACATTTTAAATGTGGAGAAGTTGTGTGTTCGGAGTTCGAACCTCGACCCTTGCATATATAATGCATTGTCGCCGTCAACTGAGTTAAGTCCACAGAGACTTTTATATAGGTGTATCTAAACAAACTAATTTTTTTATTTTATTAAAAAAGCATTTTTATTAAAAACAAAAAATAGATTCTTACTTTTTCTTCATAAAAATCTCTAAATTATCTATTTTCTAATTATGAATGTTAATTATTAGCAAAAACACATTTTTTATTTTTTAATATGAAAGCTAATGATCCACCAAAACACAATTTCGCCTCATTTTAATCATTTGACACTTCAACATATTTTTAACATATTTTGTGTTTGTTTATTGTAACAAAATTTATTTTTATATCGTTGTATCTAAACAAACTGAATCTATTCTTCAATTATGAAAGTTTTTTTTGACAGACTTATTACGAAAGTTAATGACAAAATTTTGACTCGTCCTGCATATATTTACAATTTTGTGTCTTTTGTAATAAAAAATTCATTTTATATAGTTATATATAAACAAACTAAATTATTTTTAAAAAAAATAATTTTAGTACGATAAACAAACACAAAATAGGTTCTGCTTTTATAAAACCTCTACAAAAAAGTATAATCTCTAAATTATTGAAAATTTCAAAATCGTTTTTATTTATATTCCTAACAAACGAACCCTATGAATGTTGTTATAACTATAGAAATGTGTTGTGTGGTCCTCGTGGAGATCCGAAATGCTCACATCTTTTTGAAAAAGGAGACGTGTGTGCTCTAATTGGTGGATATGGTCAAGTTCTCCTCTTGGAATTGGTTTTTAGAAAAACATTTTGGTCACGCCTGTTTCTTCTATGAGTGAGATCATGAATCCATTATGTGTTGGCACCGTCAGTGTCTTGTGGCGGATTTGCCTTGGGGTTGGTTTATTGAGGGGTTATGCGCATGGTCTTCCTCTTGTTCGACTGTCGTTGGGTGTTCCTGTTAGGAGTTTTATGTTTATGTTGTGGTTTTAGTTTTTGCTCTTGTTTATCCGCGGGAGGGTTTCTTTGATTTTGTTATTTCTTCACCTGAGTACTTCTTGTACTCAAGTAATTTGTATGTATGTTTGGACTCTTGTAGGAGATTTCTCCCCTTTATATATAATATATATTTACCATTAAATGAGTACTTCTTGTACTCTAGTTTGTATGTATGGACTCTTGTAGGAGATTTCTCCCCTTTATATATAATGTATATTTGCCATTAAAAAAAAATGGATGATTCGTTGTGATTCTAATGATATTCCAGGCATGTTCATTATGCAGTTTACTATTTGTTCAAATTGATTTGCAAAAGTTTATTTATTGTTTTGAAGGGAAATTGATTTGTCAAGTTTTTAACCGAAAGAACCGATTTTAAATGGAATTTAGACTTTTTTTAGTCTTACCCCATATAATTATAGTTACACCCAAATTTACTTCAAATTTTACAATAATACCGAAATAACCTCTTCATGTAAATTTTTTAAAACCTTTTTTCCATTATCACTTTGAACCTTCACCACTTGTCACCCACATTCCACCATGGATGTGCAACCAATACCTACCATGAAAGATTGAATCATCATCTTTTTCATTGATCCGTACTTTATTCATACAAGTAAGTGAATTTCATGAAATTCTTCATTGAAGAGTTTCAATTTATTGTTTGCTCGATGTCATTTTTTTTTTGTTCTGATATGTGTGTGGCATATAAGATAGACGTGAATTTAGATTAAACATGTATTATTTACGTAAGGTAACGTGATTTAAGTTTACGTATTAAGTAGTAAAGTAGTGTAATTTAAGTTTACGTAGCAAACACAGGGGTAGCGTAATTTAAGTTTACGTATCACACATGTGAATTCATTTTACCTAAATATAATTAATGTGTGTAAATGCGCGAATTCAATTCATACATGTATAACTCAGTTTATATAATATAAATAGACTGAGTTTATGTATATATAACTAATGTGCGTGAACGCATGAATTCAATTGATACATGTACATATAAACGTAGTTAACTTACGTAAACTTACTTTACATACACTATGTAAACTGAGTTTATGTATATACAACTAATGTAAGTGAACGCATGAACTCAATTAAAGGATATATTGATAATTTTGGGGTTTAACTTAGATTTTTTGGGGTGTGAGTAGTATCTGTCTAGAATTTACCATATATAAATATATGTTGTCGGTATTATATATGAACTTTGGTTTTTTATTCTCTACAATATGAAATTAAATTACCTGGTAAGTTGTACCAAAAAAATAAATAAAGAAATTACAAATAAGTGAGTATTATTATTTTTATAGGATAAATAAATGAATATTTATTATCTATCTATACTAAAACGTATAGAGAACAAGTGCCCGAATTCCTCAGAAAAGAAGGTTAAGAAGCAACATGTTGTGGATACCAAATTGGATGCACAAAGTAATTTGTTTGGTTGCAATGATGTTACCTTGGAAAGGAAGAAACAAAGGGAAGCTGCTAAATTGATGATACAAAGCATAAAAAGAACGACATTTATTGATGATAATTTGTTGTCATATATAGAGCTGGAGAAACTGTATGGTCATTCGTTGCAAGATCGCAACAAGTTAAAGCAATTAAAGAAATTTGTGGGATTGGTTCTAACGGATGATATAATGGGAGTTACAGATTTGAACGAGGAGAAATTTCTTAACAGAGATTGGAAAGAAGGAGAAATTATCGTTCTCGATTAATTATCTTTAAGAATGACTACAACTGATTGCAATGTAAGTATTATGTTAGGAAGGAACTAATTGCAGGCAACCATGTTCATTTGCAAGATAATGTTTCTGATATTAATTAGGCAATATATGTATTTGAAATTTTATCTTGACCTCTGCGAATTTCTTATTGCCAAGATTGCTTATTTATCAATCTATTAATTCTCCACTTACTATTCCTTAGTTGGTTTCTTTTTAATGATATTGTTTTACTTATTATACTAGCTCTATTTTCTTAACCAAGTATAAAATTTTTGCAAGTTGTTTATAATTGAACTTTCAAGTCTTTGCAGCTCCTAAGATCACATAAGAGACACAAAAAGCAATCCGATCATATTCTGTGCATCCGGTTACGTCAAATCTGTCATTATAGAATAAAGTGAACACTTCTCCTAATTTCACTTTTGTTTGAGAAGGTGAAGTTTTTCCCTTCTCTGTATATGTGAGTGACTAAGTAGTTCATACTAGCTAATAACAGATTACAATTGTTCCATCTATTTGTTAGGCTCCAAGGAATAAGGGAAGCATATTTGAATGCAAGAACAACCAGAGATGAATCTATTTCAGTCAAAAAAACAATACCACCTAAAAAAACAAAAGTCATCAATTTTCTTTCCCTAAAAAAAGTGATCCATTTCAAACAATCTAACTTTTATTTGATCATGAATTGTTCGAAAGAATTCAAGTTTTTACTTACAATTCTTGATAATATAATTTTTTATCTTTCAATCGAACACCAAGTTACTGAAATGGTCGTTATTTTTATTGGTAACATGAAAACATCAAAACTTTATTTTTTATTTTTGGTAAGGAATTTTTTTAATTTTTTATAGAAAGGCATTGGTTATATTAGAGTGTATATATGTAATGTATCATACCATACGTATATTTTCCCTGGTGCTCAAAACTTGTTTCCTATATTTCAGTATTCACTTGAATGCCTTCACAAACTGCTCCTTATATCTTCAGGTAACAAGTATAAACAAATAAACAATTTTATTTGCTCCTTAAATTCAAATAAAGCTCAATGATTATTGTTTCAAAATAAGAAATAAATAAAGCTCAATGAATTTGGGTATTAACTAAAAAACAGAAATAAACCAATTTTTTTAGAGGAATACAAATAAAGATATTAAACACACATTATAATGTTTATTATCTTACAACTATAAAAAAAAAATGTTTATTATCTTACAAATTCTTTTTGTCGTATAGCTTGAAAATATTAAAAGATTATTGCGAATGAAATATGAAATTAATTACAATCAACAACAACTTGGCCATGGTTCAAAATTCTTTTTTATTTTCTTCTTAAGAGTTTAGCCAGAAAAACTGTACCCAAAAATAGTTTAACCGTAAAACTCACATAAAATGTTGAGAAATGAGGAATTTTGAATTCCAATAAACACCCCTACATATACCTAACATCAGAGTTGTGCTTAGGGACAATTTCTTTCTTTTGGTCAAGTAATTTTTTTTTTTTTTTAAGATGTAAAATCATTTCTTCTACCAATTTGGTCTTGAGTGTAAGAAAAAAAAAATCAAACAAAATTTATGTATATAGTTAAAAATTTAAAACAAATACATCTATGTTGTTTGATTTTTTGTTGTTGTTTATAGCCGAGACCAGAAGAAGCATTTTGATGTCTAATGTTTACATTTTACAATCGTTATTATATTATCAATTAATAGCTATAAATTATCAATTTTTAGCATAATTGGTGGAAAAATTAATAAATTGATCTCGTAGTTAACAAAAGTCATCAATTTTAATTAAGTAGTTGGATTCAAATGATTAACGAACTTTTCCTAAAAAAAAATGAAAAAAGAACTTCTCTTAGTAACAAATTTTTAGAATTTGGGCTAAGGCCCTCTTGTACTCCGAAAAAATATATATTCGATAGAGTCTAAATTTGATTACGAACTAATAGTTCTTAGGGATGGATAACTCACTTGGTTGAGTTAAGGGATTAAAAAATTTAAATGCACAGAGTTCAAATTCTACAAAAAAATAAAAATAATAATACAACAATTAACACAATTAACATTTGTCAAAACAAAAATGACTAGTAACTAATTATCGAACAAACCTTTCAAACGAATTACTTGGTCTCCTTTCCCTAGGAACCAAATGCCAACACACAAAAAAGTCATTAATTTATTGGTAACAAAAAAGCATAGATTTTTTTTTAATAAAAAAGTATCGATTTTATTTAAGTGTAAATATGTACGATACCATACGTATGTTCTCCCTTCCTTAAACAAAACGTATTTCCTCCCTGGTGCTCAAAACAAGTCTCCTACACTTCAGTATAACCTTAACCCGATCCCAAATTTCTCCTTATGTCTTGCACTAACAAGCATGAATAACGAAACGATTTAATTTGCCTCTTAAATTCAAATAAAGCTCAATGAATTTGGGCATTAACTAAAAAACATAAATAAAGAAATATTGTTTACCACACATAAAGAAAAACCACAATCATTTAAGCATTAGCTCCTATAAATAGATCAACTTTCACAGTCTCTCAACACACCAACTTCACTCCTCTCCCTCTCATTCAAGGTTGCATTCTCTTAACACACAAAAATGGTCAAAACTCTAGCATTATTTTTTCTCTTACTCCAAATAACCTCTTTCATAGCATTTGCTGAAGAGCTAGAAACTCTTCATCACAAACCAGCAACTCAACTTCATCCCCCAACAAAGTCACCGGTTCATAAACCATTGGCTAGCCCACCTCACCACAACCACTCACCATCCCATGCACCTTCTCATGTCCACACTCCTCTACATCCTCCTCGCCCTGCCAAACCTCCAACCCATCACCACCACCAGCATCAACATCATTCACCATCTCCGACCCCTTCCTATGTTCACATTCCTTTACATCCCCGTCACCCTACAAAACCCCCAACCCATCATCACCACTCTCCTGCTCATGCACCTATTAAGTCTCCGATTCACACTCCTTTACATCCTCCTCACCCTACCAAACCTCCAACCCATCACCACCACCAACATCACGCACCATCCCCTGCTCCTTCCCATGTTCACTCTCCTTTACATCCTCATCACCCTGCAAAACCCCCAACACATCATCATCATCACCAGTCTCCTGCTCATGCTCCTGTTAAGCCTCTGATGCACACACCTTTACTTTCACCTCGCCCTGCAAATCCCCCAACCCACCACCATCATTATCCTCCGTCCCATGCCCCTACTCACTCCCCTGTTTCAAGAAGTTTGATAGCTGTTGAAGGAGTTGTTTATGTCAAATCATGCAACCATGTTGGTGTTGACACCCTAAAGGGAGCTACACCACTTCTTGGTTTGTTTCTCAACTTTATATCTTAAATTCCATTTTATTTTATTTGTTTTTTTATTTTACAGAGAATTTTTTATTTTATTTTATTTTACTACAATCTTTTGTCACATTGAGCATTGCTTACATCTTGCATGAAGAATCAAACTATTAAATAATATATTCTTTCAACTTCAATATATTTTTTCACACCTTCTTTACTTTGTAGATAGATCTAAGAATATTATTCCAACCATAGAACTGTATATACATTTTTTTGTGTTTTTTTTTCATTGACATGACAAGGTTTTGGAAGAATAATTCTAGTCACACCATTGATGACATGGTTGTAGAAAAATACTTCTATAGTCACTCAAACATGTTAACACATTATTTTGCCTGCAAAATAACACATTATTTAATTATTTCAAAAACATTTTTTATTAATTATTTTAATTTCTACCTTTTTGATTTGTGTATGTCCAATTTGTTAGGTATTATTTCATCAGAGTTATGACCAAAACTTTTTCCAACGTTATGAATTATTTGTTGCTAAAAAACAATGAAATTGTTATGTTGTTTTGAAAATTAAAGGTGCGGTTGTGAAGCTCCAATGCAACAATGTCAAACACAAGTTGATCTTTAAAGCCAAGACTGATAAGAAAGGTTACTTTTATATTGGAGGTCCAAAGAACATTACAGGTTATGCAACTCGTCATTGCAACGTTGTTTTGGATGGTGCACCAAATGGACTAAAACCCTCAAATCTTCATGGTGGTCTTACTGGAGCTCTTCTTAAGCCTGTGAAACGATCGATGACTAAGGGTGTTTCCTTAAAACTCTACACCGTTGGACCGTTTGCATTTGAGGCCAAATGTCATCATTAAGAAAAATAATAGTGTTTTAAATTGGTATAAGTTTCTTTTGGGTTTTTAGGCCTTAGTTTTAACTGTGTTAAAATATGGTGTTTGGACCTTGAATTATCAATAATAAAAAATTGTTGCATTTTAAAAGTAGAATTTATTTGTATGAAATTACTAATTTATTTGGTTATCGTAATACTAATTCATATAAATCAATCAAATACAAATATGGAAACATATTAAGGCAATATAATTTTGATGTTAATTACATCATAAAGGCAAACACAAAGGGTTATAAAAGGGAGCTAAAATCATCTCCACTTATTATTCTCTCCATTTATTGCATTACCAAAGTTTTGGTGCATAAAAGGGTATGTATATAGGGAACTTCTACGGTACACCTCACAAATTGAGGTGTACCAGTACTCTTCATAAATTTATAAATTAACGTTCATTTTATGAAATAAATAGTTATTTGTCAATATTTATATTTTAGAAAACACCAATTCATAAGAAAAAACCTCATTTCATTGTTTATAAATTGTTTATAAGAATCATATTAATTTTTTAACATTTTTTCAAAAAAATAATCAGTATTATTTGTTTATAAGTAATAAAAATTCAAAATAAGTAAATTTTATGTCGTCGATGTTTTTGATAAATAAGATTTAATTATTATAATTGTTAATGATAAAAAATAATTATTTTTCTTCAAAAAAACACATAATTTAGTTATTAATTTAATGATTTGGTGTACTGATACACTCAAAATTATGGATGTACATGTACCATAGAATTTTCCATGTATATATAACTTTTTTTTTAAGAAAAAATAATTTAAGGAAACACAGGTTATATATAAAAGGGTATGCATATAACCTTCTAAAAAATACAAAAAATAATTCAAGCGTAATGTTTTTGTTTACAAGAATTCAAATATAATGTTAAAAAGGGTATGTACATAGCTACATTTTTGTTTAAAGGTATGTACATAACTACATATCACGTCCTTCACAAAAAAGTATTATAAAATTGATTCACCGTAATATCATATATCTTTAACATATCTCACGTATCACAGTTTTATGGACCTTCCTAGTACAAGCATGCATTAAACACACACATTCATTCGGTTTTAAAATTTCCAAAGTTTGGTAGTTTAAATTATTCAAATTTCAAATACAAAAATCTTATTTAAATTTTAAATATGAGGTGCTTAGCCTTGTAACCTACAAAATTCATATTTCAAATGATTATCAATGTTAATTTGACCAACTAAAAATGCACTGCCTTTTTTCTTTTCTTCTACAAAAGAGGCCCAAAAGAAGGGGAAAAAACCAAGCGGCTAAACGCATATTCCTAGGCATGCACGCTCCATAAATACATCAAACATGAGCCTTTGAAGCTCATTAGGAGGAGACTCAAATACTACCAGATTCCAAGAATTCAAAGATAAGCTAAAATTTGTTAGCCAATCAGCACATATGTTGCCTTCACGGCAAGTGTGAATAACTTGAGCTATTCTCGCCGAAGGATCTCTTGAATACGTTGAACCAAAGAATGAATGGTTCCATTGATCTTACAATTGTTAGTAACCATATCAATAAGCACATTTGAGTCACTCTCAACAATCAAGTGAGATATCATCATGTAGAGCATCACAAGCTCCAATTTTGCGGCTAAAACCCTTGATCCACCTGCCATCAGATTTTTGGAGGTGCCCGCCACAACCGGCAAGCTCACCATTACCTTTGCATGCTCCATCACAATTAAGTTTCACCCAACCATCCAACGGTCTTTTCCAGCCAATATACACAATTTCCTTATGATGAGGATTTTTCTGCAAATGATCTTGAGAAACTTCTTCAATGGTCCTAATGAAATTTTGGATGACATAAGTTGGATTATCTGGTCTTTGAAATACTTCTTCAAAAATAGCTTTGTTTCTCCAAGCCCACAGATGCCAGCATGTAGTCATGAAAGTTGTCTGCCACCTAAACTCAAAAACTCCAATCGATTTTTTACTAAGGTTTTTGAAAACTCAATCCCTGCAATCAACAAAGGAAAAGAAATTAGTTATCCAATCAGAAGGTACAAGTCTAATCCATACCTGAGATGCTGCCCTGCAATCATGAAGCACATGAATAACAGTTTCGTCAACATTCGCACAACAGCGACATGTAGTAGAAACACCCGTCCCCCACCTACTACGACGTTAGTTTGTAAGAATACGACCATGAGCAACTAACCACATGAAAGTTTGAATACGATGAGGCCCCTTCAATCCCCAAAGCATTTTCCAATCTCCATCCACAGTAGATTGGTCCTGAACAAGCAAATTGTAAGCACTCTTAACTGTGAATTGTTGCGTACTAGTTCCTCTCCACCCAATGGTGTCAGGACCATCACCCAATGCACGACCTTTAATTACAACCTAATGCTAATTAAATTTATTAAAAAAAAAAGTAAATTATTTTTAAAACTGAACAATAATTGTTTTTATAACATTTCTTATAACATTTCCTAAAAAAAATTAAAACCGGACAATAATTGTTTTTATAACATTTTTTTTTGAAATAATAATTGTTTTTATAACATGATGATCAAGTCTAGGAACAATATACTTCAAAAACAAAAGTCTAGGAACAATAGGTACACAATATAATAGTTAATATGGAATTTTCAATTATATCAATTAGTATCAACAAAAAAACAAAGGATAAAATTCATATAAAGTTATATAGATGCAGTTTTTATGGTTACTCACACAAAGAGACATTTTTTTAGTCCCTATAAAATGTACAATTTTTTTTTAGTCTCATATATAGAATTCATATTTCTGCATAAATGGTTATAATATTATAAGTATCTCTCCCAAAAATATTTTTTTTTAAGAAAACATGAATGAAATATGATTTTTTCTATTTTTGGTGGTTAAAAAATCTTATTTAATTCATATTTTGTTAAAAAATTCTAATTTTTATAGGAGGGATTTTTTATAATATTCTATTCATTTATGCACAATTTTACTAAAACATACGAAGACTACACAAGAGTTGACTAAAATATAGAGACCAAATGTGGTGAATGAAAATTTTATAGGGATTAAAAGTCGAATAAATTTTTTAGAGGGATAAAAACAAAAAAGTTGGTATACTTAAATTGTTTAATAATCGACTTAAAAAATACTTAATTGCATGTTTGGTCTCTTACATTCATTTTATATTTTAATTCGGTAAAAGTAGGTCTCTGTTTATGGGAAAGAATTACAACATGGAAGCTGCGGTTTTTCTCTTATTGCAGCGCCTCCATGTCTCACGACGTGAGAGCTTCACATCCATCCTTAGAGTTTATGGAAAAGAAGGAACATAAAATTGTGACAGCAAGCGGATGAGACAATAACCTAGGTGCTTGAGAGCGCGATGCATTGACGGGAAGATTAGAAAATGGTACAAGGGATGCAAACGAGGAACAAAAATACAGATCCACATTAATAGCCCGGACCGAGTAATGATAGCCAACGGTGGAAAAAACCAACCACGGTGGACTCAAGGTCGGCCCTAAGATTTTTGATCTCCTGGACAAAACAATAAATTGTGTCCTTTAGTTATTTTAATATATTTCTTACATTTTTTGTTGTAAAATATTCATTTATAATCAAAGTTATCTAAAAATATATTTTTCAATAGAATGAATCAAAACGAATTAAAAAAATAAATATTTATATAGTACTAACTATTACGTAAAAATAATAATTTTGGTGCTCCTAAAAAAAGGGTGCCCTGGGCCGCCCGCCCTCAGGGCCACCCCTGGGTAGACTTAAATGTAATGTAGAAACCTCTTTCTCATTTTTCTATAACTAGACTTTTGACCCGTGCAACATACGAGTCTGATGTACTATTCAAGTAAATTATTATTATTTATAAATCGAAGTATATTAAATCAACTTTCTATTTCATAAGATGTAATCTAATAATTAAAAGGTTGGGACGTTAAATGCGCTTAAGAAGAGGATTCAATGTTAGATCCATGTAATCTACATTGCTTAATCTGAATTACCATAACTCAAGTATGTGTTTTCTTCCCACCAACTATTGTAGATAATAGAGTAAAAGTGGATGTCATTGTAAGCGGTTGAGTTGCGTCGTTTTTTCTTCACTTAAATATAAAATGCATTTCAAAAATATCTGAAATGTGCTTTTCTCTTAAGATTTAAATCACAGAGTTTAACAAATTTACAAAGCATTGTGTTTCCAGTTTCAAGAATCACTAAAGCAGCAAAATTTGAAATATTATATCTAATAAAATAAGAGATTTAGCAAATTGAACCTTTCATTATGATAACAAAGCTATTCCAACATTAATAAATAGTGCAACATACTCTATATAAATAAAGCTAAATAGCACCAACACAACTTTATTTGAAATACCTTTGGACAACGTAGCAGATCTACACAAAAGCAGGAAAAAGGGAATCTTAGAGGAGATCTCACCTATGAAAATACAAATGAACCATATGATTTACCAAAGGGTGAAATTACCTAAAGGAACAAAAAAAAAAACACCTAAATCATGTAAGAAAATTTGAGAAAGAATTGATTGAAAGCAAAATAGATATATATGCAGAGCAATATAAACCATTGTTCAATGGTGTAAAAGAATTAAAATTGATCTTCTTCCAAAGTGTAACCAACCCATCAATTTTTAAAATTAAATCAGAACAAAATTGATTTTTTTTGCTCTATATACCAGAACAAAATTAGAAAGCAGGAAGAACGTTGTTACCTTGGCGGCCATCAATTCAAGCAATCAACACAAAGATTAAACTTCTCTAGCATAATGGCAAGCTAAAACATAAAAGAACCTGTCGAAGAATTGGCACAAAAGTGTGAATAAATCAAACTGAGAGTAGTTTTCATGTCTTGTTGCTTGATTATTATTGCATTCAAATATCTCAGCTTTTATGTCGTAGGGACCAGGGGCGGTTTTACCACCGACGAGTCTCGGCAGACGTCTGGGCTCAACCCATACTTTTTTTGCATCACTACAAGAAATTTGACTTTTAGTGACAGCCAAATTCAATCATTATAGGGCAATTTCTGTAGCTAACTCCGTCTGTCATTGTCAAAATGACTGTCAGAGCATGTTTTCCATATTTACCTACGGACAAAATCGTAGGTAGTTCTAAGGAAACCATTTTAAAAACATTATGGACCTTTACCTACGGTTACGGCTGTCACTAAAACTTATTATTGTTTTATTTTTATTTTTTTTATATTTTCTATTCTAGTATAAATTTAAAAAATAATAATTCATAAAATTACCACTTAGTTCAATCAATATAATAAAATATTATAATCAATATCATTGGAATTTGAAATTAATTACTATGATAAATTTTTAGAATAAATTTCTGAAGTGACTTACACTACTAAAAAAACAAAAGTTAATGAGGGATATTTAGTGAGGGAAAACGTGAAATCCCTCTCTAATTCCGTCACTAAATTTTGCGACCAAGGAATTTGTGAGGAATTTTATTTTTTCCGTCACTAATTTCCCTCGCTAATTTTGTTTTTTCTAGTAGTGTTAACTAGAATAATTCTCTCTAATTATGAACTATTATACCATTCACTTAAAGCAATACTCAATACTCACAGAAATACTCAATATACACTCACAGAAATCAAAATCTATATATACTCACATAAATCAAAATCTATATATACTCAATACTCAACATGATCAACGATGTGTGGTTTAAAGACTTGATGATATGTTACACCGAGCAGGAGATATTCAAGTCACTTGATAATATTATTCGAACATTCACCGCAAAGAGGTCTCGGAAAGCGCATTTACCTCCTAATTTTATTTAGCACACTATTGACAGGATATGTTTCATCTCTCTTATTTTATATTGTACTTTTATTAGCAAAATGACGAGTCTCTTTTATTTCGATTTATAACTATTTATATAGGCAAAATTACACTTTTAGTCTCTTAACTTAATTTTAGGTAACAGTTTGGTCCTATATCTTTTTTTTCATTTCAATTTGGTCCTTTTTGTCCATTTTCATATACACTTTCAAGCTTCAAATCTAATATTCTTATGCAAACATAGACGAGGATCATAGATTTGAAGACTGAAAGACCATAAGAAAATAAAATCATGAATTTTAAGCTTAAAAATTCATATGAAAATGGACAAAAAGG
>Ga0315913_1006636_pt1 | contig 13972 bp, 13 predicted proteins | sample MpolsnodulesMG_FD_207736 | JGI IMG/M metagenome (GOLD analysis project Ga0315913, IMG submission 207736) | Medicago polymorpha root nodule microbial communities from Los Angeles, California, United States - small nodules | ecosystem: Host-associated > Plants > Roots > Nodule | place: USA... | reverse complement strand
AGTAGATGTAATAAAAATAACATTTTTATTATGGCAGATTAATTCTGCATCTGTGATTTCAAACTTCATAACTGAATCTTCTAGTTCGAAATGGAGTTGGATAAACGAACCTGTGGGTATTTCGAAGAATGATATATTGTCAAAGACTGGATTACTTGAGCAAATAAATATCACCGCTGATAGAAGTGACTACTTGTGGTACTCATTAAGGTACACAAGCCTCCAAGTTTGAAAGATATTTTCCCTGACTGATGATTCTGTACTTCTCGATAACACTTCTATCGTATTCTTTTGAAGCGTTGATTTTAAGGATGATCCTGGTTCTCAAACTGTCCTTCACATTGAATCGCTCGGCCATGCCCTTCATGCTTTCATAAACGGCAAGCTTGCAGGTAATTATTCACTAGGATTTTATGGTTTTTATATTTTGAAAGTCTCAAAGAGCCTGTGTTATTGAAACTCAAATGAAGTCGAGGTTGATTTTAAAACAAGTTAAAAATATGAGTTGATCATGGACTTTTATTTTTCAAGGAGAGTTCATCATGGATGTTCCGTCCAAAAATGTTCATAATTTATTGTTTCAATTAAGTTCTTGAATTATTAAATAATAACTTCCTATGATATTATTGATGAATTCTTAGGGAGTCAAACCGGGAACAAAGAAAAACCTAAGCTTAATGTGGACATCCCGATCACAGTTCTTTCTGGAAAGAATAAAATTGATCTGCTGAGTTTAACAGTTGGACTTCAGGTTCAGCTTTTCTTGTTTTTAGTTTCCAATTATGCATAGAATAGCTTGCTCCTCCAATGATTTCTCTCATTACTATATCTAAGCTAACATGAACCATATGCACATCAGAACTATGGAGCCTTTTTTGACACAGTGGGAGCAGGGATCACCGGACCCGTAATATTGAAAGGTTTGAAGAATGGCAAAAACTCTCTTGATCTCTCCTCTCAGAAGTGGACATATCAGGTCAGTCTTCACTTTTGATCGAACACTATTTATTAGTCTTAATGAAGATACATAGTTAATGGAGTTAATTATTTTGTTACAGGTTGGCCTAAAAGGTGAAGATTTAGGTCTCTCTAGTGGAAGTTCCCGAGCGTGGAATTCACAGACTACATTCCCTAAGAATCAACCATTGATTTGGTACAAGGTAATTGTATTTTCAATTTATTGTTTCCCTTGGTATAAGTTATGGAATTTCAAATTAAAAGAATGCCACTATATGAAAAATGTTTTTTGCTACTAACCAATGTCGTACATTTTGCATTAGACAAACTTTGATGCTCCATCCGGCAGTAATCCAGTTGTGATTGACTTCACGGGGATGGGCAAAGGTGAGGCTTGGGTAAATGAACAAAGTATTGGGCGATACTGGCCTACATATGTTGCTTCAAATGCCGATTGCACAGACTCATGCAACTACAGAGGACCTTTTACTCAAACCAAATGCCACATGAATTGTGGAAAACCATCACAGACATTGTAAGTGCTGCAAATTTTCAATGAAAAAGAGTTTAAACATGACAAAAAAATCTTGATCTATGATGTGACTGAGACATTAATCCCATCTCACAGATACCACGTGCCACGGTCGTTTTTGAAGCCAAACGGCAACACTCTTGTATTGTTTGAGGAATGTGGCGGTGATCCAACGCAAATAGCTTTTGCTACAAAACAACTAGGAAGTGTGTGTGCACATGTATCTGATTCTCACCCACCTCAAATAGACTTGTGGAACCAAGATACAGCATCAGGGGGAAAAGTAGGGCCTGCACTGTTGCTCAACTGTCCTCATCATAATCAAGTAATCTCTTCCATCAAATTTGCAAGCTATGGAACACCATTAGGGACGTGTGGAAACTTCTACCGCGGACGCTGCAGCAGCAATAAGGCGCTGTCAATTGTAAAGAAGGTGTTTATTTGGACTCCTGTTCCCTTACTAATTTGTTATGTTTCACTTTGGTTTAGATTGACTATGTTGGGTAGGGCTCATAGTTTACTGATATGTGAGTATGTTGATTGAGCTGGTGAGAATAATAGAAAATCAACTAATCAACTCATAGTATTTAAACACAAGCAGTAATATGTAACCACTTTGCAGCCATAGATGTAGACACAATTGGCCGAACTCCGCAATCAAATTTTGTTTTTTTGTTTTTGTTGTCGTTGTTGTTGGTTTTAAGCTGGTTAGCCGCGAAACTCACACACACATTATGTATTGAGAAGTGGAGAATTGTGGGTTCAAACCTGCGTTCCAACATATCAAATGTCCCTACAACATTTTACCATCTGAGTTATACTCACAGGGAAATCGCTTGTGTTCTTTGTTTGTGTTTTTCATTTCTGTTTTCTTTTGAACCAGAGTTGTTGTAACATACTAAAATCATCTTATTAACAGGCCTGCATTGGGTCAAGAAGTTGTACTGTTGGAGTATCAACTGATACTTTTGGAGACCCTTGTAGTGGAGTACCGAAAAGTTTAGCTGTTGAAGCTACTTGTGCATAGACAGACATGTGACATGTTGATCCAAGGGCAGTCCTCAATTGTCTTCTACTCTTATCTTCAATTCATCTTCCCTATCTAAATTAGAATTCTATTCTAGGAACATCCCAATTTCTTATTTTTCAATTAGAATAGTTTAGTGCCACTTGCAATAAAAGAAACAAAAATGTGGTCCATATGCTGATGTTTGATACGTGATAAAATGTTGTCCTTTTGTTGTTGTAGTAGTGAAAAGGATGGTAATGGTCTCATTTACTTGTAATACAAGTTGCACTCAGTGTGAGGAACCTGAACAGTGAAAAGTGGAAAATTTGGACTTTTGGAGTATGAACCAAGTTGGTTTATTAGTTGGAAAATGATGTATTTGAAATTTTCAATCTTTAATATGTCCATCTGTCAGTAGAATATTGTGAGCTTTTGGATAAATTGAACCTTCCACTATTGATGAATATAAGTGCAAATTTTTTAGTACAAAAGCAAAAAAAACTTGTAGTACATTGTGGTAGGTTTAAGGAACTACATGAGATTTCAGAAACTTAAAGCAAGCACACTGAGATTTAAGAAAATGGTTGTCATAGGAAACAATATGGTTGGCTCTTATTAGTCCAAATGATGAATAGTTGATACTATATATTATAATAAAAAGATTGTTATTACTTATTAATGTTCTCAACATTTCTTTTGAATAATTTAATCATCTTAACTTAAAGAACAAAAAAAGTTCATTTCTTGGAATTAAGTGTATTTTATAGTCTGATAATGAAATAACATGGGTGCCCTTTTATTGAGACTATGATAACGAGGTATCCCAACGTGGCCAACCTGTTACCACCTTTTTCCATTGCTACTTTTCTCCTCCTAAATTTGAACGAATAATAACAAAATTTGTGTTATTTGACATCCTACAAAATAGATTGTCATTCTAGCTTGTTTTTTCCACTGAATTAGAGAAAATAATGATTTGTCTATAAAACCTAATCCAATTGACAATTTTAACATAATTTGCTTATGCATTTATTTTTATACTCGAGTTTAAATCGAGACCACTCTTACCTTTTTATATGGTGTTTATCACTTCATTTACGTTCACAACGTATTTTTAAAACAAAATATGTGTTTATACAATGTCGGATATTAAATTGTGTACACACAAAATTTTGTTTGTGAATAAAGTGACAACACTATTATAAATGAATACACCAAATGAAAAATCTCAAATTCAAATTTGGAACACAATATAAGATGTGCGTTGTTCAGTATAACAATATAGGTATTTTACGCTGCAAATATATTTCTCTAATACCCCTAGAAAACTTGTTTTTTCTCTTTCCCTTTTATTGAAATAAGTGATTTTCACATCTATTTTGTTTTTATTTAGTACTGAGGAAGATAATCTTGTCAAATGGAACAACAATAACCACTCTTGTGTCATCCTTAATCTTGACGAAAGTTGTTTGGGCTCTCCTACAAGGCAGACCCGTTCCTGGGCATGTGTAAAGTGCTCTACGGAGTCGGGCCTCCAATTTATGGGGGCCTCAATTATTTGTAGGGGTATGAGTATAATTGTTGGGATGTAGGATAATGTTTTCTTTTGTTATGTAGGTTTAAATCAAACACTTATTATTTGACAAAAATAAAGAGTAAATGGACAAGTTAGGCCAAAACTCACACATCTATCAACAATTTTTTTTTAACAAAACAAATTAAAATCAAAATAATGTTTATTGTTAATTTATAATTGTTTAAATTATCATTAATTTTTTTATTGGGGGCCATTTTTAATATTAGAATTTAGAACAGAGCCTCCAGTTTTATTGGAACTACCCTGCTATAAGGGATGGTTATGGAGGAGTTTTAAGAAATTATGCAGGTCTTTACTTGTCAGGATTCTCTGGCTACATCCAAAATTCGTCTGATATTCTGTTTGATGAACTCTATGCCATATATCAGAGCCTTTTGCTGGCCAAGAACATGGGTATTTCTGATTTAGTCTGCTATTTTGATTCTCTTCATTGTATCAACATCCTTAATGGTCCCCCATGAGGTTTCATGTTTATGTTGTTTTGATTCAAGATATAAAAGAGCTATTGGAGCAAAGAAATGTTATGATGAATCACACCCTCCGAGAAAGGAATCAATGTGTGGACTTTTTGGCTAAACTTGATGCCTCATCAAACTTTGAGTTTCTTTGTCACGAGTCTCCTCCGGGAGATCTTTTGAATTTTCTTCTAAGTGATGCAGCTGGAACTTTTTATTTGAGAGAGTGCAGCTCTTTTTTTTTTCCTTTCAGTTTCTTTTGTTTTCCTTTTTCTCTTTTGTTTTAGCTTTGTACAACAAAAAAAATGTGATTTCGTCGTCTTAGTGCGACGTTAGTTTATTTTTCGTCTTTGTGTGGTGTTGCTTATCTTTCTTGTTTCGTTCAGGTATTTATTCGATTCATCACACTAGCTTCGATCCAGTGCAGATCCAATCATTGACTTTGGTGTCGTCCACGTTGCAGACCCGGAGACATGGGTATTCCAGAGACTTGAATATATTCATTTTTTGACAAAAATAAAACGATATTCATTCATTCAAATCGATAGATTACATCAGATACAAACATCGCTAAAAACGTAAAAGGTGAATCTGCGAACAAACTCACATCACCCAAGTTAATAACATAAAACGACAAAATGTCTACAAATAATATGATAAAACCTAAGTCACCGAAATTCACATTCTTCCAGATCTTCAACATTGACGCCCAAATCATTGGTTGAATTTGTAATTGACTGATGTCGATCTTTCAACAGGAAATAAGCGAACACCGCGACAAGACGCGAAATCAAACGTCGCACAAGATGACGAACAACACAACGCCGCACTTAGACGACGAAATAAAAAAAAACACAAAAGAAAAAACTTGATATATGTGAAAACCACTTATTTAGATTGAAAGAAAAGCGGAAAAATATGTCGATTGGTGATTCTAGGTCAAAAAATGACCTAAAACCACCCCTCCTCGATAAACGAAGGAGAGACAAAGTTTAGAGAGAAGTTGGAGTTTTTCTCATTAGAAAACTAGGGCATGCTATACTTGAATATATTCATATATGTAGGCTTTTGTACTTTGTCGTTTTATGTTATTAACATAGATGCTTTGTGTTTGTTCGCAGATTCATAATTTTTGTTTTTATTGAATTTGTACTGTATCAATTTAAAATAATTGAATGTCGTTTATTTTTGTCAAAAAAAATTAAAATTGTTTTTTTTTAAGGAAAAAATTGTTATTTACACCCCTCTTTAGCTTTGCAATTTCATATATTTCGCTGTATTTCCTAAAAAAAAAGAAAAAAATCGCTGTATCTAACCATTTCTTCTGATCCCAAATTGGTTTCTTACACAGGGTTTGGGTTTCTCTCCTTCCATTCCACCATTTTCTTCTCCTCCTCATTCCCAATTTCAATTCCAATTTACCATTTTTTTTTACCATCGATTCGTTTCTAGGGTACAATTTCATCAATTCTCGATTGAATTTTCAAATTAGGGTTTCGCGTTTTACTCCAAAGGCCGTCCATTGTTGCTACAATTTCAGGCTTTTGGAGCTTCTGGGTCAAAAGGGTTCTTCAATTTCTGTCATTTTCCATCAAAACCAATCGACAAAAAATAAAAATGTAATTTTTAATCGTTTTTATTATCCTATGATATCTTATATCATTGATGTTTCATTTTGATGATGTATGAATTTATTTAATTTCAAATTTTGTCTCTTTAAACGTTGTTATTTAATAATAATGTGTGACTTTTGTTTAATTTTTTAATTTTTTTTTCTTGTTTCTGTTCAGAGAAAAAGGTCAACGAATTATTGGTGGTGAGTTGTGGGCTGAGCCTACAACCTTCGTTAGAAACTGGAGCTATCACAATGTTGGGTGTCAATCGTTGTTGTTTCAATTTCTCTAGTGGTTTTCTCCATCTAGCTGAATGGCACCCCTTAGAATAGCCATGTTTTATTGGGCTTGAAGCCCTTCCTTTTCCTTTAAGGTAATCATCATCATCAATCATATTCTGTGTATAGTTATGGTAAAATCCTATTTTGCTTTCATATGTTTTGCGTTATCCCTCCGGTTCCTGAGGGAAGGGCCCTGGTAATCCGGAGTTCCACAAGGAAGGGACTTGGTAATCCGGAGTTCGGCCGGGAGTTAAGTAAAGTCTGGCCAAGAATTGTTCCACCCTCCGATTTGTCCATTGGTGGAGCTCATCAATTACTAGAGCCCAATATATTGTATTTTTTCTTTCTTATGTTGAAAACCCCTTTTGATGAGAGATTTATGTGTTGCAGGGTCAGAAGAAAAGTTAGTTGTTAGGAAGATATTTGATTTGGCCATTTGGGGTGAGTGAGTTAGATTGATGCTGTGATGGCAGATTATAGGAGTTTTTCATTTACGAAAATGATTGGCTGCTGGAGTTGCTTTGGGTTGATAAAAAAACAACCGAGACGTGGACGGACTAAACGCGGCATCAAAAATTTTCTCTCCCAAGGGCTTTTGACGGATGGAGAAACTGAGTATGATGAGGTGTCCTATAGTGGTGATTATACTAGTAATACAACCAGCGGAGATGACAGTGAGCCGCAAAATTTACCCAATCGTTCCGAGGAAATTTTGAACTTCAGAGCGGAGAATGGCATGATTTGTAGGCCTTTTCCTGTTAAAGAGACTGTCAAGCTTGTTCGATCAGAGGTAACTGTTGGAATTGCTTTTCTGTTTTTGCTCTAAAAGTTCTTTCAATCTTTAGTGGCAATGAAACATCTAAAGTCTAAACTAGATTGACTAGTGTGGATGCACGTGATTTTGAGTTCAATATTGGTGAAAACTGTTGTCATGTGTTTTGATTTCTCTAAGGTTTCCAGAGCCTTAGCTGAACTGTGTTGATATATGAGTTCAAAATAAGAATTTATCAAAAGGAGGTTAGCTATTGTTGTTTGACGCTATTTTTATCAAAGTTTGGTAACTCGACTTCTTGTTAAGGCTGGACTTTAAAATGTTTTGGGTAACTGCTTTCTTTGTAGTCATGGCTTATTTTTTTCATGTTTCTTCACTTGTACGTTTCAAGAGTTTTTATCCTGTATGTTAGTTTTTTGCTTTTGAGTCACATGGTTATTTGTATCAAGGCAAAACTTATCTATTGTATTGGTATTGGATGTTTTTTCTGTCATAACTCGTAACCTTTATTTAAACTATCCAGGATGAAAATGGGAACAAGATGTTAAATGAGTATATTCGAGAGTATAAGATTGGTTCCGGTAGCTATGGCAAAGTGGTAAGTGAAGTGTTTGTGGAATTACACTTTCTCTTTTCTCAATGGGCTTGCTTTCCTGACTCCCTTCCCTGGTATGCATTGCAGGCTCTTTATCAAAGTAGCGTTGATGGACAACATTATGCTATTAAGGTAAGGAAATTCTTAGTGTTAACAAGCAGATCACTTTATGATTGGAAATTTTTTAACAGAGCAGAAGTCACTTTTCTTGATATAAGGGAAGTGTGATGGAGGTATATTGTTGGACTAGCTAGTGTGGCTGAGTAATTGAGGATGTGTTATATTAAGAGATTGAAAAGAACCCATAAACCAATCAATGACAACATGCATGTTTTTTATTGTTATTATCAAGATAAGGGCATTGGTGATGATTTATTGAAGTTAATTGTTTTGAACTGCAGTCTTTTCATAAGTCTCACTTACGGAAGCTTCGAGTTGCTCCATCCGAGACTGCCATGACTGATGTACTACGCGAGGTATATTTCTTCTAGTATCTATCTTTTGATCAACACTGGAGGTATCCCCATTACATGGCTGGGGCATTGGTTTCTTAGTTCTTATTAATACACTCAATCATAATGTATGTCAGAAATGTGTTTTAAGTGTGAATATATACCGAATCTGGTCAACTACTTGCTTATCACCTAGAGGGGCTACTGCTTCATTTTCCAGTTTATATCTACCAAGAGTATGTGGAAACTACTACTTAATTTCAGCTCGTAGATGTCCATTATTTTGGAATTTATTGTCACTTGTTCTTTTTATACAGTAGGATGCATATAGGTCATTCTTAGAAAATATAAATGTTGGCATCTTCTATACGGTCATCAATTTTCTTATGGGATATATTATCATTTGGATTTCTGATTGAACAGTAGCATGCATATATACGAGTTTTTTGCCAAGGTTTTATGATTTATTTGCTTCCTGTTTTATGCATCTTATGATTCATTACCTTTGTTAACTCTATTGTTTTAGACATTTTTTAGTGTCCCTTCAGTAGTTCAAGAGGCATGCTTGCTTTATTTTCAGGTACTTATCATGAAAATGCTAGAACATCCTAATATAGTCAATCTCATCGAGGTGATTGATGACCCAGAGTCGGATGACTTCTACATGGGTACTCACAATTCATTTCTTATTGATTTTGCTTTGTAGTGAGTAATGCTCTGTGCTTAACTGCTTATGTTTACTTGTACAGTACTTGAATATGTGGAAGGCAAATGGGTTTGTGAGGGTTCTGGTCGACAATGTGCCATAGGTGAAGAAACTGCTAAGAAATACATGCGCGATATAGTCTCGGGATTAACATATCTTCATGCTCATGTATTATCTCTCACCAATCATTTTGTGTTAACATTGACTCATGTCTCTCTCTCAGACACACGCTCACACAGTGCTTGTTGTTTTCCCAATCCCAGCTTGTTTAGTTCATGCATTTCACATTTTAGCGGTTTTTTTTTATTTATAAAATAACATTTTAATGGATTGGATAACAGAACTAGATACTGTTGCAATTTCTTTACTTTGTATGCACATTATCCTTGATGCTTTTCAAATTAGTTTTGTTTGTCTGCATGAAACTTAAATTTGACGTTCAAGTCTAAAGTTGTCTGCAATTACTTTTGTTCGCATCCTAATAGAAAGAAATACATGTTATTAGATATGCATGCATGAAAAACTTCTTATTTGTGATGGTTACACTCATTCATTTTACATGCTTTGAAATAATTTGACTGTGTAATCATGGTGGTAATTATTTTACTGTTTGAAACGCAGAATATTGTGCATGGGGATATAAAACCTGATAATCTGTTGATTACTCGCAATGGGACTGTAAAGATAGGGGATTTCAGTGTTAGCCAGGCTTTTGAGGTAATACTGAACTAAATGATACTTGAAAGATATGAAAGATGATAAGTTTACTCTTTAGTCTTTAGCATTATTTTATGTATGAAACTCGAACGGAAGTTACAGTATCGAAGTCGGGACCCACATTAACCTTTTCCTGTGTGATTGAAATTGAAAATCATTGGCTGAAAGATATGAAAGCTGATGAATATTTCACTTAAAACTAGAAATTCATTATTGTGCTAATTACATTACATAATTTATACAAGCCTCTTGTGCTGTTAATTTCTAATACTCTGATATAAAAAGATATAATAGAACAGTTTGGCTAATCTTATGATGGGTGTAGTACCTATATGAAGTTACGATTTTTCCTCAAAAGGATTAATTAATCATGGTTTATATGTTAGCATGATTTACTTTTTTACATCCTCAAGCATATTCATGCATCCTAACCTAACCGTTCAACATTTTTCCTGAGATATATTGGTGACATTTAATGTTGCTTAAGATATATCGTGGCAACTAATATAAAATCATGCTTGTATTCATTTTGCAGAATGGTAACGATGAACTTCGTCGATCACCTGGCACTCCTGTTTTCACTGCACCAGAATGTTGTTTAGGTGACATCTTTTTTCAAGCTTGCAAGATACTTTGCCTTGTGAAACCTATCAAAGCACAAATTCTCATTTCGGTTTTGTTTGTGGATGTTATTTAGGTCTTACTTATCATGGTAAATTGTCAGACACGTGGGCAGTAGGAGTTACTTTATACTGTATGATATTGGGTGAATACCCATTTCTTGGAGACACGCTTCAAGATACATATGACAGAGTAAGATTTATATTAACTTCCCACCCTCTAATATTATTACATAAACTTAATGTTACATATTTTCAGCCTATACTAAAGAAATCTAAACTTGATGTTTTCTTACTTTTCCAGATAGTCAATAATCCTATAGAAATCCCGGATGACATAAACCCGCAGTTAAAGAACTTAATAGAAGGATTGCTTTGCAAAGGTACATGGCATTCAACTTCTGTTAGCTCCTATTAACAGGGGCATATCATAACTATATAACTATATATGCTGCGTTTTGATTGGCTTATGAACATTCTATTTAAATTTTTTACTGACATTAGTGTTCATCAAAATGTTTTGGAGTGTTTATAAAAACAACTTATCATATGTTTGTAAACTGTTTTCACCTTGTTACAATAAATTTTCTATTATAGCATATGAAAACTCATTCTACATATCTAAACTTAATTAAAAAACTTGTATGTATAGAGAAATAATTATACATCAGCACTTAATTGAACTTCTTATCCACGTCCTTTATATCAATTTGCACTGTTTCGCTCTTCCTACACACATTTTTACGGACCTGGTTTTATTTTTTGCGGCACATTATCTTTATGGTTCTCACTTGGATTTTGTGGTATGCAGATCCAGAACAAAGAATGACATTAGCTGAAGTTGCCGAGCATGTCTGGGTTATTGGAAATGATGGGCCACTTGGTGAGTACTCGTGTTGGTGCAAACGCAAGAGTATGGTGAGTGAAGACTTCTAGGAGGGAAATGTGCATGATTGATCCACACTCACTAAATTATTTATTTTAAGTTGATTTCTCAATGTACAGTGGCAAAGCCCATTAATCTTATTTCTTTTTTATATCCCATTTGACCCTAAGTTGGTATGTTATGATTATTTTAGAGTCTCGAAAGAATCCTCGGAATTAAAGAAAATAAGGTTCATATTTCTCTCTTCTGTTTGTGTTATGAATCATTTGGAAATTGGTGTTTAGGGAGATGGTTAGTTAAGAGATTAATTCTCAGATATTCATTTGGAAATAAGGTTCATGTCTTGTCCTCTTGCATAGAATGAGCTTTTTCTCGAGCATGTGCTTAGTTGTGTTTAGTTTACTTTATACATATTCATATAGTATATGTATACATCATCACATGGAGTGTTCTGATATATGCTTTTGAGTGTATTTGGTCTTCCATGTGTAGGCTTTTTGCTGCATATAAACCAGAGTAATGATATTTGTACAACCATGTTGGTACAATTTTTGACAACTTTCTCTTTCATACTCACATTATATTTTTATTCTCTCTCTTCCTTTTTCTCTCTCTATCACTTTAGACCAATGAAGAGAGAGAATAGCAAGTTTGTCTCAAAAGTTGTCTCAAATGGGTTGTACAAATATGTTGTCCTTTGTTGATTTTGGGTCAATGTTTGTTTGGGGCTACATGAAGAACAGAAACAATCATACAAGTGTACTGGTTTTATTTGCTATTTAGACAGTTGACCCTTAAAATACATTTAAACATGGTTTTTAAGTACTGGTTTTATTAATTGAAAGTACTTAAACTTGTACAATATTGAAATGTGATTTTTCTCACGTCGCGTGCATGCATATTTCAATGACTCATGTTTAATTAACTCTTGTAAAAAAAAAAAACTTAACTCCATTTTATCAATGAAAAAAACTTGTTAGCTACCTAAACTATGAATTAAGTAATTTAATTATTAACATCTGAAAAATAAATTGAAATTGATGCTCCCTACAAAAAACATTATCTCATGCTCTAAGAAATAAAACACTTTATCCCATTATTTTATTTTAAATTTTTTATTACGAGTACATATAATCTTCTTGGAGATCCCTTTATAAATACCTATAGTAGATCACCAAAATTACCATTAGGTTGTCTTTCGAACATCCAACCCATTAAACAATAGTTCTACCAACAAAATAATAATAATAATAATTAAATAATAAACTATTAAATCAATTTAACACCAAAAATAAAGAACTGTTAATTCAATTGTAACGTTCACTCTATGGTAAAACCATTTTTCTGTCCTCGTAGTCATTTCTCTCTGTCGGTTTCACTAGTCCATTAGTATTTGGTGCTTAATTTAGCCTCTTAGCCTATATACAACTCTTTATATTCCAACTTTTAGCAATCGCACCAATTGTTGTGATTATCACTCAAATTCCTGTGTTCTTTCTCCAAATTACCTAATGACTCCCACCAATTGTTGACTTAAGCTTATGAGAAAGAGTCTATTCCAAATTACAAGTACATTATTTAGCAAGAGAATCTCATGACTCAAAGTAGCATGTTGAGTCTTTTTATCTACTTAGTGTAAGTCTCATAATACTAGTACTGTATGGTATTTTTCATGGAGTGCATTCTTGCCAAACCTCCACGAACCCAATCCAAGTGCTGCTTCACCCATTCCTCTCAAACCAAATGTACTCTTCCATATTATTTTCCTTCCTAAAGATAATAATAATAACTAAGCATGGTAATGAGCACAAACATTTTTCAATTTTGAATTCTAGCATTGTACTTACTTTTAGCCTTTTTTACCCAAAATACGTGAGATTGGTACTGAGGACTTCCAACTCAAAAAGATACTATAACAATTTGCAACGAGTACTATAATAATAATAATAATAAGATAAAGTTATTGTTGTCGTATACGTGTTGTACTCTCAAAGAAAAGTCTTTGTTCATCCATGGAAAAAGACAAGAATGGAGGCAGTTTTTGGCTGTGTTATTCGTCATCATCATCACACTGTTCAACCATTGTTTTTATGCAGAGAATTTATTGTCAAACGTCAAATTTTGTTCGGTGTGTATTAGATATACTATTAATATAGAGTCGGATAGAATCATATTTGATATCAAAAATTTGATGTTTAATATTGTGTTTTTCTAATAGAAAAAAATTGTAAATAGAAAGTAAATCTATGAATATATATGGTATCTGAATAATAGTTGTGCTCTAATTTTCAAATAAATGTATTAGAATTGATGAAGATTGATTCAGTTGATAAGGAGTTGACTTATTTATCGTTGTGAGTTTAACTCTAACTGTCAATGTGAAGACATGTTTGAAGAGTGATTTGTCAATATTTTCGTAAACGGTTTTTGATCTTAAGATCTGTCTTGACCTTGATGAAATTTGTAATCTGTCTTACCTGACTATTTATTTAGAGAAAATGTATTAGAAATTTTACCATTATTTGACTAACCATTACAAGTTGCTCAACTTTAACTAACAAATCTAATTCTCCACGGCTCTCTAGCTATTAGCCAGCACGAAACAAACGGTGCATGAGAATAAAGCAAAACGTGTGTTTTGGTGAAAGGGAAAGGTTTCTTTTGCAAATACCAAGTATTTTCCTTCTCTCCATTTTTATTCATTTTTAAGTTTCGTACGGCACTACACAACAATGTCAACACTATACATAAGGTGTAGACTTACACTTTCAAATATTGTA
>Ga0315913_1006635_pt1 | contig 13972 bp, 11 predicted proteins | sample MpolsnodulesMG_FD_207736 | JGI IMG/M metagenome (GOLD analysis project Ga0315913, IMG submission 207736) | Medicago polymorpha root nodule microbial communities from Los Angeles, California, United States - small nodules | ecosystem: Host-associated > Plants > Roots > Nodule | place: USA... | reverse complement strand
TTTCATTTTGTTTCTAGTTAGCATTTTAATTTTTGTCATTTATTTATTCGCAATTAGAATGTACTTAGGTCCAATGTAATTATAAATGAGAAGAAATCATGCATATGTCTTTATTTTATTTATTTTTCTGCTTTTACATATTCAAAAAATGCAAAAAATATTAGGCTAGAAAAGGGTTTTCATGGTGATCTAACGTCACTATGGAAATTCCTCGCGCTTTTCTTTTCTTGTCACGTTAGTTTTATTTTTATGTTTTAATTAATATTCAAAAACAACAAAAACATGCAAATAACCAAAACTTAACAAAAAAATATTTTCATAATAAACCTTGATTTATCAAATCAAGTGATTCCCTTTTTTATTTCTTTCTTCATCAAATATCAATCCATTTAATCATACTTTGAGTCCGTTTTCTTTCAAATTAAAAAATACAAACCAATTCATATTTGCCACTTGGCTCTTTATTTTAAACCTTTTTCAAAACTAATAAAAAACACCAAACAAATCAAACGGTAATTTCTACCCCGAACTACGAGGTTTTGATCCCTCACGGGTACGTAGGCAAAGAACTATGTCCTTTCAAATCAATAAAAAATGTAAATAAAATTTTTTCTTTTCTTTTAATCACTACTTTTAATTCCTTCTTTCAAACAAAAAAAGCAAGCAAGTTATAGCACAAAAATTGAATAAAATCAAGAGGTTCTCGTAGAGTACTACGAATATTTAGGGTGCTAATACCTTCCCTAAATATAACCAACCCCCGAACCGATAATCTTTAAAAATGTGGTATTTGAACCTTTTTCCACTTTCTTTTGAAAAAATTAAAAGTTCAGTCGTGAAATAAAAAGTGAGTCAAAGCTAACAAAATAGCTATGACCTCCAAAAAATGACGCGACAATTTGGATACATCAACTTTCTTTGACTCATACATTCAATGTTGTGCAAATTCTCGAGCTTATGCCATCTTACTAGTGTGTTAACCCGTAGCATGCATGAGCAACAAACTACTACTTTTTGGTCTTTAAAAATATATTATTTTTGTTTTTTATTTATTAATGAAATTATTTGTCTCGTGTTTTATTGCATTTATCGATGAGAATTATTTATCCCGTGTTTTTTTATGCATCAGTTATAAATATGTGTTCCGTGTTTTTGTTTTTTTATGTGTAATAGTGATAAATATGTGTCCCTATTGTTATATATCAAAGTACAATATATTTCGCTTACATTTATCAACGAAAGATATTTGTCCGTATTTTTTATTTATCAATCACAAGTATTTCTCCCTTGTTATTTTTTATATTTATCAATAACATATATTTCTTCCATATTTTTTCACATATCAATGACTAATATATATACGGTGTTGTTTATGTTTATCATTGACAAATATTTGACCCATAATATTTTTATGCATCGAAGATAAATATTCGTCTTATGTTTTTTTTTTATATTTATGATGACAAATATATGTCATTTGTTTGTTATTAACAAATATTTGTCCCTTTTATTTTTATATATTTATTAGTGACAAAAACTTCAGAAAAAATACTTGTTTTGTGCCTTTTTTATGTATCAGAGAAAAATATTTGTCATGTGTATTTTAATATTTTTTTTTGACAGGGTGTGTATTTTAATGATTATCAAATATTTTTATGCATCGAAGATAAATATTCGTCTTATGTCTTTTTCTATATTTGTGATGACAAATATATGTCATTTGTTTGTTATTAAAAAATATTTGTCTCTTTTATTTTTATATATTTATCAGTGACAAAAATATTTGGAATCATCATTTTCAATTGATTTTATTAGCATAAACTGCTTAGTTCCCCCTTAACCACCTAAGTCCGAGTGTACAATCGGCAGTCGTTAAGGTATGCGAACTAAGATTGAGCTTTATGCTAAAGAGGTTTTCAAAATCTTGATTTCCATTTGATTTCTTTAAAAATGAGTTTTCCAATTTATTTCGTTAAACTTTGATACGAAAGAATGACGATGATATAAAGTTTTGAATTAAGATGAATTGGTTTCGAAGTGGAATATAAATAGATTTTCCTATGACTTAAAGGTTTTGTGTTGGCCAGTTCTTGTAATACTCGATGAACTAACATCAGGATGTAGCGTAGGTTTATGTGCTTACTTTTATGTTACCTTGGTTATGTGTTATGTGATTGAGTAGAGTATTAAGCGAGGAAGAGTGTAAAGAAGACAATTGACTCAAATAGATGGTTGCTAGATGTTTTTGAACTTTGTCAAGAAGTGAACTGCCAAGAGTATCATGAGTCAATTCTGACTCATGAAGTGAACTGCCAAGAGTAATTGAATGGAATAACATATTGCATTTATCTTCCATGTATACATATGTTATTCTGACTCATAGAGTGCCATTGTAATCTTTTTCATACATTTACCTATGGTCATGCAAGAAGTTTGTTTAGCTATTGCATGATTTTCTCATATTTGATCCTTTAGAGTAAATGTATATCCTTTAGAGAAATGGAGAGGAGGAAAAATGCCAAACCAATATATATCTTAAGTCTTAATAAAGCAATCAATTCACTTTACTGCCGTATCCATTTTTGCCCATTTCAATTATCTCAGCTATTTAATGGCTTTTTCCAGTGGATCACTGCGGCTACATTCAATGCAAAGGTTTCCTTTAAAGATTTTATGGAATTGCAATTATCAGATTTGTTGAAGAAGAAGAAATTAGTTAATTTTAAGGTTGATAATTTGATTTTCATATTTGATGGTTTGAGTCTAAGAACAGCAACTGATTATGGATGAAATTATGGAGGAAGAATTAGAACACTCAGTGTAACCAGGTTGAAACCATTTTAGGATAGGATTGAATGTGAGTAGTTGTACATGTCTCCCCTTTTAATTTGAATAAATCTGAACTGTCTATTTAATCTATTGGCATTTTTCTCGTGGTCCACCGGTGAGGGACCTAATTGGACCCTCATCCTAATATCCACTACAAAAATTTATAAAAATATTCAAACTGTTCCCATTGTGATTTTTTTTTTTAGAAAACCCATTGTCAATCTTATACGCTTATATTTGCATGAATCACAATATTGTTCTGTTTTAATGTCTACAACATAAAGTGACATTAAATTTAACTGATTGTTAAACATACCATAAAAGGGAATTATTACCATAAAAGGAAACTGTTTTTGACTTTATTATAAATTAATTACACAATTTCAATGCATTAACTATTATATAATTTCTTCAATTTATCTTCAATTTACTCAGTTGGCAGCCATGCCTGGGCTTCATACAACTATCTAAAGGTTATCTGACTCGCTTCAGTTTGGGCAATATGGAAGGTTAGAAACAACCGTGTCTTCAAAAATGCGATAATTGATCCTCATATTATTCTTGAAAATGTGAAGTGGACTTTCTTTTTATGGTTATCTTCGAATATTACTCCTTTGGCTTTTGGGTTTCATGACTGGTGGCGACATCCCCTACTTTGTATGGGTGTCATGTAATTGTTTTATTTTGTTTCGGTGGTGACACTTTGCTTTAGGTGTCTGATTGTTGTAACAAATTTTGGATAATTCACCATTTTAGCACACCTTGTGCGGGGTGAGTTTATCCTCTTGTGAGCAATATATTCCATTTTGATTTGTTCAAAAAAAAAAAACTATTATATAATTTCCTTTTTCATATCCTTAACCAGTGCCCTGGGTCAGTGCCCTGGGTCACCGATTAGCATTTCCCAAGTTTAAATTACCTTAAAAAATAAATATTAATTTTGTTAAGGAAAACATATAGCATAAAAAATTAAGGTTGAAGTTATATGTTATCAAATATTCTTTCCGTTGTTTTTTTTTTATATTTATCAATGAGAAATATATCTTGTACTTTTTTATGTGTCAATGACAAATATGTTTTCCGTTTATTTATTTTTTATATATTTATCAGTGATAAATATTTGTACCATGTCTTGTAGGTTTTTGTCCTGTAGATTTTCTTAACTTAAAATTGCATACACAGCATTTCTATAAAATCTTTGATTATTTTATATACAAAAATCAGTTAAAATATTTGAACAGTGCTCCTTGTGATTTTTTTATTTATTTTTAGAAAACACAATGTGAATCTTATGTCCCCCACTTTTATGTATTTTTTTCCTTTTTCTAATAATATATACGAGCAGTTGACATTGGATTAGAGTGTGGGTGTTAAATCAGTTGGAACGTCCTTTAATCGTGTCATTTTGCTCTTACTTAGAAAAAAAATCTTATATGCTTATTTTTGCATGTATCACATATTGTTCCTATTTTCATGTCGACAATATTTTGTAAAAAAAATAATTTTGACAATATAAAATGACGTTAATAAATACTAATTTTGTTAAAGAAAACATATAGCATAAAAAATAAAAATTGAAGTTATGTGTTATCAAATATTCGTTTCGTTATTTTTTTTATATATTTATCATTGAAAATATATCTTATACTTTTTGACGTGTCAATAACAAATATGTGTCCCGTTTATTTTTTATATTTATCAGTGATAAATAGTTCTATAGGATTTTATCCCATAGATTTTCTTGATAACTTAATAGTGGGTACCAGGCATTTCGATAAATATTCTGAATTGCCACGTAAATTAAAAATATTAATCAGTGATGATTCAAAATGTTTTGATTGGTTGTATGTGCAAAATTGTTTTGGACCGTCAACCTACCACTATAAAACTCTATTTTTATTCATATATGGTTCATACACTCGCATGTATTTTATTAATAAGTGATAAATATGGGTCTTGTGTAAAAACTAACATTAATATTGTATTTCTATAAAATCTTTGATTATTATACATGCTAAAATTTCTTAAAAATACTTGAATTGTTCCCATTGTATATCTTGCGTGTTTATATTTGCGATCAATATGAAAGAATGAGTAATCACCTTTTTATCCAGGATCAAGAAATCAATATGCTCAACATTGCTGCCAATGACAATTTTCCAAAAATGTTAGATCTTGACAACAAGTTTCTAGAGTTCCTTTGAATCATTGATGTCTTCAAAAGGATAAAAAGTTCGGACTGTATTAGAAAAACTTGAATATGTGATGCTTCAACCAAATTTACTTATCATAACTCCTTCAAAATTTAAAGTTCTATATATTTCTCTAAAAGTAATTATTAAAATCATGAGTTCAATCATCTATGTATTAACGGTGAAGTAAAAAATAGTTTAGTTCATAGTCCCTCTCCCAGACTTTCTAGCCTCTTGTGTTTCTCCAACATTTTCCTCTCCCATTTATCTACACATGTATTAACCAACTTTTCACAGCTCAAATCAAAGCAAAAATCAATGCAAATTTTGAGGTTGTATTTCCACCTATTATACAACATAGTTTGTAAGATATTACAGCAACTAAATAATGTATGTAATGGAGTGTCAGTAACACTACTATGTTTTTTATATAAAAAAACATAAAATTATAAACATAAAGATCGATGAACATAAGCAAATCAAAGTAACAATGTCCAAAATGAAGATAGATTGGGAAAAACAACATGCAGATAATATATTAAGGTACCCATGTATCTGATTTTGACGATAAGTGTTGATGAAGAATGACCGAAATAAAAAAAATGGATCATAAGCTTATTATAAAAACATAAAAAAATATGTTAACAAATAAAAAAAGAAGGAATATGTCAACTCTTTGTTGCCCTTGCAACAATGAAATCAAAAACACAACACAAACAACCACAATGAGAGTGTAACCAATATTGCGTACCTTGTTATTAATCAACTATTCTAGAGCTCATATTAAAGCAAGCATCATATCTACTTTTGAGGTTGGCTCTTCATCTATCTAGCAAGCTCTATTTTGCACGACTCCTGCAATCATAGTATGTATTAAAACCAAATATGTTGAGACTTCAGTGATGTTTTGAGAAAATTATTTATGCATGTTGAACTTATTGAAGAAGTAACATCTAGATCCTTATATGATTTATATTATTCATGTAATTTATCGTTTTAATTAAGGATTTATGGTGTTACACCTCTCTCTTTTTTCAAACTCACGTGTGGTCCCATTCCCCCAATAATTCCTTTCTCTACTTTCCCTCTCATTGTTTTTTTTACACTATGACCAAATTTTTTAATTGTGTGATTATTTCATCAATCACTCATACTCCACCTTAATTACATATTTTTTTTTAATTAATTGTGATTAATTTATTGTAATTTTCAATAATTTATCATCCATTTACTTTTAGTGTTTCTTGTTTTAATATTTACTCATAAAATAATCATTAGAGAAGACTTTATGAAGTTTTTTTGAAACCAAACAAAGAGATAATAATCATTTTTTCCTCGACTCTCTGATCAAACAGAAAGTATAATTAAAATTGGATTAATTAAGTAAATGATCTCTATAAATATTCAAATTTTCGTTTAGTCCCTACAAAATAAAATCACTTTTTTTTTTAAAGAAGTAAAATCACACTTTTTAGTACCTGTGACATTTTCCTTTAACATTTTAGAGACAAAATATTGACGGAATTTTTTTGCAGGGACTAAGAATACTGATGGAAAATTTTACAGGACTAAAAATGTCGACGAAAATTTTAAAAGGACTAAAAACTGCGATTTTATTTTATAGAGATTAAAAATTAAATTATGAATGTTTATAGGGACTATTTACTTAATTAACCCGTTAAAATTTATATAATTATTTTCCTTTTCTATTTCTTTTCATAAAATTTCTCCCCTCAACCAGAACTAAAAGATGAATAGAAGTGCTAAGAAATTAGTTTACATATAAAACAAATACATAATTTCATACTCTTAAAAGATACATTCTCCTTTTCTTCAAAAAAGAAAGAAAGATACATTCTCCTTCTACCGGATTGCGCTACAATTGTGTTTTTCTGCTGTTTCAATTTTCGGTTTTTTCTTTCAAAATTATTTTCAATTGTTAACAAATAACCACAAAAGAGTAAAAATTGAAGAGACTAGTTTAATATTTGACCATTTAAAGAGCTACTAGTTGTTCCATATTAATAGGAGATGTGTATTTTGAAGGTCCATTATAAAGTCTATCAACAAAGATACGCATAGCTGCCTCAGTAGGATGGACTGGATCCCAAAAAACATGGTCTTGTCTATTGGCACAAAGTCTTGAAACTGGTGTACAAAAAAATTGAGCATTCAGCTCACCAAGTCCACAACAAGCATCTTTCACATCTTTAAATCCTGAAAAGAGGGTACAAAATCAAAGTCATACAAATGTCATTCTCCTCACAACAATCCAATAAACATTTTACTTCATATATTCTGCAATGGTCTGTTTAAATTCCAAAAGGAAATGAGAGGATATAGGAAGTTAATAGAAAGAAAATAAAAGTTCTATTTGACAAGAAAAGAAACAATAAATAAGTGATAAACTAACTTCTTTTTTTGAGAGAAGTGATAAACTAACTAATAAACTAATTATCCTTAAAAAACCTAAAAAACTAATTAATTATCTTTTCTCTTTATCATTTTTAGGAATTTTTTTTATATTAATAAAGCAAAAATTTTAGTGAAATTTACTAAAACTAGGGAGATCCACCTTTAGACCGGGTCCATATTAGACGACCCCATTATATTTTGCTTGAATAGAAGTAAATAAAAATAAATATTTTGCTTGAACAGAAGTAAATAAAAATAAAAATGTGGAAACTCTCCTAGACGTATTTAAGAGAAAAAATGTATTTATTTTTAATTATTTTAATATTTTATTTTCAAATAACAGTAGATGATAAAGAGATGAATTTTCCATTTGAAGTAAAATGAGATATAGTATTATGTGATGATAAATCATACCGTAAGAAATTGAATTCTGAATGATGTCTTGTAGGGCAGCAAAACTATCAAAATATGAGTAACTTATTAAGTCCTTGTTCTCCAATTTCCATAGCTTCAACATGGATTGAAGTCCTTTATTGAATTTAATTGACAATAAATTGGTTTGTGAAAAACATTCTGTTTTGTTCTTGAGCCTGCTTATTGGGCAGCATCCAATTGGACCAACACCAACAATCTCAAATTTCCTTGCACCATTGTTATATAGTCTCTGCCAAAAGAGGTACCAATCCAAAATTATTATTTTGAAAAAAATGGGATAAGGTAACTTATTACGTATAAAATTAAAATGAAACCAATATAGTCATTTTTGAAATTACTAGACCATGTGTTTACCATTGAGCCATGTATTATAGGTACCTATCCAATATTAAAATGCATACAAAATAACATAAATTTTAACCCTAGTATGCATATGATCTTTTTCACTAATAGAATTAGTAACTTAATAACAATTTAAAAAACCAGTGTGTTTACCTGTAATTGTATTTTTAGAGAGGAAGTCATGGAATCCACATATTGTTGTGGGGTGTTTTTCTTTTGAAGATCCTTTGAGTTATAGTAACCAAATATATCATTGCTTCCAATTACAACAGCAAATATGGATTTTGAGAGGCGTTTCTGAAGTGTAGATGCTTCATTTTGTTGTGTCAATTGTTCATGCACTTGTGAATAATAGTCCACTTGCTTTGTCAACGATATTGATTGTCTCTGAAATAAATGCCACACCATTGGGAATAGCTCAGTTGGAATGATACATTTTCTTTCATTACATAATCATTTTCTTTGCATATAGAGTTCAAAGGTCATTCACATCAATGTCATGACTCCTAAGTTCATGAATGTTGTGTTTACGAGAATTGGTTTTGTAATCTAAAAAGGTCTAGCGGCGCAGCTTATTGATCATTTGTTTTCTATTCATGTGTAATTAATCATTGACTATAAGTTTAGTTTCTTTACATTTTGAGTTTTACTATGTTTTCATCTTTGGCATTTTTCATTTTATCTCATGCTCTCCTTTCTTGGTTAATATGGTTGAAAATAACCCTCTAAAAAAAAGTTGAGAATAGGTTAAGATCTAGACCTATTTTAGAGAAAATGTTATCAAATATATAATTTAATCCAAATCATCACTTTTTTCCATGTTGAATCTTGGTGCACAATTTCTTTTTTGACTGCAAATTTATTGTACAAACACGTAAATACATAATTGGAGAAGGAAAAGAAAGAATTAGAACTACACTTACAATTTTTGGATCTGTGCCATTAAATATTCCTGCACCTCCAGATGCAAAGTTAACACCATTTAAGAATGATACATTCATCTTATTGATTTTGAACTTAGATACTAAGGAGAGGTAAGGTGGTGACGTGGCAAGGCCTACTTTTTCAGCTGCAACCAAATATACCATGGCAAATCAAACAAAATTTGTTGATTTTATGCAAATATTAGCAAAACAAAATTTGTATATTACTATTACCAATTATCAATAATCAATATGCATGCCCCGACATAATATCAACAAGTCAATAGCATTAAATTTTGGTCCTTTATAGTACATATTCGCCCATTTTCTCTTGTCTTCCAATAAAAAAAATAGAAAAATTGTGTAAATATTTTCTTTCCTACCCTTTGATAGCCAACATGCTTTTAAGTTTTTTTTTTTCCTTTCTTTTTACGAAGGTTTCTTTTTCATATGCATGCATAAATGTTTTAACTACTCCCTTCATTTTTCTTCTTTTGATCTTTTAGAACTTTAACTATATTTTAAAATATTAGATATTTTAGTATATTTAATACTTTTTTCCCAAGTTTACCCTTGTTGGAAAACACACCATAAATTTTAAAGGAATTGTGACTATTGACTTATCACATGTGAATTTAATCATAAATAAGGACATTTTAGTCCAAAACATACAAATATTTTTATGCTTTAATTACTCCTTAAGACTTGTGTCAAGAGTTAAAATATCAAAAGATAAAAAATGGATGGAGTATATGAACTTCTATAAATTTGATGCTTGAGTCTAATATTGATGCATAAGCTAGTTTCCATCATCAGATCAAAAAATATTATCATTAAATTAAATGAAATATGATCTGACTATTTGAACCAATGATGGAAAAGACATTTATGCACGGTGCAAGACCATTTTGCTTGTACATGTTAGACAAAGCCTTCTCAAAGTTCAATTTGTATAGACAAACAAAGAAGCTAATAATATTAAAGCAAAAGAAGATTGCAAATGACCAATATGTGGTTGTGTAATGTTCAAAAAAAGAATGTTAATTTGTTATCTTCCAATAATACTAACAACAAACACTTGTTTGAAAACCCAAGAGAGTGAACTTTGAATAACTTACCAATCAAATCAGCAGCATTTTTGCCATTGCTAAACCTCCCAGTTGGTTTCTTAGTTGGAAAATCAATGCCATAGTAAGGAAGAATTGCCTTTACAAGAGAAAGAGCCAAGTGATTGTTGTTGCCAACATCAACAAGTGAGTCTCCAAACACATAAATAGCTGGAGTCTTTTGAGCTTCTAAGAATCCTAAGCTGAAGATGAAAAAAGATAGAAAGGAATTCCTTATCATAATGGAAATATCCATTTTGGAATTTGTTTTTTCTTTGTGTGTGTGGAGGTTGTGAAGGCTTTGGGAAGATATTTATAAATGAAAAAATTGGACAATTGTAAAAAATATGTGTGGAAAGAAGAACTTTGATTGGTGGCTAGTATGAGATAGTGGTGCAAAGAGAATCTTCAGATATTGCCACCAATCCATTATGATTTGTTGTGTAAACTGTTTTCTTATATAACGGTGGTGGGACAAATATATATTGTCACATCCAGAATTTGAATGGTGATTTTAGAGAATATTTGGATTGACGTTGAGATAGGCCGAATCATGGTGACTCACTGTGATTTTGGCAAAAGCCATTATTTGTATCCCCAGGAAAAATTATGTTGTCTATGTGATGCCATCAAACTAACCGCTCCAACAAAATCACGATACTCTTTCAACATAATAAGTGGTTTTGAGTTTGAAAAATAGCTGTAAAAATGTAATGGTGCTAAAACTTTTGAGGAAGAATTTGCCTTCTATATGGTCTTATTTGATATAAGAGATATCAATTACGCTAGTCATGTGTGGAAATATTAGATTTACAAAAAATATATATACATATAGTCAATGTCAAGCCAACATATAAGATCAATGAACATCATGACGGATTGTTCAAGAAAACTCAAACTCAAATCCTACATGAAACAATCTTTGGATATACTTTATTTGCCTTGGGACCAAACTCATAATTATTAATAAGAAAATTTCCAATAAAACTTGGAGGTAAAAAAAAAGTTATTTGCATATAATTTTTTTTGAAAGAAAGTTATTTGCATATATGTGTGTGTCTGTGTGTGAGTGTGTATATATATATATATATGTATGAATGTATTTTTTGCCTCAAAATAATTGATACATATTATTGGAAAGATGGATAATATTGCGCCAAAAGTCTTCTGTTTAACTTTTTGTGTGTCGACATACTCATTGTTTTTTATATCAAGTTATTCATTAAATTATTAAACTTCAAACAACATCATTTTCATCTATTTCTATTACAAAAAGTCTTATATGGCAACAATCTGAAAATATATAACAGGAGAGTAATGAACGAGCTCAAGATTAAAGCTCCACTTTGAGGATATTCAACAACCTCCTTTAAAACAGATTCAATAATAATCTGATCATAACTTTTATCCAAAGCCAACTTAACTCCATGGAATATGAAAGAAGCTCAGTCGTGATAATGGTACAATCCGCCATAGGAATTGAACTATTCCAAGTATTGTTTGTTTCTAATTAGGAGTTTCTAATGATAATAGAATTTACATGTTTGAGACTTGTGTGTGAGGTAGAGAATATCCCTCCTAGGGTTCTTGGTTGAACCATGTGAGCCTTATCTAGGGGCTTTTCAAATCTCTTTTGGCGATTGCGTTTTTTTTATCTTATCTTTATCATGAAAGTTGCGATCATTCGTTTCCATTTCATCTTCTAGTATATTCCACTTTGTAAGTTTCGATTTCTATCTTGATTTGTGTTTTTAGGGTTAGCTCTTGAAAAAATGTTTGGAAAAATAAAATTGAATCATAGAAACCATCCTTCTTTTTGAACCTTTATCTTAGGTTCACGACACTTATGTTACCATCTCTGTAATTGAAGGTTGTCAAAAACAAGTTTGTTCTTAGCTACTCAAACACAAGTTTGTTTAGCGGCGCAACTTGTTGTAGTGAAGCACAAAGACATGTCCAATAATTGGAACCTGGTTAGATACCATGTAATTAAAGAAGGAAATTTTATGTAGTAATGATCGGTATAAAGTGTGTTGCAAATGCTCAACTAAATAGAAATACAAAGAGTAGGAAAATAAAAGGAGTAATGACCTACACAAATGTATAACTAGGAAAAGGAATACTAAGAGTAGAATCACCACCAAAAAAAATTCTAAGAGAAGAATAAAATTGCCAATAAATTAATTGACAAAATAATTGCATATTTCTCCTTCTAGCCAGTAGCATTACAATTATGTTTTTCTCCTCTTTCACTTTTTTTGGTTTTTTTAGAGTATTCTCAAACAACTACATAGACTAATTTCTTCGAGAATATTTCTTAATTGTTGTTTGATAACAAATAACCGCCAAACAATTCAAAGAGGAATTGAAGGGACTAGTTTAATATTTGACAGTTCAAAGAGCTAGTAGTTGTTCCATATTAATAGGAGATGTGTATTTTGAAGGTCCATTATAAAGTTTATCCACAAAAGTGCGTGTGGCTGCCTCAGTAGGATGAAATTGATCCCAAAATATATGGTCTTGTCTATTAGTACAAATGATTGAAATTGGTGTACACAGAAATTGAGAATTCAATTCACCAAGTCCACAACAAGCATCTTTCACATCTGCAAATCCTGGAAAATAGATATAAAAGTCATTTATAAATTTCATCCTCCACACAACAATCCATGAACTATTTTACCAAAATGATAATTCTAAGAAAAAAAAATATAAAAATTGTTTCAAATGAGAATTTGTTTTGACCATCTAATATAATTTTTTTTTATATATATAATGCAAAGAGACATAGGATTATGTGATCATGAATCATACCATAAGATGTTGGATTTTGAATTAGGTCTTGGAGGGCAGCATAAGTATCAAAGTATGAGTAACTTAAGTCCTTGTTCACCAATTTCAACTCCTTCAACATGGATTGAAGGACTTCATTATATTTCATTGACATTAAATTTGCTTCTGAAAAGCATTCAGTTTTGTTCTTGAGCCTCAATGAAGGACAACATCCAATTGTACTAACACCAATAATCTCAAATTTCCTTGCACCATTGTTGTATAATCTCTGCCAAAAAGGTACCAAACCAAAATTAAAATGCATGCAAATAACATAAATTTTAACTTCCTTCAAAAAAAAAAGAAAATTATAACTCTTTTGCAATATGGTCTAAGTTATTGTCCGTAAATATAAGCATCTTTCAAATTACTAGTTCCATTTATTCATTTTTCTTTTATAAATCTATCCCTTATTAATACTACTAATTTATCTTAGAAGATGGTAAGTCAATATTGAATACATTTTTTTTAAGTAAATATTGAAGACATTTATACATAAAATGATTAAGAGTCACCCACAAAATATACTCATTAGTTACACTACTAATTTTTCTTAATACTAGTGAAGATTGAAAAAAGAGCTCATGAAATTAAAGAAACAAAGGAGTAGAAATATGTAGCAACTTAATTACAATTTGAAACCATTGTGTTTACCTGTAGTTGCACTTTTAGTGAAGAAGCCATGGAATCTACATATTGTTGTGGAGTGTTTTTCTTTTGAAGATCCATTGAGTTATAGTAACCAAATATATCATTGCTTCCAATCACAACAGCAAATATGGATTTTGAGAGGTGTTTCTGAAGTGTAGATGCTTCATTTTGTTGTGTCAATTTTTCATGCACTTGTGAATAATAGTCCACTTGCTTTGTCAAAGGTATTGATTGTCTCTGCAAGAAA
>Ga0315913_1006634_pt1 | contig 13973 bp, 6 predicted proteins | sample MpolsnodulesMG_FD_207736 | JGI IMG/M metagenome (GOLD analysis project Ga0315913, IMG submission 207736) | Medicago polymorpha root nodule microbial communities from Los Angeles, California, United States - small nodules | ecosystem: Host-associated > Plants > Roots > Nodule | place: USA... | reverse complement strand
AAACCACCAAGGGATGCACTCGAAACCCCACAAACGAGGACGAAAGCGCACCCACAACAGCCCTAAAAATAAAAGGAAACAAACATAAAAACAAATGGCACCAACAAACCGAGAGCTACAACCGGCAACAACCCAACAACACCTGCAGGCATAGAAAACAACAAGGATAGCCTGAAAGCCACACCAGGAAGGGAGGAGATGCAACCCCAGGAAAAAACAACCACCACAAAACCCTACCGGTTCCAACACAGGACGGGCTGCACCTCCCACTCATAGAGAGAACAAGAACTAGCAGGGCACTTAACCCGGAACCACTTCCAAGCTAAGAGTTTCACTCTGTCCACCACTGGCTCCTCTCGGAGTAAGCCACCAGCAAAGATAAGGTCATTCCGGGACACCCAAATGGTCCAAATAACAACATGCCAAACAAGAAGCAAACCTAATCTAACTCTCTTCCCCCATCCTAACCCCGTAAAAGCCTGAAAATGTTGGGCTATCCCCATGGGCATCACAAAGACCCAACCCAACCACCTAGCCACCTGATACCACACCGGAAAGAAGGAAGGACAAGAGAGGAACATGTGTGTTGCTGACTCCAACGACACATGACAGAAAACACACCTCACTCCTCTCACAAGGAGCGGAACACCTCTCCTAAGGAGATTGCTCCTCGAGGGGATCCTATCAAGGAGGAGCTGCCACGAAAAAACAATAACTTTAGACGGGCCCCAAGATTTCCAAACCCTCGAGACTGCCTTCAAGACCTCCCCTTGAGGGATACCCGAAACCGTAAGACCCTTAAGGAGGGACGAATACGCAGACTTAACAGAGTACCGACCATCAGTACTAAGCGTCCAGGACCACACATCTGCCCCCACAACCATCGCTCATCTAGTCGCAACCACTAGGAGATCAGCTAGCATGTCCGCTTCCTAGACGAACAAAGCTCTTCTCCAGGTAAGATCCCAAACCCAAATGCCACCCTCCTAGTGACCTAAATCCCCCACTTTCCCATCCACGTGCAGAGATAGGAGAAAAAGCCGCCTGAACCTAACTCTAAGGATAGTAGGTCCACACCACGGATCATGCCAAAAATGGGTATAGAGACCATCCCTAATAACCTTAGTCACCCCGTTAGAAAACCAATATTCTCTGGATGCCTCCCTATCACCACCCAAGAGGGAGATATTAGACCACCAGGATGAAACACCACGAAGGCGAGATGGCCTACCACCAAGATGAGGGGAAGGATAACACTCCCCATACCTGGCAATCAGGATATCACGCCACAGGCCACCCTCCCCAATGAGGTAACGCCACTGCCACTTTGCCAAAAGGGCAAGATTCACCTGACGGAGGTCCCTCACCCCCAGCCCCCCCTCACGCTTAGGCTGACAAACAACCGCCCAAGAAACCCAGGGGATACTCCTACTCCGCTTAACCCCACCCCATAGGAACTCCCTCTGAAGGCGAACAATCTTCTTCCAAACCGATACAGGCATCTTCATGACCGACATGTAGAAGATAGGGATGGCACTAAGGACGGAATTAAGGAGAACGACTCTACCACCAAGGCACATACTTAGTCCCCCAGGACCCCAACCTATTAGCTAGCAGTTGAAGGAGCGGTTGCCAAGTTTTGTAATGTAAAACATGTGAGATCTTTAAAAAATTAGAGTAAAAAAGAGAAGATGATGAATGAGAAGAGTATAGCGAGGGATGAGTGGTTGCAAACATGAGAACTTGCAGAAAAGAAGCTTCATGGAGTTGGTGGAAGGTTGGGTACGAAGATGAACCGTTAAAATCATAAAATGTAATAAATGTAAAATAATATAAAAGAGTAGATGAGGTGGCTAAATATGATTGAAGTGTGTCAAAAGAGTGTGTTAGAGGGTGTGACCATAACATTTCTCTTCAGGTATTATTCTCTTTGGAGATTAAAAAAAAAATGTAGTTCAACAAACACTTATGTTGAAAAAATATGCACGATAAACTAATTTTTTCATTAGAGTTGTGCTATTTAAAGCGAAGGAAAACATCTGAGATTATCCCGAATGAACCACTAACCAATCAAAATCTTGCTTTTGCAAAATACACGGAAGAAAGATATATATATATATATATATATCAACATGTGAGGGAAACTGGAAATACACTTCGGGAAGGCTTCTCTCGCGAGATTTAGCAATTTTCTTTCCATTAATATGGTTGAAAAAAATATAGACCTCATAAACTAAGTTTTTCATCTATTAAAAATGATTCTTTTCAAAAGTTTGCTCCTTCTACTAAAAATGTTTTTCTTCAAAAGAAAATCAATAGTTATTTCATTTTTAACACAAATATCAATTTTTAACAAATTTATTTTTGAAAAAAGTTTACTGAAACTTCAAAGAACATTTATTAATAATTAAGATAAACGGACTCCTAATCTATTGTGGAGAGAGTATGACAGCTTATGGTTCTAAAATATGGTCTATCATGAATCATCTATGAAAAATGGTCCATGACATCCTTCATCATTCTTTATGTTTTGTTCATCCAAATATGAATCATTAGTTTTTATGGCTGAGTTACAATTGGTTCTAATATACATCCAAATATGAATCATTAGTTTTTATGGCTGAGTTACAATTGGTTCTGATATATGGACCACATTCATTAGTGGTACAATATGGACTGGTACTTAAAAAAATATTTAAAAATACAATGATGATATATATCATCTTTTAGTAGTAGAGGTTAACGATCATCCTCATTTTTTATGTCTAATAAAAAATACTCCTTCTGTTCCTATATATAAGTACCCTCTACCTCTAATAAAAAGGTGCTTATATATAAAGACGGAAGAAGTAACTCTTAAACCATAAATTAATAATCTCTTAGGTCTATGGTAATAGTCTAATAGACTTTCTATAAAATAGACTTTCTATTTAACTAAACTGTCTTTATAAAGAGTCTGGCCAAGTAATAATTTATATAGATCAAACTATGAGACCTATCATGTTCACAAATTTTTAAATGGCTAATAATTGATCACCAAACACTTGATGTAGAGGTTGAAGTACCCTAACCAAGTAGTTTGGGCTCCAATGGCAAGGAGCTCATTCCAAGGATGTACATGGGGAATACCGGGTTCGATTCTCAGGGGGAACAACGCTTGGTCAGTGCACATGCCTCTATGTACGAGTTAGATTAGTCGCTCACCTTTAGTGGGTCGGAAACCGGTGCGAAAGAAAAAAGAAAAAAAAAAGGTTGAAGTACCCTCGTACTTCCTATAATCTATTTTGATTATAATAAAAAAAAAAATGAACTCGCTATCAATTTTGCTATTCTTTATTTTCTATTAGCCTGTTTTCATTTTCTATTAACCTATTATAATAAACTTAGAGAAAGTTCAATTTTGTTTTTGCTTACAAAATTATCATATATCTATTCAACCAATTCTAAGAGCTAACTTCAAGAACAAGGGAACAAAAAGTTCCATTTGATTTTATTTGCGGGAAAGCAAAATTCTAAAATACTGGTTTCATAAGCTCCCACAGCTCCAGTAATATTTTACATAGCCAAATTCCAATAATCCAACACAACAAAATATTCATGCCTATCTTTTTTAGTTTTAAAAACGGAATATTCATGCCTTCATTTTAACAACAATCGGTATGCATATTATCTAAACATTTTTAAACAGATTTGGCTTTGACAGCACAACAAACAAACGTTTTAAACATATTTCTGAGATCAAACATGTCTGACTCAAACCAATTCAATTTTTTCTTAAAAATAAAAATTCCAACCAATCCAAACGGGCATTGTGTTTTCGAGAATAGGTTAATAATGGGCCTACTAGAGATCTTAGGTCGGCACTCTGGACTGGAAGGCCTGCACTTTGAATTCCTTCAAGGTTGATTTTTGCTAAGCAAAATCGAAGGTGAATATAAATGGATAATTTTCAATATAATGGTAATAAAAGTTTAGTAAACCAACAATGAATTCGTGCAAGTGGTAAAAGATTTGTGCTCCTCATATATGTGGTTAGAGGTTCGGTTCTTGATTCATGCGTATAAAAAAAGTTTGATTGGGAGGGAAGAATTCATATTAATTTGTGCCCCACATGTTCCCCGATAGAGGTTACTAACTTTAAGTTCCAATGAAAATATTATACCAATATTATGGTAATCCAAAAATAAAGCTTAGTAAAAAAAAAGGCTAAATACCTATTTTGATTCTTTAAGTTTGACAAAAATACCAGATTAATCCTTTAAGTTTTTAAAGTTTTAAATAGGTCATTTTTATTTTTTTTTAAGTTTCAAATATATCCTTTCAGTTGTTAATTTAATGCACCCATTTGATGTTTTTTTTTAAGTTTCAAGTATATCCTTAAAAGGATAACAATGCATTAGATCAGCAACTTAAATGATTTATTTAAAACTTAAAAAACTTAAAGGACTAACCTAATATTTTTGTCAAACTTAAAAGACTAAAAAGAGGTATTTAACTTAAAAAAAAGTACAAAGCCTTGAGATTCCTCACTATTTACCTTAAGAACCATCAGACAACTTGACAAAATAATAATAACAAAAGTTGATAACCAACAATAATAAAAATAAATAAATGAATGAAAAATACTACAATTATCATTTGATCGAGGGACCATTGGGGGTGTTATCAGCAATCACGCATGTAATCATTTGATCGAGGGACCATTGGGGGTGTTATCAGCAATCACGCATGTAGTGATTGCTTTGAGAAAGAAAAATACATGTGGTGATTATCAAACTTTTTTTTAGGCAAAATAGAAATCAATTAAATAAAGGAAAATGTTAACTTTGTCCTTAGGACACAAGTTATCATGATCATTAAACAAAAAGAAAAAAATTACAAAGACTAATTCAGGTACAACACAATCAGGATTGCATTGTGATAAATCAAACCAAGTGGATCGTCTATAATATCATAACAAAAATTAACTAATCACATGTGCAATCCAACGAACCAACATACAGGCGCGAAACCAGATTACAAAAAGATATATGAAGATGAACATTTGCAACGAACAATTAGGGTTTAAATATGGCGAATGGATCGACTGCCAGGTATCAAAATCCAAGTGCCAACATCTCCCTAAACAATACAACAAGCATATAAAGCTCTTTCGAGCATTAAGTAACATAGTGGAGGCAGACCTAACGCCTTGAAACATGCAGATTTCAACAAACCTGAAACATCAGAGAATCGAAAAGTCAGACCACCAAACACAACATGTTTCAAACAGACGCGTAAGAACTGATATCGAGGGATAAGTCTAATATGTTAGTAACCAAACCCAGCAAACCCTTTCAGATTTTTGAAAATGAACCACTGCAAATTGAGTCTCAAGTCTGAAGTCACCACAATCTTTGATCGAAAAAACACACAAACAAACCAAAAAAAAAAAAAAACAAACAGAAGAGCACAAAAAACAAATCGCCTCCACAATAACAACAAGAACATGTGCAATACCAGATTGCAAAAACAATCTGACAACAACAAGGCAAAAGCTTGACAACGGCGCTCAAAATCCAGACGGCGTCACCTCACAAAAAACACCCAAACCACAAAAAGAAACCTGCATAACATAAAAACTATACATACTTTAATTGTGTAGAAATGAATTGTGAGTTTGAACCAATACCCCAATATATCAAACATGTATATGTAGTCTATTACCATAAGTTTGTTTACCTAACAGAAATGAAAATTTACCAAATAAAATATCAATTGTTAATGAAGTCATGAAAGTGTCTTTTAGTAACCCACACCTCAAGGTGTGACTTCCCCTTTTTAGTTATAACTTTGCTAAAAGACACCTTCATAAAAATTAGTTGGTGTCTTTTAACAAATACTCATAGAATAACTTGCTTAAAGACACCTTCATAAAATGTGTTTTCTAGCAAAACCTATATGAGAAATGCTAGCAACACACATTCTAACACACACTTTCTAACACACCCTCTTTGATTGATTAAAATTCACATGGGTCCCACCAAATCATGTGGGTCCCATATAAATTTTGTGGGTCTCATGTGAATTTTAACCAATCAAAGAGAGTGTCTTGAAAAATGTGTGTTAAAATGTGTGTTGGTAGCATTTCTCAAACCTATATATATATACACACACACACACACACACTAGATGTTATGAGCAATGTTGTTATTTTGATATTCCAACAAAAGAGTTTTTTGGTAACCTCTGGTTTTTAGGATATGGGGTGATTAAGAATTGTTTTATTCAGAAATTAAACTTGAATTTTTCGAACAATTTATTATTTGATAAGTTTGTTAACCTCTTGAGTACAATCACTTTGTTGGTCATATAAAAGATTTAAGTATCAAGTAGATCAATTAAAAAATAACTACCACTAATTAACATTTATTTTAAAATAACTATTTTTTTAAAGAATAAAATAACTATTGTTGGCATAGCTGATCCTCAAATTAAATTGAAAAGGAGTTGGGATGTAAGAAATCAAGCAAGCAAGCTAATTACCATTGAAAAAAATACATCAGGTAAGAACAAGCCTCCATATCATCGTTCCAAACCTTTTAAGATGTTGCCATATCTGCATCTTTTCCTACTTTATAGTATATCATAATTGTTGGATTCGGTAAAAAACGAAATACGAGCTTTCAAGACTAAATATTAATGAACCCACTAGAGTTAGTTTAATGGTGATACTATAAGACTTTAGAGTGTGTTTATTTCAAAGTTTTAAATTTAATTTTTCTAAGAATCAATTTCAGTTAACAATTTCATACAAAACTTTTCTATGACTTAAATGAATACTTGCAAATAAACCGTGGAATTAGATCTTTTAGATTGGCCAGTCTTTAACTGAGTATCGAATTTTTTTTTTTGAGGATAAAATAAAACTAAAAATGAATTGAAGAAAAAACACTTCTGTTCTTTTTATGTTCAAATAAAATAATCATTGATTTTTTTTCTTCTTGTTAATTAAACAAGATAACGTAGCTTTCACCGCCTTTTGTTTCTTTTTATTTTTTATTTTATTTGTTTCGTCATCTAGAAAATCCTTAAAATAATCTGCTTCAACTCTACATATTTCAACTTTAACTTTCATCTTAAATTTTGGTAATTTTGTTTTGGGTTAAATATGTTTTTGAACCTTATAAATATATCAACTTTTCGTTTTAGTCTCTCTAAAATTTTCCTTCAACTTTTAGTCTCTGTAAAATTTTCAATCTAAAACGAAAAATTGGTATATTTATAGGGACCAAAAACACATTTAACCCTTTTGTTTTTTTTTATGGATGAAATAACTATCTTTTGTACAAATTCGTCTTAAACATTTTAATGGTTTTGTTCTATGGATCTAATTTGGCTATAACTAGATTTGTTTCTATATACTTCATCTCTAACTTTCACCCTAAATTTTTAATTTAGTCCCTATCAACTCGATGGTCATAATTGGATAGATTAATTTAGTCCTATTAACTCAATGGTCATACCTCTATGTTATTTATTTTTTTGATCAAGTCAATACCTCATGTTCTAAACATTTTAATATTGAGTTCAGTTGGTGAGTCACTCTCTACAAAGTGAATGCCAAATTTGCAAACTCAAAACAACAAAAAGAAACAAATTAAACTCGTGTTAGTAACTGCACTATGGCACAGCAGAGTGTTGCTTCCTCAGGCCTCGACACTGCCCTTTTCAAGACTAAGAAATTTTAATTTATTTTTTTTATAAAATCAAGACTTTTTTTATAAGATAAAATCAAGACTTAGAAATTCTCTCATCGAAGAAAGAGCAACCCGTGATTAAATTTAAAAGGAGCCATATTTTATACCCAAATTACACTGATTAAGAAAAAAGGACAAGTTTCTTTTATCAAGAAATATACTCCCTCCCACCCACAATACTTCTATCATATTAAGTTTTTCCTTTTTATAAGTTAAAGTAGATGAAAATAAAGTAAAAAAAATAAAAGATTTAAAATGAAAAACATATTAAGTTTCTTGTAACAAGTAATAAAGTAGTTAGTTTATCGTTCTCCATAGAGATTGTTGTTCAACTTAACAATTAGTAAAACTTATTTCAAAGGGTGAAAGTAAAATAAAATTGAATGGAGTTGCAGGGATGAATTGTCCTGCCAATGCAAGATTAGACTTGTGATTCAGATTATTAACGACGATGAGGGAATTCGTGAATCCTCCTCCATCTTTGTTGGAATTAACTTATTAAACAAACAACTATGTGATGCCTACTTATGATTTACTAAAATCAATGGGTAAAACTCATACAAAGCTTCTCATAACAACTATATGTCGGACTAACCTAGGTTACGTACGACGTTGTCCAAAGAAGAGAGTAGTAACAATTAGGTTTCAAACTTGAATTTCATTAAGCAATTTAATAAAAAAATAATTAGATCAATCAATGAACCGATTTTATTTCGGGTTGTAAGTCCTACTTTTAATCTACGGATCAATTTTCAAGATTACGATGCAGAGATCTTTGTTGAAAAAGCATTAATGAACATGCATGGACTAATTTAAATTTGACACAATAAAACATCAACTGAATGAAAACTTTATTAATCGAATCCAACAAATAAGAAGGGGTTCATTTTGGAACCCTAATCAAGAGGTTTAGTTGCTCATGGCAATAGACATCATAACAAAACAATAGAAAAACATACCCTAGAGAGAACAAGAGAAGGAAGGAATCCTACCTTGAAGCTTTGATGTTTGAGCCTTGCCTTGAGCCATCAGTGTTTTGAATGAACAATAATGAGTGCAAGGGTCTCTATTTATAGCAAATGATTACTTAGGGTTTAAGATAAGAAAATTAGGTTTTTTGCACCGATCCAACCTGGAAAACAAACTGCAGCCAATTTATGCCCGCAGCTGCGCGCAGATGGCGCCTACAGGGGCGCAAATGCCGCATGGCCAGACGCCTGAGGCATCCCTGAGGTGCAAAATCTTGCGTTTTCATTTCGTTTTCGACCGTTCTTCCATATGGAACTCCTAGGAACTTGAAAATAATTTTCTATACTTTGTAATGTCTTCAAAAACCTTATAAGAACCATTGATTTCAATCTTTATATCCTTGATCCTTCAAGTGATGTCTTGATTTGTTGATATATACGATTTCTCACTACAAAACACTAAAAACACATATGGAGTTGCATGATCTAGGATAAAAGTGAATTACAACGACTCGAGTGAAAACAATACAATATGTTCCTCAAACCATTGACATCATGTACATTGCAGAGGGGCCACACTTATATAGACGAGCTGGCTCTAACCATTCTCGTGTAAACTGTTCTGGGTTACATGAAATTGTTGGATGCCATGCGTACACCCAAGATCATCTTGAGGAGGTGTTTCCGTGTGGACGAGCGCACGAATGACCTTCCTTAAGTGTCTATAAGTTGGTGCATCTGTTTCTCGGGCCTTCATAGTTGGGCCGAGGTCCGGTTCGAAACTAAACCATTAGCTACAAATTGGTTGATTCATATTTAATTAAATATTTGACAAAAAAAAGAAGGTGAGCTGAATAATTTTAATCCCATAATCGAATGTCACATTGAACATGTCATCGAAATAAGCCATAAGTTATATAGATTTATAGGTTAAAGTCAATTTAAACAATAATAGGCAATATGAAACCTGTGAGTACCACTAGTACTCCAATTTAGACTTAAAATGCATTGGTAGTTTGAGTCTTGTTATCCTTCTTATTTTATAAAAGGTGTACGTGGCTGAGTCAGACTTTGCTACTTCTATCTGGTTGCTGCGGGTGAATGTAAAATGATTGTGCTTATAATAAACCAAGGCATGATTAAGCAATATCACCTAAAGGATTTAAGAATATTCAGTATTAACTTGTATATCGACAACAGAAAAATTAAACTTACATCGTTGTTTATAAAATATTAGCAAGGTAAGATGGGTTGGGTCAAGTTTTGTGCCCTACCTATATAGAAACTAGCACTGAAATGAAACATAATCATAAAGGATTACATCTGCTGGTAATATCGGTGCAAATCTGCTTAAAATTATAAAGCAATAATGTTTCATAGAACTACAACCACATCTAATTGATTTGCTTGCTCACAATATCAGAGCAGTTCATAATTCTGTTATAATATATTGTACCATTGATAAGATGGATCGTACAAAAGAAAAAAACTGATAAGAAAAGCACATGGAATAACGGCTAGTTTTCAAGAGTTATTTGGTCATTAAAGTAAAGCACAAAAGGACAAAATAATGTCTAGTTTCCAATAGCTAATTCCTTGTTTGCTCACCAAGATTGAATCTCTATAAAGAGAATCATCATTCAAATGAGAAATCATCTCTCCACAACAAGAACTCTCATCCAAAACATTTATGCAGTAAGAATCATTAGATCTAAAAAGATCAGAAGTAGAAAGTGTAGATTGCTTGAAAAAGATCAAATTCTTCTTCAAACATGAGATTCATTGTCATACCGGAATATCCATACTAAACTGTCTAGATGCAATGCTGACTTGATTTAATTTAACTATTATTATTATTACTAATGACTCTATTCCTATGATTACTAGATGTTAATCCTATTTCTAAATGCAAAATTAAATGGACTGGCTCTTACTATTAAATGACATAATGTTAACTAGACTCGATCTAATGATTACAATCGTTATTTTTACTAAGACTCTCTAAAATGCAATGCAACTAATTATAACCTCCAAAAATAAAAAGAAAATAAAATGGGTTAGTTCCAATATGAGAAAAGAAAAGAAAAGAAAAATGGTTAGTACTAAGATGGATAGAAATCTAAATGCAAACAGAAAAATAAACTAAGTTAGTAACAATAAACTAAATGATAAACTAGACTCTAAAAAAAAATGAAATGAAATGTTCCCTAAAAAAAATAAAATGAAATGGTTCAACTAGAACTAAATATTGTTGGTATTTTTGAAAACAGAAAAATAAAATGCGGAAAAATAAATGACAAAAAATAAAATAAAATAAAAGATAGGAATAAGTAATTTGAATCGCTTAGTCGAAAATATCAACAATACCCGACAACAACGCCAAAAACTTGATGGTCGGATTAGACAAGTGTACCAAATCGTTTACCAAGTAATAAAGTGTAAGTAGAGTATCGTATCCACAAGGATTGCCATTTTGTCCAAACAATTCGCGTTACTTATTTTGTTTTGACGATATAATAATAAAAGAGTTAAGGGTTACATATTGCAATTGTTATCTGTTTGCAACAAAGCAAGACCTATTTGGTTGCAGAAAAGTAAGCAGTGGTTAGGACTCTTTGAATCCCCCTATTTATTTTGATGGAATTAAATAACATTCATGTCGCATTTAGTTATCTTAAGTAGACTATACAACTGATGAGGCCATTGAGACGTTCTAACTTAGTCAGTTCGTCAAGTTGCATTTGTTGATCGCACGGTGATCCTTACATGCAATGCCTTACTCTCTCAGTTGATTTAGGTCTATCCCTCCAATGTTTAGTTGCACCTGCCGATCGCAGGGTGATCTTTACATCCAGGGTCTTACTACCTCAAAGGTAATTGAAACATAGACTTAAATTGACGTTCATAGATTTCAAAAGGCAATAAAGGCCAATGTTCCTGAAGGTCTTCCCTCTCAGTAGTTCTATAAACGGGCAGCCCTATCAGCATCTACCTTACCAAGGGTCGAGGAGAATGGGTTTACTAGGTTTGATTCACTCCCCAGAGTCACTTGTTTTCTTAATTAATAGCTAGTTACTGAATATTAGTAATGTCACCTCTAAAGTACATACTACTAGGGTCAACTTGCTTTCACTATATTTCGTCTAGTTTCTAACTATTTACTTCCTAGATAGATAGATATAAATATTAAGATATAAGCATCAATATTAGGCCCTATCATAACCTAAGTACCTAATTAAGGGTTGCGCTCCTTTGAAATAAACTAAACCTAATAAAACTTAATAACGAATAGAAATAACTAAACAAACGACATTAAATTAAATAATTATCCAACAAAACAAATAGAGGTTCATCTTAGAACCCTAACCTATAAATATCTAGTTACACATGATAACTAAGACAAAATTCAAAAAGATAAAAACATATCCTAGAAAGATATGGTGAAGATACAACTCCTCCTAAAGCTCCTAGAATCGCCTTCCTCTTGAACAATTTCTGTTCTAAATGAGAAATTAAGAATGAGGAAGGCGGTATTTATAGGAAAAGTTTCCACATGAGTTGGGCTAAAAACATGAGCTTCTAGGGGCGAAAAAGTAACAAAAAGTGAATTTTTTTGTAAGTCAATGGGCGCCTAGCACCCTAGACCATGCGCCAGGCGCGTGTGCCTGCCAGGTCTAGGCGCCTGGCGCCCCCTAGTATGTGCCTGGGCACTTTTTGTAGGCTTCTGAGCACCTAGCGCCCCTTCCGGTGCGCCTGGACGCTTCTGAGTGTGTTCCGGTACTGAAATGTCTGTTTTATTCGCCTTTTTAAGTGTTTGCTACAATGAAAGATGTCTTGAAACTTGTGAACAAAATTTCTCTCTCTGTAAAGTATTATGAGGCCTCTTGATTCTTCATTCTTCATCTTCCTATGGACCACATAAATCTTCAGATGTCTTGCTTTGCCTTATTTGCATGATTTCTTCATGAATCACATCAAGAATAGTAAAGGGTTAGGACTCTTTAAATTCCCCCTATTTATTTTGTTGGATTTAAATAATAGTCATGTCACATATAGTAATCTTAAGTAGACTATACAAGTGATGAGACCGTTTAAACGTTCTAACCTAGTCGGTTGTCAAGCTGCACCTGTTGATCGCACGATGATCCTTACATGTGAGGTCTATACTATCTCGGTTGATCTATGTCCATCCCTCTGATGGCTAACTGCACCTGCTGCTTGCAGGATGATTCTTACGTGCGGGGTTTTTTCTAATTCAAAGGTAATTGAAACATAAACTTAAATTGGTGTTCCTATGTTTCCAAAGGCAATGAAGGCCAATGTTCTCAAAGGTCTTCCCATCTATTAATCTTAGGACACTCATAGCACATTATCCTTCTCCCATTGGTAGTTCTACAAACGAACATCGCTATCAGCGTCTACCTTACCAAGAGTTCGAGGACAATGGTCTCACTAGGTTCACTCCCCTTGGTGCTTGTTTCCCTAATTAATAACTAGTTACATCCTTGGTTCAGTAGATTTTACTCAGTATTAGTAATGTCACATCCTAAGTACTTACTACTAGGGTCAACTCGCTTTCGGTATCTTTCATCTAGTTATTAATCACTTACTTCCTAGGTAGATAGATATTAGTATACAAGATATAAATATGAAGATATAAGAATCAGGATAGTAATATCAATATTAAGCCTTGTCACGACCTAAGCACCTAATCTAGTGTTACACTACGCCGAAATAAATTAATCCTAATGAAACTTAATAGCGAACAGAAAATATACTAAAACAAACGACATTAAATTAAATAATTATCCAACAAAACAAACAGAGGTTCATCTTAGAACCCTAGCATATAAATATTTAGTTACACTTGATAATTAAGACAAAATACAAAAAGATAAAAACATATCCTAGAAAAGATAGGAGAAGATATAGCTCCTCCTTGAAACTTAGAATCGCCTTCCTCTTGAACTTCTCTAGTTTTGAACGAGAAATTGTGAATGAGGAATACTGTATTTATAGGGAAAGTTTCCACCTAACTTGAGCTAAAATCACGGGCTTTCAGGGGCGAAAAAGTCACAAAATGTAACTTTTTTTGCAAGTTACTAGGCGCTAGGTGCATGGACCATGCTCTAGGCACACATGCCTTACAGCCCTAGGCACCTGGCGCCTCTCCTCATGCTTATGGGTGCTTTTGCTCCCTTCTGGGCGCTAGGCGCCCCCATCTTGTGCGCATGGGCATTTAAGTGCGTTTTTTTTATATCTGAAA
>Ga0315913_1006626_pt1 | contig 13978 bp, 8 predicted proteins | sample MpolsnodulesMG_FD_207736 | JGI IMG/M metagenome (GOLD analysis project Ga0315913, IMG submission 207736) | Medicago polymorpha root nodule microbial communities from Los Angeles, California, United States - small nodules | ecosystem: Host-associated > Plants > Roots > Nodule | place: USA... | reverse complement strand
TTGTTTTTTAAAAAGAATGAGTTAGTGTGTCTCATCGAGTGAGTTTGTTTTAATTTGTTTATAAGAGAGAAAAATAGGGGTGGGTTGAAGCAAAAGACACAAAATGATATAATTTCGATGATGTGTCAAATAATTAAGAAGGGGTAAGATCGTATTTTTGGTAATCATTAAGTTTCATAATTAGAGAATAGATATCACTTCACATAAATTTAGCTTTTATTTGTTGTGATAAGAATAACAATTCAACTTAATTTCATTTATTCATATCCAATGAGTTTGTTTTCTCCATTTTGTAGGTTTGTTTCTCTTGATCTTATCCACAAGTGTTTTTGAACTGATTACTAATTAAGTTTCATTTTGATCTTATTGGTTAGAGTAACTGTTGCCACTATTTTCGCTAAATCAGTTACAAAATATCTGTATAAATATAAGACTCCTCTCGGTTTCAAAAATCACACCAAAATTTTTTATTGAGTTGTGGAAAAGTTTTCTCCCAATTTGATAAATAATACCAAAAATATATGACTTTCGTGAGCTTAATGAACATTGTTACTTTGACCTTTTGTGTCATAGTTTTAACAACTTGTAATCATCAAACCCAAGCTTTGAGTAGTGTTTTTTTCAGTAACATAAACGATAAATCTTTGGTACAAGGTTTATGTGCTTCTTCGGTCGCTATCCATGGCTACAAATGTGAAGAACACGAAGTAAGAATTATGGTTACACAAAATTATCGTCTTTACACAAAATTACATTCAAATTGTTGCCTTTTAATTTATGCATTAATACGTGTTATTTTTAGGTCATAACCAAAGATGGATACATTCTTAGCATTCAAAGGATTCCAGAAGGTCGATATGAGGCTAAGAGCAATGTGACTAAGAAGAAGGAACCTGTGATAGTACAACATGGAGTTGCTGTGGTAAGTTAAAAACAATTCATCAATTATATGTCTTGTTTCAGTTAGTATTTTTATTTTCCAAAACTGAAAATTAAGTTTACGTTTCATGATTATATATCTTGTTTCATTTAGTATTTACATCTTCCAAAAAATAAAAATCAAGTTTTGTATCAATAATATTTTTGCATATAAAAAAAACTAGGAAGAGAAGATCGACCACCCTTTACGTTTCATTGAATGAAACTTACTTTCTAAACTTGATTGTTATTAATTAGAAGGGTTGAATACATTCATTAGCCGATAAACTATAGCTTCTTAAATTTGAAGGGTTGAATGAAACTTATTTTTTTTAGAAGGGTTGAATACATTTAATAACTTGATTTAATTTTATATATTATTGTTTAAATTTATTCCATTATAGAATCTTGAATTCTTTTTTTTTTTTAAGTAGTCTAGCTAATAAAATTCACTTTTTAAAGTGAATAACTGGAGTTTATTTTTAAAAAAGTTGAATAAGTGGGGTGTGTAGGGTTCGAACTCTGACCCCCTTGTTATGCATTATTTCTACCAACTGAGCTAAGCTCAAATGACTAAAATCTTGAATTATTATTGCTATGATTTTTCACTAATTATAAACAAAAAAATGAAAGAATAAACTTTTTATTTATAAATTTAACTTTAATCTAATATGTCGTTCAAATTAATAAAGAGCATATAAAAAACTTGTATATTTTATTTCATAATTTACGTTTTTTAGTTTTCTGTTCAATTTAAAAAATCTTATCATGAAATTAAGGAATATGGTTATATATTGTTGCATATTTTGGGTCTTTGTTGTGTGCAGGATGGAGCAACATGGTTTCTGAACAGTCCAAAGCAAAACCTGCCTATGATTCTTGCTGATAATGGCTTTGATGTGTGGATTCCTAATACAAGAGGCACCAAATTTAGCCGCAAACATACTTCCCTAGACCCCTCTAACAAGGTTTCTTTTTCTATTCCTAAAAAAAATGATGATTAATTTAGAGAAACTTAAACCACAAAATGTCATTCAAGAATATTTTTAGTATAACTTATATTACCAATAGACTATTACAAAATGTTATATTTTTAACGAATGATTTGATTATTTACTCTAATTATTTTATTTTTTCTAAATAAGGTCTTGATTTATTTTAACAATCTGAAATAACATTTATCTATGCAAACATTGGCAGAAATACTGGGATTGGTCTTGGGATGAATTGGTTACTTATGAAATGCCTGCAATTTTTGATTTTGTTTCCAAGCAAACAGGAGGACAGAAGATACATTATGTTGGTCATTCTTTGGTAATGTATCACATAAATAACATTTATAGTATAATATCAATGTATTCAACAATTTTATAATACTAAAATTTAAGACTATGTTTGGCAGGGGACTTTGACAGCTTTAGCATCCTTGGCAGAAGGTAAATGGGAAAATCAGATTAAATCAGTAGCATTGTTGAGTCCTATTGCATATTTGAGCCAAATGAAAACTATACTTGGACAAGTTGCTGCAAGATCCTTACTCTCTAAGGTATATAACCTAATCAATAGTACTAATTATTCTTGGACTTAGACTTTTTGTGCTCGTAATTTTTTATAGTCGTTGCAATTAGACTAACTTAGTCGTTGGATAGAGATTAGACATTGTGACATTCACAAATCAAAATTTTGAAATTTCAACTAGTTGGACTTGATCAACGAATGAGATCACTGAATGCAGTGAATTCATCTTAGCCATTGGATAATGATCAAATGGCTTACATCATGACTTTAGCAAATCATATAACTCAAAATTTCATCCTTTAGATAATTGTTGAAATAGAGATCGGCTCACATCATGACTTAAGCAAAACTAAAACTCAAAATTTAACCATTTAATCTTGATAAACGATTGAGATTACTGACTTGCAACGAATCTATTTTTGTTATTATAAAATCTTATTCGTTTTAATTCTTTTGTTTCGTCAAACAGGGCTATACTCTTTTGGGAATTTCTGAATTTGATGTCAATGTGTAACAACATATAACTTAGAATTTTTTTATTTTTTATTATTATTATTATTATAATAAAAAATATATTAGTATATTATGCATAATTTAATGATCTTCAACAATTATTTTGTTAGACTACCTATTGTTGACTTCATCAAGGGTATTTGTGCTCATCCTGGAGTAAACTGCAATGAATTATTTACTGCACTAACAGGTCTAAATTTTTTCCCCTAGTCAAAATTTAAATTTGAATTGACACATTTTCACATAAATATAAATTCTATAAAATTTTGACTAAATATATAAATAATGTTTTTTTTTCAATTGTCCTATTTTAGGTGAAAATTGTTGCTTAGCCCCTTCAGCTTTTAATCAATTCATGAAGGTTGAACCACAATCAACATCAGCAAGGAACATGTTTCATTTAGCTCAAAGTAAGGTTTTCACGTTCAATCGTGTTTTATTTTTCTTGATCTTGGAAAGAGCTTTGATAATCTAAAATTCGGTCATGATGTAAATAAAGACGGGAAAAAAAATTGTTTCATTTAAGGTTCGAAGTCACGTATATCGATTCAATCTGATTTAATACTTGATAATAAACTTATGCTATAAATTTATGCAGATGTTCAAAGCGGTGTCTTGACGAAATTTGACTTTATGATGCCACACTTAAACTTGTGGCATTATGGACGACTAACACCTCCAATCTACAACCTCTCAAACATTCCTAAAAATGTACCAATTTTCATAAGCTACGGAGGTCGCGACGCGCTTTCCGATGTTGCTGATGTTAAGAGATTACTTAATCAACACTTTCAGAAACATGATGCAGACAAGCTTCGTTTTCAATTCATTGATAAATATGCTCATGCTGACTACGTGTTTGGTGTAAATGCCAATGACTTGGTGTACAATAATGTTACATCGTTTTTTAAACGTCAATGGTGATACTTGAATAATTAGGGTGCTTAAGACTAGGTTATAGCTTCTTTTTTTTTTTTTTTTTATGTTAACCCTCTAGTTCCTAGGGGAAAGAGATCTTAGTAATTTGGAGTTTGATTCGGAGGTAAGCAAAGTATGATCAATAATTGTTCCAATCAGAAATCGAACTCAGATTCTCTTGAACAATTCGTCATTTGGTAAAACTTATTAACCACTTTAGCTCAATTGTTCGCTAGGTTTCAAGTGTTTTGGTATTATACATCAAGCATACAAATATTTCTTTTGGTATAAAAAAGAATACAAACTTAAGTCACAAATACTGAAATTATTGGTTTTAAATGTGTATATGTCATCTTATTTTAATATCTTTGACCATTATCTATCTATAATCTGAATTAAAGTTTTGAGCATCTAACCTATCTATCCTGAAAATATGACTCATGACAACTTTGTTTGAAAGCCAAGCTTTAATAATCTTTACCGACCTGAATATGCTTGGAAGCCAATCCAAACACTGAAAAAAGATCTAGATGACCAAACTAATTTGTTGATCCAATTAAACAAAAGCATACATCTCTTATATTTTACAATTAACAAGTCACTTTGTAAGGAAGTCACAATTTAATATTGTTTCAACATATATTAATGTCAATAAATTTGTGTCTTAAGTTTATGCATAGGATATTTTATGACCTTATAAATATAGAGATGAATTGTAGAAATATATTCAAACAAAACAATCTCTAAAAGAGTGGTAATAAGCAAAAGAAAATCATATAACAAATTGAACCATGGGGTGCAAGAATATAATTTTCTTGGCATTGTTAGCAACCTTGATCACAAAGGAGGTATTGGCAACACAACATATTGTTGGTGGAAGCCAAGGTTGGGATCCATCCTCAGACTTTGATTCATGGAGTTCAGGTCAAACATTCAAAGTTGGAGATCAACTTGGTTAGTTTCTTATCAAAAATTTGTTGGTTTAACCACTTCAATTATTTTTACATGAAAGAGAAATTCCTATAGTAGAAAGTAGAAAAATATTTTTTTGAATATTTTAATCATCATTTTTACATAATTTTTTTTACTTGGTAAGTTTCAATTATATTGTGATCATTATTAAAATTGCAAATAATTAATGTTGATCCACCAATCAAGGTTTTAAACAATGGTATCATAGATGGGACATTTATGTTTCAATTTCTTTTTCTCCGCACCTTAATTGTAGAGCAATATAGTGAATAACTCAACTGGTTTGAGCTTAGGGTCGAAGAAGTTAAAAGATTAGAGTTCAAACTCTGATGAAGGAGAATATACTAACATAACAACTAATATACGTCTATCCAAAAAATTGTGGCAGGAACATTAAGCAATATTTTTTAATGCAATCACAATTTATATATAACATTGGATGTGATTATGGAAATAATGTAAAACACTAAAAAAAAATGCTATGAATGTGATGTATGTCTTGATTTTATTGATTTATTTTTTGCAGTTTTCAAGTACACATCTATGCATAGTGTGGTTGAACTAAGTGATGAAAGTGCCTACAAAAAATGTGATATTAGCACCCCACTGAACTCCTTAAGCACTGGAAAAGATGTTGTGAAATTGGACAAGCCAGGTACAAGGTACTTCACATGTGGTACCTTAGGTCATTGTGGTCAAGGTATGAAAGTAAAGATCACAGTAGGGAATGGAAATGGATCTTCTTCCTCTGCATCATCACCGTCGTCGTCATCATCATCACCATCGTCGTCGTCATCATCTACTTCTTCTCCTCCATCTACTGCATCTTCAGCCTCACAAGACTTTGCTTCTATTATGCTTATTGTCACACTATCTTTTGCAACAATATTTTTTTTGTTTTAATTGATTATATGAAGTTTGGTTTGTAATGTAATAAGCATATACATATACATACACAAGAGGGGTAAAGTGGCATGGAAATTTTAATTTACCTCTTCATATTCAGCAAATATGTAGCAGAGTTGAATAAGAGACAGAAGATACATACTTTATATAAGTTGTTTTGTTTGTTTGCATATATTGTAAGTGAATGTGTATTTCAACATTTTTCTCTTTGCTTTATTAAAATCTTTTTATGTACTGCCTTTTTCTTTATAAACAAGTACCAGTTGTTAATATGTTATGCAATTCCATTTTCTTTATAGACAAATACCAGTTTGTTGATATGTTATGTCTGAGATAAAAAGTTGTAGGAACGTTTGAAATGTTGTAGGACAAGTGATAAATTAAGGGTTAAATATGTTTTTGGTCCCTGTAAATATGTCAATTTTTCGTTTGTTTCTTTAAAAAAGAAATCTTCAACTTTATGTTCTTTAAAAAAATTTCATCTTTACTTTTGGTCCCTCTTTAAAGTAAACTCATATGTAGAATTCTTATTTTTGAACAAAATTTTGCAAAAAAAAATTATAATATTACAAGGATCCCAAAAAAAATAGAAATTTTTTACCAAAACATGAATTAAATATAATTTTTTATATTTTTATGGTAAAATAATTTTACAAGGATTTATAATATGGTAAAACATGAATTTATATTTTTCATAATAGGTTTTTTTATGGTAAAACATGAATTTATAATATTACAAGGATCTCTCCCAAAAGAAAAAATAGATTTTTTTTACCAAAACATGAATTATATACATTTCTGTAAAATTCCATTAAAAATACAAAAATTTACTTAATAATAGTGATTGAAAATTTTATAGGGACTAAAAGTTTAAAGGAAAAATTTAGAGGGACTAAAACGAAAAGTTAGTATACTTATAGAGACCAAAAACATATTTAACCCATAAATTAATGCTACACATTTAATAAGTCCTACTAGTTTTTTATAAGCAATAAGTCCCACTAGTGAATCTCAATAGTTTATCATTTGTGTCTATCTCTCTCAAAAATAGACAATAAATTGATGGGTAGGTAAACAGCACAGACAAGAGGTATTCTTCCATGGTCACAAGACCAAATCAATATTTGGACACACACATAAAAAGATTCTCCTCAAAATATTCAATCATTATTTTTATCAATTTCTTCTTTATTATTAAAAAAATATTTTTTTATGTGTGTGTGACCAAACACTATTTCTTTGGTTCTGTGACCATATTAGAATTTCTGATAGCGCAAACCAAGACTCCTCTCTTCTCCTCCACACTTTGTTGTACTGATCAGAATTTAGCAAGAGTAAAATAATGAATCTCAAACAATTTTTATTAGTATAAACGATGAGTACAAAGAAACAATTGATTGAGAATACAAGTATCGATAATGAGAACAGTTTGTTAGAGGGAAAGGTACTGCAAGTAAGATGGATCTAAGAACAAGCCTGAGAAGAAGAAATCATTCCGAAGAATGTCAAAGGAAGGAAGTAGAGACTTTCAACAAATTTTGCACATCCCGTCAATCATTTGGTTTGCCTCTTATAACATGTTGAAGAATATTTGGTTAGCATTTCCAATTCTCAACTCCTTCATTTGTGGACCACATGCCATGTCTCCTTTGAATTCCTCAATTTCAATTATCGCCAATTGTGTGTATTCTAGTATTGTTTGAGAACATTTGTGATCATGAGTTTTGTCATTGGACTTTTGAAACAAAAAAGTAGCTATATTAGTAGTAATAGTAAGGTTTATTTTATAGATGAGTGGCCTAGTGGCCCTCCACACACAAAGGAGAAAGGGAACTAGAATCGCATTGAAGTTGGTTTTGAAGTTGTTTAGAATTTGTTATTTGTCCCACATTATTCAGGTTCACGGGCTATTGAGTGTGTAAATAAGCTAGCTTTAATATCCTCATCCTTTGAGCTAACTTTTAGTATGATATCCGAGCCATACACTCAAAAAAATATATTCTCAAATCTCAAGATCAACCACTAAACTGTAACATTAAGGATATAGTCAGGGTTTAAACCCTATATCTTTTTCTCAAATTTATTATTTATTGGGATATCCTAGACTGAACCATTTCAGTTATACACATCCAACACATTTTTTATATTTTCCTTGAAGTATTTCAATGAGACAAGGACAAAACTGCAATTAGAGATCAAGATAAAAATTACTAAAAAAAAGTACTAGTATAAAAAAGTTTGAATAAATGATAGTAATAAATAAAAATAAAAAAAAGTATGGCTTAAAAGTATGACAGCAGTACCCTGCAGTTGAATTCAACCGCAAGCAATCCTGCTTTTGAAGTATGTCAAAGATATTTAAAAAAAAACCACCATTGAGATTTTTTAAAACTTTACTAGTAAGAAAGTGAATTTATTTTCATTACCTTTACTTGATAAAAATTGTGTGGAAAGAATAGGAAATTTGAATATAGTATAACATTGTTACTATTATCTTATCTCTCTTTATGCATTGGCCAAAGTAATACAAAACTTAGGGAAAAAAATTGTGGAATGAAAGACTTTTTCCAATAAAATTGTGGACATTCAATGATTATAAGAGCTTCAATTGCTCTTTTCTCTGCCCTTAGAATTTGCCAAGTGAGGAAAGACTGATAGAATATTGTAGGCAAGTAGATCCTGCCTTGTCAAGATCCCAATTACAGGAGATACCTAGAGAGAAAATCAAAAGGTTAGACCTAAGCTCATGCAAATAAGCTGAAAAAACAACTTATGGTCATGTTATAAGTTGTTTCCGTAAGCTCTCTCAAACAGTATCACAAATGATTATGTCGGTGGATAAGCTAAAATAAGTCAATCTAAACAAGCTCATGCATGTGAAAGTAAAATTCATAATCAATGTGTTTAATGAACTCACCCCGGACGCTTGATACTTCGGTACAACAAGCATATGACGAAGTCCGACTTGTCTGAAAAGAATCCGGGCTTTTGCTACCGACATACTCTCTAACACGGTAAACGGAGTTGTATTAGTAAGAGGATGAAGATCAACAAACATTTCCATTTCTTCTTTAGTAACACCAACAACATCTTCAATATTTCCTTCTCTCTCAGCCAACTCAACCCAACTAAATTTCTCCCTAACTTCCCATTCCTCAGTCCTTCTTTTCTCTTTCAAAAACCACTTTTTCTTGAGCACTTTTATCAAATGTGCTCTTAAAATCACTCCATGCAATTTTACTATCTCAACTTCATCACCATCATCCATCACAGGAAAACCATTATGTGTAGTGTTCTTCAAGGCATCTACAATGTTAGCAACCTTTTCCACGCCGCGAAAACTAACGACCGATGATTTAACATCGATAAGTTCTCCAACCGATAAATTTCTCATCCACGGTTCGGGATCAGCATCCATAAAAGGTAAACCTTTCAAATGAAGTATCATCTCATACACACTTGGATTGAAACTATCTCCAACGGTTTTCGCTATGAGAAGAACAATCATTGTTATTGGTAACAAAAGAAGATTGTTGGTAAGTTCAAGAAAAATAACACAAAGTGAAACAGTCATTCTCATTGACCCTGCCATCAAGGAAGCTGCACCAAGAACAGCTAACAAACCATGATCAATATTTGTGTAAGGTTTCATTAGGATTCCGAGGAGGCGTCCATAACCCGAACCGATTAATATGATAGGTAAAAAAAGTCCTGATGGAACTGCAATACCAAAAGTGATTAAACCTAATATGCAATATAGTGTGAAAAATATCAAGATTGAAAAAGGTTGGTATTCATGAGGTGTGTTTGTTGAGAATATGTTTCTAACTGCATCATCATTTGTTGTGAGTAGAAGAGTAGCTAGGTCATTGTAATGGCCATTTGGACAGTTGAATTGTTTGTAGTTTCCTGATTTTCCATTTGTAGGACATATTGATAGATCATCACATGGTGTACATTTTACTAGGAAGGGAAGACCATATTGACATAATGATGTGAAGATTGATACTGAGAGACTTAGAAGAAGCTTGTATATTTTTCCTTTCCTGCAATAAAGTAAAAATTATCATCATTAATCACATAATCCAAAGAAAAGTTAAGTTTATCTACCAGCATAAGCACATGTGAGACTATTTAAGAGAGTTTACGAAAATAAGTTAGTAGTATTACATGTCCATAGCTTATGAAAGCAACTTATATAAAAACTTTATTTTATCTTTTGTTAGAGAAATAGTTTATACACAAACACTTATATGATAAGTGGTTATGCTATAAGCACTTAATTAAGTTATTATCCGATCATGCTCTTAGTCATACAATATGCAATAGTTAGAAAGTACTTATAAACTATGGAACACAGACACTCCTCAGATTAGACGTATCCTGGAGTCGGACACATGATTACACTGAATTATGTGATTTTTTCAAATGATTAGCGGTGTCGACATGTCATTGTCTGGCGTCTGTGTTCGTATCCGTGTCTGGTGTCTGGTGTCAGTGTCTAGTTAGAAAAATAACATATATGATTTAACCTTAGGTTAGATAAGATTACTTACTGATTGATGAGATTATAGACCCTAAGGATCTTATGAAGAAGATAGTTATAAAGACTTCCCAAGAGACCACCAATGATTCCAATAATAGCAACAGGAACAATATCCATAACATTATAACTCACAGCAACATTACTAACATCAAACATAATCAAACCACCTTCACCAAAAAGACCACATTTTCCTTCATGACAAAGTTCAATGAATGCCCTAAGAACAACCACAACAACAGCTGTGCTACAAAATGTTCTCCATAAAAGAGCACTTCTCCACCAACTTGCAACCTCTTCAAGAGAAAAGAGAACGCCGCCAACCGGAGCTCGGAAAGCCGCACAAACCCCCGATGAAGCTCCGCACGTTATTAGATCGCGACGGTCGCGATCGTTGTTGAAGTATCTTACCCATTTCCATTTGATTCTATGATTGTCAGGACCTCCTTGGCCTAGTAAGGAAGCAATGCAGCTTCCTATGTGTACTAATGGACCTTCTTTTCCTAAGTCTAGACCTGCTGAAACAGCTCCTATGCTTCCAATTATCTACAAGAGTAAATGTGAAATATATTAAATCATTTGAACTCTAGGTTTCTTAGATTTTTTTAGTTAAAACTCGATTATTCAATTAGTTTGATCACAGTCTTGTATCAGTTCGTCTTGTTTAAAGCGGTTTAATATAGTAAATATGTTTTATGATTCAACCACTTTAAACAAGACGAACTAATACAAAATTGTGGTCAAACTACTTGAATAATCTACTTATAGACCGTGTCAGGTCTTAATTCAACTGACTTCGACCGTCTGATTCGGTCTGGCTTTTAAAACACCTGATAGAGTCATAGAGCCTAGGAACACACATGTTTGTTTAAAGGCTGCTATTAGTCAACTGTATTGAATCTTGTTGATCATGTTTTACAATTTTACCACATCTAGCATTAACCTTTTACAAAAAAATAACAATAACAAAAACATATATTTAAAGTGTTATTATGTATTTGAAACGTATAAGGCACTTAACAACAAAAATTTCTTCACAATAATATTTGTTAGACAATACTATTTTTATCATATGCATTATTATTAGAACCTTCATGAATACTATTGACATAACATATTAGACAAATATGGCAATGATTGAAAACAACATTCCTTGTATCATGACCAATTGTAGTGTAAGGCCATGGTTTGTGGGGCCCACAATTGTGGTCCTTATAAATAAGACAATAAACCTAATAATCACACAAGATAGGCAAGCATCTTTTCCCTTACCCCTTTGGTCATACACTCATTCTCGACCCGCCCCATCTTTGAGATGATAATAAAATAGGTTGGACAAACCCCTTCCACACATCAAATCCTACTTCCAATTTCTTTTCATGATTCTTGGAGCTATTGGGAAATCAATCCCATCAATTATTTTAAGTAAAAATTACTACCATTTTTTAATCAAATGTTAAAATATCACCGAATATTGATCAAATTAATATATTGGATCGTGTTAGAGGCATCTAAAATATTGAGATCATCATATGTTCACCTAAAACTTTAAGATTAGATATATAAGTTCCTCAGTTATACGTTTTTTAATAATCATATTTCTATCTAATATGAGACATTTTCCTCACACTTGACACTCTAACATAATAGTATTATTCACATGATTAAGCATTAATATAATTTTTGGAAAATAAACAAACTCTTGAAAATTAAATAGTATTTTTGGTACAAAATATAAAAATTAAATTAAATTTTATAAAATGAAAATGATTTAAGGGAAACCTTATCCCGAATTAGTTATTGCTAATTAATAAGATATAAAAGGATTATCCACACAGTGTTTGCTTGGTGGTTAGAGTTTGTTTGATCTTATAATCCTAAGGAACAAAATTCAAATCTCTTTAGGAACGACTGTAAAATGTCACTAGTATCACTTTAATTAATAATAATTACTCCCTTCACTAATTTATTTTTAAAAAAATGTAAATAAATTGAGAGCATTATATTAAAAAAATGATAGTAATTAATTATGTTGCAAATTCCTCTAACAAACTCACCTTAACAAACAAAACTGTAGCACCATACATGTTTGGAGTATCAACACCATTAAGATAAGCTTTGATTTCAGGTATTCCTGGTCCAGCAGCAGTTGGAGCAAAACAAACACACAGAATTGAAGCAATGAATGTCAACAAGAAATTAGTGCCCAAGAAATATAGAAATCCCATCAAGTACCTGCAGCCACAATTTATACCATCAAGGTTTTAAATTGTAGTCACAATTATTCTTAACAAACACATGTGACTATGATCCGGATAATAACATCATTATATTTATGCCTATGTGATCAACGCATCTGATATTGAGTCTACGAGGTGTTAGCTCAGTGTAAGAGATTGACCCTATAGTCTCAAGAGACGGATTTCTATCATGAACTGCTTTAAAATGGACATTAGTGACATTTACAATTTTTGGATAAAAAAAAAACACAACTTATATTGAAGTCATTAATCACATTTGACCAAAATTTCTCATTATAAAAAATATGGGAGGGTTGTTTGTTCTAACCTTTCTTGTTGAATGTATCCAACAACAGTAAGGAGTTTATACCCTGAAATATTCTCAACAGCAAGATTGATAAGAGTAGCTATAACACCTGTAAGAAGTCCAACAAGGAATGCAAGTAACCATTTCAAGATTATGTATTGCAACACTTGACCTCTTGATCTACTTCTCCAATCTTGCTTGAACAAATCATTCTCATTGATCCTGCAAAATGAGCAACTTAATTGGATGTGGAAGAATTAAATAACTAATATAGACTCAGACATCAGACACGGACACATCGACATTATTATAAAAAAAATTATTAATTAAATATAATCACATTTGTCAATGTCGAAAACCGAATACACATTCGATCAGAAGTGATAAGTGCTACATAGATTTCGAGTTCTTACTCGTAATCTAAGCTTTCTATATAGGAAACTTTTGCTCCAACAAGAGCAAGTGGATTTGAAGAAAGTGTTCTATTCCTCTTTAGAAGTGGTTCATTCATTGGATTTCTTTCTGGATCTCTTTCTTCAAGTTCTTCCTCCATGTTTTCATTCATTGATGTGTTTTCCATTACAAAACTTAATTCTTCCCCCATTGGAGTGACACATGCACACAAAAAATTGTTGACAAATCTTAAGAATGTTTTTGGATTAGAACAAAGTTTGAGACACTTTGTCTATAAATGATAATTTTATAAGAAAGTGGAGAATAGAAACTGTTGTGATTGGATTATAATATATGGTCGATTTGCAATGTTGTTCAATTATTTATTGTCAATTGAAAACTTTGAAAATGACAAGTTTATATATTAATATATTTCGGTGACCATCACTTACCTCCATTCCCACATGATTGGCATGCATTTTTATTTTTTAAGGGTAAGAGTCAATATTTTAGTTAAAAAATATTAAACATGGGATGATCAAATCATATGTCAAGATTTGAATGTGATTGATATAAATGGAGTTTACTTTTCTTTAAAAAGAAAAATAAAAAAATAAAAAAGATCTTAATTTTGTTTTATTTTATGGGTCTATAGATGGGGTGGAAAAATAGAATTTAAATTTAATATACAGATAGTGTAAGAATTTTTTACTGTAACCAATGTTAACATGTTAATTGTTAATTTTTGTA
>Ga0315913_1006620_pt1 | contig 13982 bp, 8 predicted proteins | sample MpolsnodulesMG_FD_207736 | JGI IMG/M metagenome (GOLD analysis project Ga0315913, IMG submission 207736) | Medicago polymorpha root nodule microbial communities from Los Angeles, California, United States - small nodules | ecosystem: Host-associated > Plants > Roots > Nodule | place: USA... | reverse complement strand
TAAAAAAAAAAAAAAAAAAAGTTAAAAATTTGTGAGAGAAAGAGGTTTTGATTTGAATGAAGATAGAGTTAATACGTTGCAATGTGGAAGGAATAGGAATAGGAATAGATTGAGAAGGTGTTGGGCGATCTTTCATCTCTTCGTCTTGAGTCATCTTCTTTCTTCTTCTTCTTCTTCGAACCCTAATACGGTGGAGTGTGGGATACGAAGACGATGGAAAGCAATTCACAGTGTTTTTTGTCAAACAAACAAAGACTAAAGTCAGAACCAACTACAACCAATGGGCTTTTCACTAATTCTTAAATCTACCCCCCAACAATTCAATTGCATTATTTCATTTATAAATAAATATTTTGGCTGACAAAATGGTTTTCCACTTCAAATTCTACATCTAAAGTCTATCCTTTTATCACTAGATCAAAACATTGGAGTTTGCATTATTCCATATTCAAAAGATAAAAAATATTATTTTCTATCTTTTTCCTCCTTATATTGCACATTTCTTTATACGTATTTGAAACATTAAACACGCATTAAGTTCGTTTGAGTTATATTAGAATATGATCCCTCATGTATGGATTTGTAGATACAAAAACAATATAGTTGAAAGGGAAGATCTTATTAAAAATAGTCTCACGACTTTGCTTCAATAAGTCTATTTTTTAAGTATGGTCTAAAAAAAATTAAATTTCGATGTAACTTTTTTTACAGTTTGATATAACTTGTTAATACGTTTAATAGTTCATCATTTGATTTTATTTTTTTGTGCAAGAGCAAATAAAATGACAAACTATATATCTATGAAGGTTAAGAGACTAATACAACCATGATATGCATGGATTAACAAGAAGTTATATTTGTCAAAAAAAACTACAAAATATGATGAAAAATCAAACAAATAAACACAACTTGATAGCATGATAAATAAGATCAAATAACCGATGTTAAGTTTGATTTGTAAGATTACAATTAGGCATGACAATGGGGTGGAGTGGGGACGAGTTTTACATTCCCCGTCACATACCTGATTCTCATATGTTTATCCGTTACCCTACCCATATCCAACGGGGATTAAAAATTGAACCTTATCCCCTTCCCCGACGGGTTTGGATATCCCTATCTCATCCTCGTCTCCGCATTGAATTATTTTTTTTAATAAAAAATAGAAGTTTTTTTGCAACCCCTAGAGAAATGTTGTAATGCATTATTCAGCGATATGCTTATTTTAACATTTGCTAGACCGATTGGTTTAATTTCTCCTTTAAATATCAATAATAGTTTTTATAACACGACAATTATCAAACAAAATAACATGTCATATCAACATAAAATAATTTTCTCCATTCAAGACGGGTTTGAGTATGGGTTCGGGGTGGGTACCTATATACCCGTTACCCGTCCCATACCTGTGTTTTGAAATCGGAGAAAACCCAAACCCATACACAAACCCAGTCAAAATGGGAAGAAAAAAAATCCGTCAAATTGGGTTTGGTTCAGAAGAATAATCACGGGTATGAGTTTTGTTGTCATACCTACTTACAATATAGCTTTATGTGTGTAGACAAATTGAGAACCACCACCTAAAACTCACACATGCAACCAAAATGTTTAAAGCCTAAAAATATTGATATTGTGATATGAGTTAAGCCTTATGGATTTTACGGTGTCTATAAATAAATCCTTGACACAGTGGTACAATTTAAAAGAGCAAATAAAATAATAAATAAATAGGGTGTGTATAAGAAATATGAAGGTTTTAGAAGAAAGCCCAACACAGCAAACAAGAAGGGTTCCTCCTAATCCCTTCTATCTAGCTAGCTACTCTTTACCTAACAAAAATTCGCTCTCAACTGAAATGACAATCTTACTACTGCATGAATTAACTCACTCTAGTGTTAAATTTACGTGACTTAACTCATGCAGCGTGACTTAAGTTACGCACGCTGAAAACTCATTACGTTGGTTTTCTTATTTTTATTTAGCTTCTTCAAAGCTTCACATCCATCGATTTCAATGAAGTGAGTTTACAGCACCAATATTGTTGGTGAGTAGTGTTGTCATTTACTCCCTTTGGTCATATTTATAAGAAACCTTTGACTTTTTTGATTCATTGCATAAATGATGTATTTTGTTTATATTCTATACCAAGTACATTAATTATTCAATGAATCTAAAAATTTAATTTTTTTCTTATAAATAGGACCGGAGGGAGTATAATGTTATGCTTACTTTTGAATAAAGTAACAACTTTTCTCCGACGACCCTAACTGCCTCATTGGAGCACTGCCGACGGCAGTTCACGGCGGTAGGTTGATCGATTTTCACTGTCTTTCAGTTTCTGCTACGTGAGCTCAGCTGGATTACGAGCTTCTTTGCTTTCTCCGGGTGTATCGTAGCTCCGATTTCGAGCTTCTTCGTCTTCTCCGGGTGTATCGTAGCTCCGTTTGATAGATTTGGTTCTCTCTTTTCTATCGATTCCTCATCTGATTTGGTGATTTCCAGTTTGATTCTGATTCTTGTTGTTTCGAATCTTTTCCTTTGTTCGCCATGGTTTGTTCTGGGAAATCTCTTCTACCGCCGCCGTCGGCAGCAACAGAATCCACCACCATTTTGCAGAAGTCCTTTGCTCGGGTAGTTTCAAATACATGTGATATACAATTTAGTTAATTTCCACAGAGATCCATTAAGGGAGATTCGGTGAGTATTCGTATCTCTCAAGCAGAATATGAATTAGGGATTGAAAAATACAAAAGAAGCTTGACTGTCGTCTAACTCTACACAAAGGGGATCCTCCGGTTACCACAAGGGACCTCCAGATGAAGCTGTCCAATCTCTGGAAGGGAATCAATAGCTAGAGTATCATCCCTCTAGGTAAGGGTTACTTCAAATTAAAGTTCAATTCTGTTGACGATATGCATTTGATTTGGTCATTAGGTTTAATCAATTTGAAACCTGGTTTGTTGCGATTTTATCCCTGGACAAAGGATTTTAATCTTCAATTTCAGAAACAAACCCACACCCAGGTGTGGATTAGATCGATGGAATTGCCCCAAGAATACTGGAGGCAAACTACTTTGTTAGAAATCGCTTCAGGTGTTGGCACACCCATTGCTATTGATGATTCCACAAAGGTTAGACGTTTTGGACATTATGCTAGAGTTATGGTAGATATTGATTTGCCTTGTAAGCTCTATGACAGTGTTCTGGTTGGGGGGATGAACATGCCTTTAAAGTGGCCATAGTGTATGAAAAACACCCATTATTTTGCAATAATTGCAAGTCTATTGGACATTCTATCCATCAATGCCAAAAGTTAGCCCATGGTAACTCAGTAGCATCTAAAGAGGTGAAAAAGAATTTGTCATCTGCTATCAACAAGCATAATGTTGGCAAGCATGGGTTAAATTTGACTAAAAAGAATAATGTTGCAGCTAGCTTTCATGCTCATCAAGAAGTTGCTTCTGTTATAGAAAAGGATTATGATACTATCTCTCATACCATTGTTCAGGCAGATCAAGGCATTGATTCTACACAAATTGATTCAGTTGTAGATTATAATATTGTGAAACATAGGCCAGATAACTCTTCTATTCAACATAAGGTACCAACAATGGTAAATGCAACACTAGACAACAAGGATGCTCACAAGTCTGTTCTATCACAGACAAACCCTTTTGACATATTACATGATCTGGAAAAAGATTCACATATGGAGGCCTTGGTTGAGGTGATGAGTGGTAGTCTAGACTCCACTGACTTAGCATCTGGTGTAGCTAACAATGTGAGTGAAGCTGCTATTCACACTTCAAGCTTGGATCCTATGATATCTGAAAAGAATAGCATAATAGTGCAACATCCCATGTCACAACCAATCACAAAGAATAACACAGTGTTGAGACCGATTCTTGCTCCATCCACTGCAGCTCAGAAAAGTGTTACCATCTTGAAGAAATTTTGGGGTGATTATCTTGATGAGGATTCTGATTCTAATTTGGATTCAGACAACCCCATCAACCTAACAGGGAGATATTCTATCTCAACTCCTAAACATACAAAACAGAAGAAGCAAAAGAATAAGCTTGCTGCCCCTTCTGAAGGCATAAATACCTGTTCTAAGAAGGGGTAAATCTACCACTCATGAAACATGATTTTGCTTTTGGGAATTTAGATGATTAGGAAGGTTTGATACTCAAATAGTTTCACTTAATTTGATATTTCGTTTGTGCATATTTGCTGCTATGGCTGATTAGACTCTTTAGGGGTGTGTTTGCAGCTCTTTGTTTATCACGGCAGGCTCCTCTCAGTTTTTGTTCTTTTGTTGCTAAAGGATAGCCTTATGTTTCCTTCATTTCTTTTGTGTAAAAAGGTTCAGGCCTTAATCCTGGTTTGCAATTTATTTTCTTCGCTTTGATAAAAAAAAAAGCTTGTTGTTTGTCGTTGTTGTATAGAGTTTTCATAAACTTATGCTAGAGGTACTTTCCTATGATAGGGTTGCTTGAGAATATATTAAAAAATGTATAACCAATGTGTAAGAGAAAGGAATATTGTTGACACTCATAATGAAGCTTTGAAGGAAGCTAAACAAAAGTAACGCCGAGTTTATTAACTCACACAGGGGTATTTTTGGAATTTCAGTTGGGAATGAGCAAATTGTGTTGGGTAAGGAGCAGAATTCTAGCTACAATGGGAACTTGACAAACAAGACAGACATTGATACATACGGGACGGAACATAACATGGTGTTGAAAGCACCTGTTTCAGTTTCAACTTCAGTCACAACATTTTCCTTAAACCCTACCTTCTTCTCTTCTTCAATGTGTTCTACCTTCACACTTTTCCGCAATCTTACCCTTTCCACTCTCCACCTACCTCGCACCCTCCCTTCCCTCCTCCACCTCCGCCGCTTTCCCCGCAACTACGTTGGCGCCGAGCAATGGCTTCTCCACGAAGACCTTCCAGACGACAACGATATTTTCCGTTTCGCAGGGGTGGAGGTTGATGAGAAAAGGCGGCTGCCGCGTCCGGAGGTTGAGGTGAAGGAGTTGAGTGAGGTGCCGGAGCTATGGCGGAGGTCCAGAGTTGCTTGGCTTTGTAAGGAGTTACCGGCCCATAAGGCGGGGACTTTGATTAGGATTCTGAATGCGCAGAGGAAGTGGTTGAGGCAAGATGATGCTACTTATATCATTATGCATTGCTTGCGGATTCGCGAGAACGAAACCGCTTTTAGGGTCAGTATTCTCTTTTCCTTTTACTTTCATTTGTCTACATTTTGGTATGTTTGGTTATGCAGTGGGAAAAAATGATTTTGTGAATTGATTATGTGAGACTATTCCGACTAAAATTGAGTTGAATGTAAAGTGATCTATGTTTGGATACATTCATGTAAAAAAGAGTTTAACAATAAATTTGAGTGTAAAAATCAATTCTAGTTACAATTTTTAGTTTCAGGAAACAAAATCAATTCTGCATTAGAAGTCAAAATCAAGTCTCGCCTCTATAGAATCAATTTTGGCTCCTCCAAAGGTGGGAATTGTTTAAAATTGTGCTCTTCATTTCAGTCTGTTTTAGGGAGAATTTTAATATGATTGCTAGATATTCATGAAATTGGCATTTTAGTGAAATTCCTGCTATTGAAACCAAGTATTTGTTTATAGTTCTTTATGCTACAAAGCTTCGGGAGGAATTAAAGTCTTAGGGTAAGGTTTTAGTTACTAATATCAGTTGATTCATAGTTATTATGCCTTTATTTTTTCAGAATTGGTACAAAACTTCCTTATTGCTACTCTTACATCAGTATCTATTATGTTTTTTTAAAAGAAACCACGAATTTATTATGAAATCAGTCTTTTGTCCCTCCAGGTCGGGTATTGGTTGATTATTATGTGTTTCCTTCTACTGATTGGAATTAGTATATGGCTGCTATTATTTATTTGCTTGATTACTTAAGTTGAACATCTTAGAAAGCATTACCTTAAACTGTAATTTGTTCCCAAATTTAATTATTTTTCCTGCTTAAAGGTATACAAATGGATGATGCAACGGAGTTGGTATCGGTTTGATTTTGCTCTTTCTACTAGGCTAGCAGATTACATGGGTAAAGAGCGCAAGTTTACAAAGTGCCGTGAGGTATTTGATGATATTATCAATCAAGGCCGTGTTCCCAGCGAGTCAACGTTCCATATATTGATTGTGGCTTACCTTGGTTCTTCTGTTCAAGGTTGTTTGGATGAAGCATTTGACATATTCCACCGAATGATTCAATTGGGTGGGTACGAGCCACGTCTTAGTTTGCATAATTCCCTCTTCAAAGCTCTTATAAGTGAACCAGGGAACTTTTCAAAGCAATACCTTAAGCAAGCTGAGTTTATATATCATCGTTTGGTTACAAATGGACTCGATGTGCATAAAGATATTTATGGTGGCCTAATTTGGCTGCATAGCTATCAGGATTCCATAGACAAAGAAAGAATAGAAGCATTGAGGCAAGAGATGCTACGCGCTGGAATTGATGAAAGCCAAGAGGTGTTGGTATCGATCTTGAGGGCCTGCGCAAGGGAGGGGGAGGTGGAGGAAGCAGAGAAAACTTGGTCCAAACTTTTGCAGTTTGAAAGCAACCCCCCATCGCAGGCTTTTGTGTACAAAATGGAAGTCTACTCTAAGGATGGTATGCCTATGAAATCCTTGGAGATATTTAGAGAAATGAAGTTGAAACTGGGTAAGACAAGTGTTGCAGCATATAATAAAATAATTGAGATTCTATGCAAAGCACAAGAATCCGAATTTGCAGAATCAATCATGACAAATTTTGTCAAGAGTGGTCTGAAGCCCCTTACACCATCATATGTTTATTTACTAAACATGTACTACAATATGGAATCACATGATAAATTGGAAGAGGCTTTCTCTCAATGCCTCGAGAAATGCCATCCTAATAGTGCTATATATAGTATATATCTAGATTCTTTGGTGAAAGTTGGTAAAATTGACAAGGCTGAGGATATCTTTAGCCAAATGTTTCGTGATGCGAGTATTGGTGTCAGTGCCCGATCATTTAACATCATCTTAAATGGATACCTATATTCAGGAAATCACTTAAAGGCAGAGAAGATCTATGACTTAATGTGCCAAAAGAAGTATGAAATTGATGCCCCATTAATGGAAAAACTTGAATACATCCTGAGTTTGAGAAGGAAAATTATTAAAAAGCCAATGAGCCTGAAATTAAATAAAGAACAGAGAGAAATACTGATTGGGATGCTTTTAGGTGGTTTGCAAATTGATTCTGATGACAAAAATAAGAACCATATTATCCATTTCAATTTTGATGGCAATTCTGTGAGTCATTACGTCTTGAAGAGTCATATACATCACCAGTTTTATGAGTGGCTACATCCTACTTCTAAGCCAAGTGGTGACAGTGAGAACATACCAGATAAGTTTTGCACCATTGCAAGCTCTCTTTTTGGCTTTTACGCCGATCAGTTTTGGCCAAATGGTCAACCTACAATTCCAAAACTTGTTCATAGGTGGTTGTCACCTTGTGTTCTTGCATACTGGTACATGTATGGTGGGCATCGAAATTCATCGGGGGATGTTTTGCTGAAGATTAAGGGAAGTCGTGAGGGTGTGGAGAACATTGTCAAAAAGTTCAAAGCCATGTCCATTGATTGTAAAGTCAAGGGAAAGGGAAAGGTATTCTGGATTGGTATTCTGGGAAGCAATACAACTTGGTTCTGGAAATTGGTTGAGCCATATATTCTTGAAGATGTAAGAGATTTCACCAAGGCAGGTGTGGAATATAATGAGACAGGATTTAACGGAAACTCAAGACATTAACTTCAGTAGTGAATCAGACGAATGAAAAAAAGGTAATACCACAATGATCATCGTAGTTGGACTCAGGAAAAGTTTTGCTTAGTAGTATTCCGGACTAGGTTATGCTGAAAAGTTTTACAGTGGTGGCTAAGCTGAAAACATGTTTGACTTTTGTACTTAACGTTTTTTTTTTTGGGCTTAAGTAACTTCCACGGTTGTAAAAATGAAAGCCTTGAATATTTTGATCACCATCCTTTGATATATCTTCTTGTATATTCCTAATTTCCAATGCAAACGAGAGTTATAAAGTAGATATCTTACTGTGTTGTCAAGTTAGTGATGTTTTATTTGGTGTGCCACAAGTTCCAAACCAGCCCAGACGGTGCTATGGGGGTTCCAAATGCCATTATACTTACTCTGCGTAATAGTTAGCTTATGTTTCCTTTCAACTTATGTGCTACCAAAACACTCTTAACACTTTTTCAACAATTGTAGTACTATTAGCCCTCAAAGTTGAAGATCACTCCTATATAAACACCGTAAGCACCAAACTTTAGCTAAACCCATGCTTGAAAATGGAACAACTCTCACATACTCTCTCTGTTCGGAGTAAAACAGGATTGTTTGCAGGATGATGATGCCCGCATGGTGGTTAAAGTGATGACTTGGGAACCTTGAAGAAACTATTGCCATGTATTTTTTATTTTCCTATATATGTAGTTTAGTTTTTTCATGTTAGATTTTGTTTTTTCATGTTAGATTTTCCTATATATGTAGTTTAGTTTTTTCATGTTAGATTATGTTATATATATATTTATGTCCATTTTATAAGTGGATGCTCTATTGATTATGCTCATCCATCCATCTATTACACTAGTAGAGCACTAAACCCTTTTGAGACACATGCTAGTTCTGGTGCTTCAATTTCCCGCATAACTGATGCCAATCTGGGGATGTATCTTGTCAAGTGAATCGCGATGATCTTCTGATTCCTTCTCTCCTAGTCGTATTTACTTTAGTTACTTTTCTTGTGTTGGATTTTGTCTTTCCAGTGATCTTCAAAATATTATTATGACGCGGTTTCATCAATGTAACCAACCCTGTCTAGTCACAATGTAGCAAAAAATTCTAGTAAATTGGTAAGTTTTTCCTTCTGATTGTTTATGTAAACATTATTTCGGCAATACATGCACTATGGTAGCGTTTGTGAAATACTTCAAACTCCCTCTACCCTCGTGGAATATTCTGTGGTGTGTGAGCATCAATTGCGTAGATAGTGGTATCACCATCGTTAAAATTTTCTGTAAGTTTTTCAAATTTTGTTGTCCATGTCTTATAAACTGGAATTATCTATTCTTTTGAGAAATGGACATGATCCTGATCCGACATCAAATCAAACGAAGTTTGGTTAAAATGTAGTTTCTCTCTTCACCTGTCACTTCTTATATTGAGCGAAAAATAAAACAAAAATTATTATAACCACGTACACGGATTGATGATGAATGAAGTCTTATTGTGAACCCTTTTTCAGCAATCCTGCTGCCTCATTGTGGGCACAGAACCAAGACCAAACATGTTGTAAATTGTCAAAATATATGTGGTTTATTACATTGTTATAGTTTTAAAGTATTAATAAATGGTTGAACTCAAGCGGTTTATATGTTTTAGTTAAAAGGAATATATTGTCTTACATGAAATATCATTGTACAATATTAGTTTATTGGTAATTTGAGTATTTGCAATAAAATTAGTGATATGCGGGAATAAAGATTTCTCATTCCACCCACTATAAGATGAAGATCACTCTTTTCAAGTCAACGCAGCTAACACTTTTGAGATGTCTCTTCTAGTATACATTTTCGAATCTCAAATCCCAATCCCACTTAACTATTGTTATTTCAAAGCACCATGAATCAACAGATTCCTCATCAACCAACCCTGTATATTATCAATGCACACCCACTGGTTTCATGTTCATACACAGTGTCATTCAAAATCATCGGCTCCTAGCAACAATTGATGGATCAAAGTGGCAAGTGGTAGTAGCATTTGGCGTAAAGGAAACCAGATGCATAGAAAAAGTATCATTCATTATAAAGCATCTTTACATAGAAACATGTGAATATTATACTTGATTGGTTAATAATTTCCAAGGAATTAACGCACGAGTGCAAGATAAACTAAACAAATTACCAGTTGCATGCATTAGTTTGCAACTTGGTGCGAACCGGGTATCATTTGCATGCAACCGTAGAGACTAATATTTTGAGTGACTACGATGACTTTAACACTGTTGTATTTTTAGGGTGGAAATCAAACTCGAACCTCTTGTTAATTTGTGAGATTTTACCGTCTCATCTAAATGCTCTTTTAGGTTTAGTGTTCCAAACTTGCAACTTGAAAGAAGGAAAGGAATAGAATAGAAGAATTGATGATGTTCAACAAAAGCCAACTCATTTTGAGAAAAAAGCATCTGCCTACAATCGGTATGTATGTACTTTATGCTAAGTACCGTACACTTCAGTCTTTTTAAATTGTGAATCTTGGAAAGCTAAGGACATAATTTATAAGTTTATCGACTAACGTCTTTGTATGATTATTATGAATGACGAACTTAACACATAATACTAAAAATACTCAAAAAATGGGAACTTTAAGTCAACGACCAACACCACGCTGACTCATACAGCATAATTCTATGTTGCTAAAGTAAAATTTTGGAGTATTTTTGTGGAGAAACTTTCACAAAATTAAGCCATAAAATATTGGAGGTAAAAACTTTCACGCAATGATTTATCAATAAATTAGTCTTTCATTATTTATTGCAATCCAATGATCAATTAAGGCATAAAATGTTTATACCTACTATTATTTTCTATTCAAATTCGTTTTATTAAACAAAAAAAGTAGGATATTTGAATTCCTGATTGATTAAGCCATTGAGGAACCAATTTAAAATTCTTATTTTGAATTTAATTAGGATGATATAGATTATGAAGATAAAAGAACCGTAAGATTTTATATTTGGGATTTTACTTTTTAACAAAATTTAATAAAAAAAAAAGGAAAATGATTGTTAGTGCGAGAATAGGTTCAACTAAAAGAAAACCAAGGCGGAAAATTAAGAATTGTGCTCTTTACCCAAAAGTTTTTGCTCATTCCCAACTGAACTGATCAAAATATCCCTATGTATGTTAACTCACACTAGTATTAAATTAGTGTGACTTAACTCACGCAGGAGCATTTTGGTCTTTTCAGTTGGGAATGAGCTTTGGGTAAAGAGTAGAATTCGACAATTAAAACCATCAGCCCATGTATTGTCCACCTTCCCATGAATTCCGCAAAAGACTGCTTTGACCATCCAATACATTGTTACCACCTCGTCTTTCGTCGTTTTTCATTGTAACTGTCTCGCACCAAATAGTAGAGCTCTAAAAAAAATTGTAATTTGATGACTTAGACTTAGGCATGGCAATGAGGCGGGGCCGGGACGGTTTTACATTCCCCATCCCCATACCCGATTCTCATATACTTACTCGTTACCTATCCATACCCAACGGGAATGAGATATTGAACCTCATCCCCGTCCCCGACGGGTTCAGGTATCCTCGTCCCCACATTGAATAATTTTTTTTAATAAAAAATAGAAGTTTTTTTGCAACCCTTAGAAAAATGTTGTAATGCATTATCCATCAATACGCTCACTTTAACATTTGTTAGACAAATTGATTTAGTTGCTCCTTTAAATATCAATGGTAGTTTTTATAACACGACAATTATCAAACAAAATAACATGGCATATCAACATAAATTAATTTTCTGCATTCGGGACGGGTTTGGGGTGGGTACCTATATACTTGGAAAACTGATGTTCACACATGTTATAGGGCTGAAAAACACCAGTAAAATACCAAAATATCCCATCTGCAGTTAACTGCCAAGGAAAAATAACATTGGCTGCAGTTAACTACCGAGGAAAACCTCGGCAGTTAACTACGGAGTAAAATGAAAACCCAGAATTATCATCATCATCATCTTCGTTGCCAAATTCAAGGTACCAAATCGGCGTCTATGTCGGCCGAGCACAAATCGGCGTTCTTGCTCGTCGCAGGTAAATCTCCATCATGTATTCAACTGTAACGTTGTTATGTTCTACCATCTTCAAACTTGCTTCCTCTTGTTTTGGTATTTTACTGGTGTTTTTCAGCCCTATAACATGTGTGAACAACAATTTTCATATTCCTGTTACCCGTCCCATACATGCGTTTCGAAATCGGAAAAAACCCAAACCATACTCAAACCTAGTCAAAATGGGAAAAACCCGTCAAATTGGATTTGGTTTGAGCTGGTAACCATGGATATGTGTTTTGTTATCATTCCTACTTAGACTTGTCACCTCAACATCAAAATAACCACATATATAAAAGCTTTTTTTAAGAGAGTTGAATCGAATAGACTAACAATGTAAATGTCTTAATTATAACTTAAAGGACAAACAACACCACAATCGGTTTAAGTTTTGATTTAACCAATATTTAAGAGAATTGAACTCAAAAGGCTAATTGTGTACTTGTCTTATAACTTAAAGGACCACCAACGCAACCATCCATTTGAGTTTTGACTATGTCAATATTGACATCTCCACTTAAACTCTTTATATTAACTATTTTATTATAATAATTATTTTTGTTTTAAGTTTTCATAGATTCCATCCAATCAAGGTAATCATATTCTAGACACCGTCAAAAAGTGAATAAGGATACATTTTCGAGTTGAAATTCAAATATTAGTGGAGTCCAATTTCTTTAACTAAATTCAACTTTACTTGATTAGAGAAAGTCTATATAAATTTTAACCTACAGTCTAAAATAAAATAATAAAGAGATAAAAAAAAGTTTATGAAAAGCTTTTCATTTTTGAAAAGTAAATAAAGTTAAAGCATGATTAAAATACAAAAATGCATGATTAGTTTAAAACAGAGTTGCTAAGGTGTTGTAGAAGGAGAGTAACAAGCGGCAGAGTGTAGGGCCTTGTCACATAAGAAACAGGATATTGCCAAAACTCAAAGCGCACACAGATACATACACACAAATTAAAAAGAAGGAAAATAATTCTTGTACACCCAAAACCATTTTACCACTAGAGAGAAAAGAAATGTAAAAAGAAAATGTGTATGAAAAATAAAAGGGTGTACAAATATAATATAATTGCTTTTAAAAGAAGACCAAAATTACTAGAAAACAAAAGGAAATAACAAACTCAATCCATACCAGCCATCATTCCCATTTCCCATACCACACCCTCTCTTTTCTTCTCCACACTCAATAAACATAACTCAATTTATTCTCAACCTACCATAACAATAACAATCCAAAAACCTCAATCAATTAATTGATTAATTAATATTTGGTTCAATTCAAGAAAAACCATCTTGCACATCACACACACACACACACACACTTAGAAGCATAAAAGAAGTAGTAACACCATTTCTGCAATATTAGTCTATCAAGAAAACAAATACATACATTAGGTCGCAAAACTGGAGATGTTAGATGCAATACTGATGGCACTATTCCTGCCTTGCATAGGCATGGGTGTCATCTTATTAGTCTATATGTGTCTTCTTTGGTACGCCACAACTCACCCTTCCACCATCACCATCATTCTCAAACCTGTCATCAACACCGGCCTATCTCCATCCGACCTTCAAAAGCTACCTACAATCACCGGAAAAGACCTCACCGTTGGCCCCGAATGCGCGGTTTGCCTCGACGACATAACAGAAGAAGAATCTGCACGTGTGATTCCAGGTTGCAACCATGCTTTTCATTTGGAATGTGCTGATACATGGCTTTCTAAACAACCTATTTGTCCTGTTTGTAGAGCTAAACTTGATCCTACTCTTTTCATTGATTCTTCTCATGATCAAAATCCATGTTAAGTTTCTTTCATTTTTTATATTCTTTGTTGGATTGGATTGCAAGTGAAACAGAGCTATGGACTATGGTGATCAAAATCAACGTGCCTTATATTTTATTTTATTCAGTTCTGTGTTTTAAATAAATAATATTAATTAATTTTGTTGGCTGCAGATTAGATTAGAATATTTAAAAATTAGATTAGGGGCGTAGCTTGTTTTCCAGAAATTTCTTCTCTCTTCCAGA
>Ga0315913_1006613_pt1 | contig 13987 bp, 6 predicted proteins | sample MpolsnodulesMG_FD_207736 | JGI IMG/M metagenome (GOLD analysis project Ga0315913, IMG submission 207736) | Medicago polymorpha root nodule microbial communities from Los Angeles, California, United States - small nodules | ecosystem: Host-associated > Plants > Roots > Nodule | place: USA... | reverse complement strand
TAGGCAGCAACATAATATAAATTAAGCATCTTAAGCAGGAATTTTCAAGTAGTATGAATTTGCAATTTATAGTTTGTTTTCTTTTTAAAGAGAATTTGCAATTCATAGTTAGTTAGCACCTAATAATAGAAGTGACCCCACTAACTCATTTATTGGATTGGACCGAATAATATGTGGTGGTGCTAGATACGTAGTTGTTTTTAATATTACCCCCTCAAAAAGGGTTAAGTGACCAGTAATGGGGCCACATGTGTTAATGTTGTAGAAAGTTCAGTGACTCAGTGGCGGTTTGATCAGAGGTCTCATCGATCATGGTCCACCTCTCTCACCTACACCAATAGTATGCCATTTACGAGTAGCTGAAGTAACAAGAGTAATAAACGTCCCACTTCTGGATCGTGCAACTTAGGCAGTACGGTGTATATCATTGAATTGGTTATATCATAACAATTTGAAACATATATTTTTAATTCTTAAAATCTAATCAATTATGGAAGCAATATTCGGAATGGTCGTAATCAATATTTTTTTTCTGTTTATTTTTTTTGGATAAGTCAGGAGAGAGGACCTACATCAAGAGGAAGTACTGACATCTCAACTAAGTTGGCACCCTGGAGAACCTCTATTCTATGCCGACAAACTCAAAATATTATTGGTGGTGGGGGAATATGTACAAGATAGAGGACTAGGTCAAGACCCTCGAAACAAGAAAGAAAGTTAACACAGAGAATTAAGAAAAATAACAGCAAACTAATGAAATCTGTAATTAGGCAGACCACATTTGTCCCTAAAGAAATTAACACTCAAAGTTGGGGGCAAAGCAGTTAACCAGACAAAACCTTGAACGACGTGACCCATGGCAACCAATTTGTCAGCACAACAATTGCATTCTCTCTAATATAGAAAAAAATCATCAGGGAGTTGGAGAAGGTCCCCTGGAGCGGGTACTATATGGCGACTTCCCATCGAGAAGTTCCTTTCTCATAATTTATTTGTGCTTCTTTGACATAACTGCGGTGAAGGGAGGATCTTTTGCTGCTTTTTTATCATACTGTTTAATTTGTTGCCAAAGATCCAAATCATGTTGAAGTCTAGAATTAAAATGTTAGACGGGAAGATCAACTTGGAAAGTTATGGAACTGTCAATCAAACTCTCGTCAATTGTGGCAATCACAATAGGTTCTGAATTTGTCAAAGGTTGCTGGATAGAGGCGGAAGCTGCAGCAACGGTTGTATCTGCAGGTGAAGCTTGATGCGCAGATCCCTAACCTACTGCCAAATCATCTATGGTATCCGCCAGTGCAGTAATAGCAGGTTCATCAGTGCTTTGATGGGTCGAGGGAATCACTTGGACCAAGGAATCAAAAGTCTCTTCATGCATGTCAATGTGCTCAACATTGTAAACAGGTGGAGAAGAATGAACAGGTCCCTTTGAGACCTCAATGTCCAACCTCTCCTCTTCAAAAATATGCACGTCATCGTGCTCTTCATCTGTCATCGTGCTAAGAGTGTTTATTCAGAAAACTATTACGGATATGATACATATATACGGGGCCGTTCTTTGTTAAGCGCAAAGAGCTCTACGGAGCTGAGCCTCCAATTTATAGGAGTCTCAATTATTTGTAGGAGTATGAGTATAATTATTGGGATGTAACAAGATATTTTCTTTTGTTATGTAGGTCCAAACCAAACACTTATTATTTGACAAAAATAAAGAGTGAATAGAGTTAGGCCAAACCGGCACATCTCTGAACAATTTTTTTTTAACAAAACAAATTAAAATCAAAATAATGCTTATTGTAAATTTGTAATTGTTTAAATGATCATTAATTATTTTTATTAGGGGTCATTTTTAATATTAAAGCCGAGCCTTCAATTTTATTGAAACAGCCATGTATATACTTATGCGAGCTAACGAATTTTCTTTTTTTGATAGAGTAACTTAACCATTTTTTTTGTAGAAAGCAATATAGCTTACGATTTATTCTAATAAATTGTCTCTATTCTAATTTTTATTTTATTTTTTATTATGATTGGGTACTAGAACTGTCAAAATGGGACCGAAAAAATGGGCCGACCATTAGCCCATATTTTAGGCCAGGTCGGGTCTCAAAAAATTAGTCCAAAATACACTCGGACTTTTTTGACATGAGCCCATTTGGCCCATATAAATATGGGGTCGGGGCTTGCTCATTGTGCTTCGGTCTGACCCATTATTAATATTTTCATTTGAGTTTTGTTAAAAAAACACTATATTTTTTTAAAAAAATTATCAACTAATTTAAAATTTATTAATAAAAAATATTTAAATAAATAAACTTAATAAAAATGAATGAATTAACTCAAAGTTTTAAAGTTTATAAATTATTAATTTGATTCAATTGAAGGGATAATCTAAGTTTAATTAATATTCAATATTAATGTAAAAATTATTTACATTTTATGTTCATCCAATCATATTTTAGCAAAAAGATGGTTGTAAGAAACTAATGTATAAAAAATAAATAAAAAAGAATGAATAAATTTTAAAAAAAAAATCTAAAACAGGTCATGTCAGGCTGGCCCCACACGGACCCAGCTGGACTCTAAAATATGTAGTCCAATTATAAATGGGTTGGACCAATCTGACCTATTTATATTGTCGGACCTCTCGAACCAGATCGGACCGGCGGGACGGCCCATTTGTGACACCTAGTGTGTTCACATATAGTATTATATTTTTCCAGTGTTCACACATATACGCATAGGGACATCATCCACATATGCACGGGCAGATATGGTGAATCTGGTCAAGACCTTCCCTGTCGGTAAGAGTGTTCGGATCTCTATGCACGGGATTTGAAAGAAACAAAAAGATTTTTTTACAATGCCATTAATATTTATTTTGTTTAAAAAGGTTAGTTTTTACAACCAAAAAATCGCAAGACTCTAAATAACGTCAATTTTGTGGTTGAGGGGTGTAACAGTCATGGGTCATAAATCAGTAATTAGATAAGCTATCCAATGCCAATCACCCTGTAGTTTCAGCTCGAGTGATCAGCACGAAAGTTTCTTCTTATAGTTTTAATCATAAGTTTCTAATTGAGTGCAATGTTTGGATTGCCGAAGACATTGACAAAAATTACACTTTGGAGGTTCACAAAATTATATAATGCTGCCGAAATTTTACAAATTTCACTAATAATCCAAACACACATTGAATTCTAAATACAATTTCTCAACTCTTACAAAAAAAAAGAGTCAAACCAGATAAAACCATGCAAGAAGAAAAACTCTTTCAAGTTTTAATGCTCTTTTCTTTGTCACTTATATCAAGAGTGTAGCGGGAAGATATACAACATGAAATTGTGAGAACCATTGGTATGGCAGTGCATAACAATCGAAATGCATGCTGTTCCACTTTTTTCCCATTGGTATGGCAGGTGACTGTGACATCTTAATTATGGCCATACAGTTTTTTTTTTTCTTTCAAGGAGCAAATTGCAGCTATGTAATGAGACTAATGTCAAAAGTTGATGTTTTAATTTCCTTTGTTAGCTACTTTTCCTTAACAAAAAATGTCCGTTTTGTCGTCATTTACTTGGTTCAGTGGATGCAATACCCCCATTATATATGTCCAATACCTTGCTCAAAATTTCCGATGAATTATATAACCCAATAAGAACCATACAAAAGATTCTTGGAGCATTAATTAACACTAACTTGTGGAAAGGAGGGCTCTACATAATTTGACTAGGATATTGACTTTAGTTTTATGTTTAGAGGAGTGGAGTATTTATTAAGATCCATTAGTACACTAATGATATATGTACACTTTGTCAAGAGCGTGCTTAATGAAGATCAAAATCAAATAAGTATGAGTATATGGAGTCATATGTGGGTCATGAAAACCAACAAATATCCCATCATTACAATCTAGAAATGCATCACCATCGATGATTCATTGCGTGTCAACAAAAATGATATTTCTGAATGAGTGGTGGACAATGTGAGAATTTTAGTAGTTGCACTGTACCTTTTTTCACTGCAGCTACCACATAAATCACGGGACGGACCTACCAAGTCAATAATAGGCTCCGATAATACTCCCAAACAAATGGAAATATGCTATTATGTGGACATCATATCATAGCATCCAAATTCTAAAAAGATTTTGAAAAAATGTGATGAACCACCATAGAGAAAGAGACCGCTAAAGCATATTAAAATTCATTACATTGCACAATCAGGGTGACCTTAAGTTTGTCGCAGAGCCTCACACTTACCGCTAAATGTCCCCGTGAAGCATGCACAGCTTAATCCAACTCAAATAAAAGTCACTATTTGATGTCATCATGTCCTATTTGTAGCCAAAAGAAAGAATATAATAAAATGAAATATGTCACCATGAAGGTTGTAACTTGTAAATATTCTGTTTACATGACAAACACTAGAGTTTGAGTGCAATATCACGCCCTTGTCCAAGAAGCATATAAATATGCTTATGCTTTCGGTGTCTCAATGTGACAACATACTTCTATGAAAATATTAAGGGAGCAACCTTCTATCTTTTTATATTATGAGAAAAATATAATCCTACAAAGTTAACTTGCTGAATTATTCAAATGATTGGCTTGAAACTGTTTCAAAAGCAGCAAGGACTGATGATAAAGATTGAGATCAATCCCGTCGACATTTCTACCAACACGTGCCTGCAAAACTCCCTGACAAAAAACAAAGAACAGTGTGCTCAATTATCGTCTTATTCGCATTAATCACGCCATTATGCATGCACCGGATGTGGGTGAATGTGTATTTATAAAGTATATCATGGATCTAAGTGAGTTTGCAAGAGAAAATTGGGTAGGCTAAGGCTTTAACCAAACCTTGACAAGCACGTACCTCATTATCAGTTCGGATAAGAAGCTCACCAATGAATTGGTAGACAGATCCAACTTGAAACTTGCGGTCCTTCAGATGCTCAGTGCTAACTTTTAGAGTGTCATTACCATCGATGACTGTTGCTAGGCCTGTCTCTAAAGAGTATTCGTGTAACCTGTGGGACGCATGACACAAGTTATTCCATGATACTTCACAATCATAATTCGCAACAACATCAAAAGATACATAACAAAGCAGTATTGTCTTCTAAATGCAATCATACAGTGGCGTGTTCCAATCTAATGGAAATAGATAATTAGATATAGAGTTGTGTTATTTTGACCCAAAATTTAACACAAATGTCGACAACAAATGTGATAGTTAACACAGTTCAAAAGTATGGTTGATTGCATTCATTGGATGGTTAATGAAGATAACAAGGTATTGCAACTCATCAACCATTCACTGAACACGGTTGACTTAACTCTGTTCATTTAACCATGATTTTGAACATCATTAACCACATTTTTTAGGTGTTCAAATATACATAATATTCATTATAACCATTGAAATTGTGTTCAAATATACATGCTATCTTTTCTTTCTTTTTTTACAAAAATATACATGATATCTATTAGCCACAATCTGTGTTAAAATAAACACCTAAAAAAATGTGGTTAGTGACATTCAATATTGTGATTAATTGTGTTTTGTGCATGATTAAAGAGATACCTTGATATATTCATTAACCATTTAATAAACATAACTAACCATGTATTTGAATTGTGTTAACCATCTAAATTGTTGTTGAATCTGGATGTAAAATTTGTGCGTCAAAATACCATTTCTCTTATATATAACTTTCAAAAATCACTTGGGTTGGCCCAATGGTGTTGACTTGGGACCTTGGAGTGTGCTCCTCTCAAGGTCTTCGGTTTGATTCTCCCCATTCCCAATTTTGGTAGGTTAGTTTGGCTTGTTCGAAAAAACATTCAGAAATCACTAGAATTTGCATGAACCGTTTCAATCACCAGTATCAATTACCAATAAATGTCTTCTACTGTTAAATATCCTCAGCCTCCTAGTTTTATCAAATTCAGTTTGGGTCTCCCATTGTTTCAGTTGAAGATATTTCTCAAATTGATGCAGTTCCCCAGGTGTTCTATTCAAACCAAATCAGCAATATATAGTGTCACATGCAGTTTAGTTCGTAAAGAAAGACTAAAATTTGGCTAAAGTCAACAAGCAAACTAACAAGCGATCTTAAATGAATCCATTTAAAATCTACAGGGGCAATGTTATAGTAATATGAACTAGAAGGACCAAAACTGAAGTTTGGTGATTCTATAAAAGTCAGAAATGTAACCAGAACTATCTTTAGTGCTATGTAGCCACGGAGAGTTAGAATTCTCAGGTTGATCCATCAATACCATCCATGAATGGAAAGATCACATGATGCACTTTCACACAATAGTTAGTGTAATACATAAAATAAACCCAATGACAGAACTTGTAGTGAAATACAATAAAGACCTTGTGTTCAGGTTTGATAGCTGAAAACTAATACAGGTGTTACTTAATGAGCTAAATAAAACCTCCTGCAAGGTCCGGGTAATAACTGGAATGCTTTTTATGGTAGATTGTAGATGTGTCAAATAATATTCCTTAGAATTAAAACAGACTAAATGAAAATAAAAGGAGACCTACATTCCATCAAAATGAATTAGCAAGAAAACATTGTTATCTTCCTGTAGAGAACAAATATTTTTGGGAAATGAGTCCATGTATTGATATCTTTAGTAACTTTGGAACCTCTAAGATTGAGGGGTTTATTGATCTGAAATATACAAAGTATGCCAACTTTCTCCTAGCTAGTGAAAATCTATACTTGTTTACCATTTGTCAAAATTCCTATCTGCATGACTGACACTACATCATATTCAAACTGCCGTAAATATCACATTTGTTCCCGCAGTTCCACTACAAATCCATGACAAAACCAAAAGCCAATCGGTTACCCCACCAGACACATAATAACTACTACTGGTATCCACAAAACCTTTGTTACTAGAAGTTCTCCGAAGCCTAAGCTTATTTGAGTTTATTTACTGACATAAGTTTTGTGAGACTGTTTGGGAGAACTTATGAAAACAGCTTATCTAGCTTTTTTCGGCCTATTTTCATAATTTCTCCAATATAGCTTATAAAAACAGCTTATAGCATATACAAAAACAATTTAACTTTATTTTATCTTTTTCTACATAAATTGAGTATGCAAGCTTATGCATAAGTGCTTATCATGATAAACGCTTGTGCTATAAGCTACAAATAAACTGTTTATCCAAACAGGCTCTATATGCATAACAAGACCTGAGGATGGGATTACCTAAATACCTCAAGCATTCAAAATCACACTCATTCATCATCATCAGCAACAAAACCCAAGTGCAGAACATAATTTCAAACATTTTAATGTTACTATAAGGGTGAAACTTCCAAACAAAAGAAAAAGTCACAAACACATAAAGATTAGAATAGGAGCACTCACTTTCCAATTATTCTGACTGATGTTCCTTGCTTGAAAAGAGGAGACGAAGGGCGCATATCTTGTAAAGAAACTAATGCACCGGATTTTGCTTCGAATGATGCCATCAGGCTTCACTTGCTGCTAAAAAAATTCAAATTCCAGCCTGCAATTCGGGAAAATATAATTAATATTCAAACATTATAAAATATCTTATTATATCTTTTATACTAATCTAACAATAACATATGCAATGACATTTCACAATGCTCGAATTCATGTTAATGCTCAATTGTTATGCTACTCAAACTCTTGGAGCACACCATACGAGTACGAATGTATGGTAATTGTCCATACTCCGTAGTTTCAACAATCTGCCAGCCAATTATTTAGGGTTTGTTTGGATTGGCTTATTTGAACTTATCTACTAACAGAAACAATTTTGAGTGTTTGAAAGAGTTTATGGAAACAACTCATGACATGTCTATAAGTTGTTTTCAGCTTATTTCTATAAGCCCTCCAGAATAGCTTATAAAAACAGTTTATAGCCTACATTTGACTTTATTTTATTTTTTGTTATAGAAATAACATATGCATAAGTAACGTGAGACGTAAGGTGGTTTGGGGTGCCTAACATTGAAAAAGAAACGTATGCATAAGCACTTATATGAAAAGCGCTTGTGCTATAAGCAATTAATTAAGTTGTTTATCCAAAAAGGCCGTATTCTCCATGTAATACACATATACATTTCTGTTATATAATTGCAATTCTGCATTAATCAAATAAATATAGCCAAAAGTAAAATAAATCACTACTAGATAATCAAAGTGAAAAAACGGGGAAAATAGATAGTGTTGTTGAAGACGTAGAGAAATTGAAATAGGAAGCATGTTAAAAGAGTGTGTATGTGTCGATAAGTAACAGAAGAAAACCTGAAGAATGGACAGAGGGCTTCACGTAGAGGCCAATGTACACGACCACCGCGAGGGCAGAGCAGAGGTCTCTGAGCTTTTCTTTCCGTTTAAACTTTGATTTACGAAAGAAAGAAAAAAAAAGTGAATACCCAACTTCATCTCTGAATTTTCACGAATCGGATAAAAACGTCCCCTAATTTATTGAAATGCACCTTTTATCCCCGAATTTAACAAACGTCAATCAAAATAGTCCCTACATCCATTTGGGACGTTAACAGTGATGACGTGGCCGTTAACATCTCAGGTGGGTTGTCATGTCAGATGCCACATAAGCATGGACTAAATTGATGTTTAATGACAAAAAAATTAAGGACGAAATTGATTGATTTCATAAAATATTTTCTAATACAGTCCCTATTAATTTTTACTTGCTATCCAATCGATCCATGAATTATTTCCAAAAACCATCAAATAAGTTCTTGAATTATATAAACATATTTCCAAGTTGATCCTTGATGCATATATTTGCGGAAAACGAATTAAAAATGACAAAACACACAACTTCATCCTTGAAAATATCATTAAACAAGTCATATATCTTAAGTTTGAAATATTACATAGGCAAAACCAACCCAACTATGGGGCATTAACAAGTCATAAGTCATAGAGGATTTTCTTAAATATTACATAGCCAAAAAGAACCCAACTAGGGGGCATAATGTAAACAAAGCAAAATATTCCAAAAAGCATAATTAGGTTGAGATAAACTCCATGAACTTAGGTTAACCTGAACCGGATGGACCATAATTTGGATATGGCACTCGAATAACGTCAGAAGCAGTTGGATGTGATGGTGCAGGCCCCCTCACTGGTGTTTGCTTAGGCCTCTCATTTGAAATAACTGAACCTCTAATGCTATATCTCCTTGCAGGAACACCCTGCAACAACAGTTTCAATCATATCAGTCCCTATTTAATAAAACATTCAATCAAATTAGTCCCTGAATTTCTACACTTACTAGAAAATTGATCCTTAGAATTTAACATTCATACATGTCTAAGCACTGCTTCATTTGCAACATCATTGACAACATTTTGTCCTTGAATTGCAACATTTCCAACAAAAACATTTCCAACATTGACATTTTGTGCAACTTGTCCATCATTTCCAACTACAGCATTTTCAGGATTAATATTTCCAGCATTTTCTGCAGCACCTCCACCATTTTCAGCAACATGATTTTCTGCATTTCCTGGTACATTTCCAACATTTTCTGCATTCCCTCTAGCATTTTCTTCTTCTGGCTCAATATCAATCCAGTCTTTTGGTCTCCTAGCAACACCTTGCTTATTACATCCTCTTAAGTTATGACCAATCCATCCACACATTCCACATTGAGTGTCATTGTAAGTCCTCTTCATTTGACTCTCACTAACAGGTTCTTCATTGTCATCTTTTCTCCTATTCTTCTTTGGTCTTCCTGCAACCCTTCTCGCCTTTGGTGGCACAGGTTTTTCATAAGGAGTTGGTTCCCAATATATTTGAGAATTCACTGGTTGGATAAAGTAGTTCTAAGTTGTTCTATATGACCCAAGGGTCAGCCAAGCATGGCAATGTTCTTCTGGCTTTAAGCCTCTCAGAGCAAGTGTTGAACATGCATGCATACAATGGCATTCCTGTGAATACAATTAACAATACAGCCAATGTAAAATACAACATTCCAATATTTACAACATTTACAGCATTCTAAGTATATCAAATATAAACCAACAAAATAAGTCTAAAAATGCAACATTTACTTGTTAACTGCCAAAATCTGCAAGTGCAAGTTTGCTTAAACAGATCAACATCCACCTTCACCTTGTAGCTATTTTCTATCTGATACCTTTGCATTGGAGTATCACCATTCCGATACTCATCTCGCTCTAAACAACCACCGTGATGCGGGATTAACGTGATATTGTCTTCCATCCTAGAGATTTTGCAATGCATCAGTCATAATCACAATCAAAAGAACATAAAAATGCAAATCATCAGTAAAAAATAAACCCTTTTTATAAACCTTTTTAATCAACCACTAATCTTGTTCACAACTACTATAATGTTCATAATTCTTAGTAACCAAACATAAAAACATGAAACTTTTATGTTTTACGTCTTCAACACAAAAACCTAATATCAGTAATCTAAAACACGCAATCAAAGCAAACAAAAACGAACATCAAAGCAAGCATCTACTGAAGTTTAAGGTTGAAAACAAATGCCTAAAAACTCAAAACGAAAATCACAAAAAACGGACACAAAAGGGAGAAAACGAACGAAAACAAACATGACTGAATGGAAAACGAACAGAAACGGCGTTACCTTATGAAACGACTAAATCTTCTATCAAAACTGAATCTCTTGCAACGTTCCTCGACGGAGATGATGCTGATGAAGGTTTTAGCGGGAAGGAGAACAGACAGGAACGTGTTTGATGTTCTGACTGAAATGAGGGAATGGAAAGGTATAGGTATTACAAGGGTAAATTTGGAAAAAGTAAAAAAATGAATTTCAAAAGTACAACTGAAAATTTGTGTGTTTCAATCAAATTGGTCCCTGTAGACACATGTACAAGACAACAAGCCATGCAGGACGACAACTCAGCAGCACTAACGGAGAATTTGGACGGAAGGATTATTTTGATGGACATTTGTTAAATTAAGAGACAAAGCGTGCATTTCGATGAATTGGGGGATGTTTTTGTCCAATTTTTGAAAATCCAGGGACAAATTTGGGTATTCACTCCAAAAAAAAAACTTACTTAAATATCTTTTGATCCACCAATTTTAACTTATTTGAAATTTTGGTCCCTCGTTCCAAAAACCACCGTTTTGGCTTCCCTACCAGAACGGGGGAGTCTTAATCATTTAAAATTTGATACTTATTAGTTACCTCTATCAGTAAGATTGTTTTTTAGGGTTTATAAAACACAGGGTCTTATTTAAGATCTTCGATCTTAAATGGGATCCACACTTTTTTAGTATTAAAAGATTGAAATGTAATAGTATAAAATTATTGATAGTTAGATTGGTGAATTCCATTTAAAAAATTTGTGTAAGATCTGGGTTGGAAGGATTGAGTATTTATTAGGTGCTACTGTTAAAAAATTATAAATAAATTATGTGTACACGTGAGACTCATTTACGTACCCAAAAAAGAGTTATGGATGCTCTAATTAGTTTTATTTATAGCTTTTTTTGTCTCAATCAATTTTAGTGATGCGTCGCTCTTGGAGCATACGCGACATATGTGAGTTTGATTACATGTTTGTCATTTCATTATTTTTAGTTACTATTATATTAAAACATAAGCTATCATTAAAAAATAATTAACTGTCATCAACATCAAGAAGATCCACCATTATCATTTATCACTCTTCATCTTCATCTTTCAAAAACAAATAAAAATAACATTAATTCCCCTCGAGTTGTCATCTCCTCCTGCATATCTGATACACAGTGGTCAAAATCATCGCATCCCTCATCCTCATGACGACATCACGAAAATCACTGACTTATCCCTATCACGCAACATCTCATTCGCCATGTTGAGACAGTCTTGTATGATACTTGGGGTTAGGGGATAGTCTATGGCATGATCATGTTCAATGATGACCTCCAAATTAGTCTGTCTAGTTGGTGGTGCCTAAAACCTCTCCACGGGTGGCAGCACGAGGGTGAGAAACCTTATAGAATCAGGCAATGCACCCCGGTGGATGCTGCCATGGATCCACCGCCACCAAACTTCGTTGAGCCTCTTGTCTGATGTGAATATGAAATTCTAGAAAGCCTGAACTACATGGGTTGCACCACAAGAAGGCACAACTAACGAATGTCTCAAAATATCCTGGACATGACTATACTGCCTTTTCACCTGCTTTGACAAGTGTTTGTACTTCTTCCCTTTTTCAGCCAAAATCTAACCAAAGTACCAAAATATCTCCTGTCATATCCCAATTTTTGAACTAAAGTTTCACTGTCACGTGTCCTCTGATCCGGATTAGTCTGTAACTTTTCATAAAAAAATTCGGCAGAAAGATATTTTAAAATACCTCATTTTTTGGTTCCGAGTCGGACCCTCTTCTTCTTTTTTTTATTACTTTATTTTAATTTTAAATTCCATCTTTATTTAAATTTTTAATTAACTTTAATTTAATTTTATTTTTAATCTCCATTCTTTATTATTTTTATTTTTTTAACCTCATTCTTTTTACCTTTAATTTTTATCTTCTTTTTTATTTAACTAGACTCTAACCCGTGTGATGCACGGGTATCGCACAGGTTTTGAAAAATATAAATATCATATTGATTATACATTCAATACTATGCTATGAAACGACTGCAAAAAGGATAAAAAAATGCAAAAAATACATCAATTTAAGCTATTAACTTTGTTTTATTACCAAATAATATTACTAGTTGTGTTCCTGAATTTCTTCTTTGTTAATAATGAAAAGAAATTGCAATCAGAAAAAGAACCGCTAGGGCATATGACTCTAAAAAAAATGTTTTAGTACGACATATCAATTTTGGAAGCAACAATATATCAATCAAAATGGAAGTGGCTTAGTGGTGAAAATTGTAAAGTGTAGTCACATGGTACCCGATTCGATTCCTTGCAAAACCTTTTTTTCATAAAATTTATTTAGACCCGCCAAAAAGGGCGGGATTAGGGTTAGGTCAGACTATCTAACATTTATATATATAAAGATTATTTATTTATTTTTGTCCAAATGATAAGTCCGAGTACTCTCCAGTCCATATCCAAAAAAAAATCATCCAAATTTGTCCCAATCCAACAACTCACACACGCCTCTTTTGCACGCAAATTTGTTCATAGCTTGCTTTCCTCCTCCCCAAGCCACATCTTTTGCTGCTCTTTAACAAACCCTAAGTCCCCAAACCTAGCACTATAAATTCCATAGTTTTAAAATCCAGCTCGGACCGACCGGTCGAACCGGTCCGACCAGGAACCAGTGGGTATGCCGGTTCAAGCCACATGTCAGATCGGTTATGCATTTAAACCGGTGAAAACCGTTTTGACTCATCAAAAACCGGCTAAAACCAATGACTCGGCCGATTTTCTGAGCCAACCCGGTTTAATATTTTATTCTCATAATTAGTCATTAGGGAAGGATTAATACCGATTATTGCTCCATTAATGGACCAATTAATACGGTTTAATGCTTCAACAATTAATGCGGATTAATGCTTCAACATCAACATTTTTGACTTTGTAGAAAATCCACAATATGAAAAAGTGAGGACAATAAGAATCGAACCACATACATCAAAATGAATAGCTAGAAACTTAACCACTGCAACAATTTCATATCTGGTTATCAAATAAAATATATTATATATGTAAGTATATTACATTTTAATATTAGAAGGGAATATAACACAACGTTTATTTTCTTTTAAAAAGGGAACGCTAGTTTTTTTTGAAAAAAAAAGGGAACATTATTATTAAATATAATATTTAAACAATAATATTAGTATAACATCTTATATATTAGTATAACATCTATATAAAAATTTATTTCATGACAAAATATAGCTATATAAATATTAATATACATATTACATGTCTTTTTTTTAGTTTTTAAGTGGCCGAGTCATCTATTCAATCCAATTTAATTTGGTT
>Ga0315913_1006612_pt1 | contig 13987 bp, 13 predicted proteins | sample MpolsnodulesMG_FD_207736 | JGI IMG/M metagenome (GOLD analysis project Ga0315913, IMG submission 207736) | Medicago polymorpha root nodule microbial communities from Los Angeles, California, United States - small nodules | ecosystem: Host-associated > Plants > Roots > Nodule | place: USA... | reverse complement strand
CATCCCATTAGTTTGTCCGAATAAATGCATCATGTAATGTCTTAAGTTTATTAACTGATTAGAGGAATCATCGGCGAGCCTTAAACAAGAGAACATAGATGCGCCTTCATTCTGCTGCTTATGTTATTTGTATTCTGCAATACTGGCAAGATTTTGAGAAGATTTCATTCAGCCTATTGCAGGTGTCATATACCTCTTGGTTCCTTGATGCATTTAACTATGCAATTGCAACCGATATGGATGTGCTCAATTTGAGCATAGGTGGACCTGATTACTTGGATCTCCCATTTGTAGAAAAGGTAAATTTCTTGTTCCTGTCTATTTTAACTCAGAAATTTGATGGTAACGGGTATTGTAAATTTATTTTTCTTGAGGTGGAAAGTTTCCAAATTTAGTACTTATACAGATAACAGTTATACTTATATTATTTTATGGAGAATGTATTTCATCCACTAGCGTCTTTACATTGCAGAAGCCATTATTTGTATTCTTTTAGTGTTCATACAGGGTAATTATTTCTTCCACCAACTATATAAGTGTGCTTTTTATAGTTATATGACACATATTTGTTGACCAGATATGGGAGATAACAGCCAATAATATAATCATGGTTTCTGCAATTGGAAATGATGGACCACTTTATGGAACTTTGAATAATCCAGCCGATCAAAGTGATGTGATTGGTGTTGGTGGTATTGACTATAGTGACCATATAGCTTCCTTTTCCTCACGTGGCATGAGTACCTGGGAACTTCCTCATGGGTAAACTTTATTTTCCGTCTGTTTGTGATTCTTTCAAATATATTTGCAGGTTTGGTTTCTTACTCGCTGGTAAATCTTTACCTTGCAGTTATGGTCGTGTGAAGCCAGACGTAGTTGCATATGGACGAGACATAATGGGATCAAAGATTAGTTCAGGTTGTAAAAGTTTATCTGGAACCAGTGTTGCAAGTCCTGTAGTTGCCGGTGTTGTATGTTTGCTTGTCAGTGTCATTCCAGAATCTGATCGCAAAAATATCTTAAACCCGGCAAGCATGAAACAAGCATTAGTCGAGGGTGCGGCAAAGCTTGCTGGACCTAACATGTACGAGCAGGGCGCTGGCAGAGTTGATCTGTAGGTTCTCTTATTTAGCTCTCCACTTTGTTTTGTTTTAACTTCTAAAACATATCACATTGCTTCTCACAGTGACAATTTCAATTGTTATTGCAATTTTTTAAACTATTAACACTTTTTTTTGGGAAGTTTCAAAATATAACACTGTTTTTAAACTATAAATGGGTCCCTATAATTTCAAAAACTTTTTAAATTGGCTCCTTGACGTGTCCTAACAATTTGTTAGCAATAGTTTGGATTCAAGGACCTCATCTTCATTGAAGCTTATAAAGCGCCCCATGTTGGATGAAATTTGACATGAAAATCAGTTTATAAGTAGGAGTGAAGGGGTGTGTTGAGAGTTCCACTTGGATGAGATATGACCTAAACGAGCCGGCTTTGTAGGGTTGTGTTAGACTCAACCCAAATTTTAAAAACTATAGGAATCCATTTATTAATTTAAAACTACTGGTATTTATTGAAAAAATCCCCAATATATAAGGACTGGAGATTCTTTAACCGTTGTCTAATCATAATATTTTTTTTTGTTTATTGATACAATTTTCAGGTTAGAATCATATGAGATTCTTAAGAGCTACAAACCTAGGGCAAGCATCTTTCCCAGTCTTCTTGATTACACGGATTGTCCTTATTCATGGCCCTTTTGTCGCCAGCCACTCTATGCAGGTGCCATGCCTGTCATCTTCAATGCCAGCATTTTAAATGGAATGGGTGTTATTGGCTATGTCGAAAGTCCACCAATATGGCATCCTTTCGATGAAGTAGGGAATCTTCTAAGCATTCATTTTACATATTCTGAAGTCATTTGGCCTTGGACTGGTTATTTGGCCATTTATATGCAAATCAAGGAAGAAGGTGCACAATTTTCTGGTAACATTGAAGGTAATGTGACTCTTAGGGTTTCAAGCCCTCCTGCTCAAGGAGAGAAGCACCCTCGAATTAGCACTTGTGTGCTTCAATTGAAGTTAAAAGTGGTGCCAACACCGCCGCGAGCAAAACGAATTTTGTGGGATCAGTTTCACAATATCAAATACCCCCCAGGTTATATTCCTAGAGATTCCTTGGATGTTCGTAATGACATTCTTGACTGGCACGGGGATCATCTACATACAAATTTTCATATAATGTTCAACATGTTACGAGATGCTGGTTACTATGTCGAAACACTCGGTTCTCCTCTTACATGCTTTGATGCTCGACAGTATGGAACACTTCTTTTGGTGGATCTTGAAGAAGAGTACTTTCCCGAGGAGATTGAAAAGTTGAGAGATGATGTTATAAATACTGGATTGGGATTGGCTGTCTTTGCTGAGTGGTACAATGTAGATACCATGGTAAAGATGAGATTCTTCGATGATAATACACGGAGTTGGTGGACCCCTGTCACTGGAGGTGCTAATAATCCTGCGCTTAATGATCTTTTGGCTCCATTTGGAATTGCTTTCGGAGATAAGATTCTAAGCGGTGATTTTTCACTTTTCGGTGAGGAGAATCGATACGCATCTGGAACAGACATAGTGAGGTTTCCAAGGGGTGGTTATGTACATAGCTTTCCTTTCTCGGATAGTTCAGAAAGTGGAGCCACTCAGAATGTGTTGCTTACTTCTAGCACCACCAAGGTGTGAGACGACATCTTCTATTTCTTCACCATGGTTAATGATGTTTAAAGTTGTGTTTAATTATGTTCTGTGGATAGTTAATGAGTTGTGAAACCTTATTATTCATTGATCGGACATGGAACGTAATTATTCACATATTTAAACAGCATTAACTATTCAAATTGTTGTCTATTTTTGGTTGTCAAATTTGTATCAAAATACCGATTCTGTTTTTAAAATTTTGGCCTCTCTTGGTGAAACAGGCAGATTCACCCATTCTTGGCCTTACAGTGATGGGTGAAGGTCGCATTGCCGTGTATGGTGACTCCAACTGTTTGGATAGCAGTCATATGGTGACTAACTGTTTTACGCTTTTGAGGAAAATGCTAGATTTTACTAGCAAGAATGTTAGAGATCCAGTACTTTTCTCAAATTCAAATAAACAAGACGCTCCCTTGTATGAAGACGACAACCAGTTGCCATCTCGCAGAACTGATGTAAATTTCTCTTCGTATTCAGCTGTTACGGGGAAAGAGTTGATCTGCAAGACCGACTCAAGGTTCGAAATATGGGGAACCAAGGGATACAGTTTGCAAGTCAGAGGAAGAAACAGAAGATTGCCTGGTTATCCTGTCATTGATCTGGGCAATGGTTTCAATTCAACGTTTGATGCTTCCAATGTTATGCGTCGGAAGGTAACTTTGAGAAATAAGGACGACTCTCTTGGGAACAGATATTTGGGCTTGTTCAATGGAGACGAGGTAAGAAACTGAAATCGTTGTTGAGCTGGTTTTCTAGAAATTTCAGATGCTGCATATTGCCGATGTACTGAACTCGATATTTCTTGCAGCCTGATGCACCTATGCTGGTTGGTAGTCACTGGCTTATTCCTGTAGCTGTCGCAGCAACTGGTTAGTGTACACTTAACTTTGCCATCCAATTTTTTAGACTAGTACTAGTTTATAGGGTGGAGTTTGAGACCCTTATGTAGCACCTGCACTGACACTTCAGATTGAAGGCATGTCCTTTGTGCAACATGTGTCAGGGTATGATACCAACACAACACCGACACATGTGGTTACATTCAATTATTCTATTTTCTCAAATTATTTCTGATGTCGACGTCTCACTGTCAATGTCGTGTTTGGTGTATGTATTTGTGTCGGTGTTTCATAGATACCAGTTAGACTAAATCCGAATTTGAAGATGTATATCTATTTTATCTATGTTTTCATAATTTCCCTCTCTTTTGATAGGTATTTTACTATTGAGTTTTTGGCGTATTCGGCAAAAGAGACGTCGAAGAAGGAAAGGATCGTCAAGCACCGGTAGATTGACCAATTTATAGTCAAAACTCAACATTAATGTAATTACAGATCTTTGCCTCCAAAGAAATTCCCCTGTAGCATTAGCATAGTTACAAATTCATGAGTTGTTCCATCTGCATCACTGTAGGAAGATAGCCAAATAATTTGCTTTTTTTTTTCTTTCTTTTTTTCCATTCACTATAGAGTTGTAACATTTTTGCTGTTACTGATGCTTTTCAATAGCACAAATTTTCTGATGATGAAATAATGTATTCTTAAATGGTTATGTTTATTGCTAAATCAAGATTTGTAAGAGTTAATGAAGTAAGTTTATTTGCAGTTAAGCAAATGAATGAGGTAACAGTTTGTTTTGTTCTATGTCCCTTAAGACACTCAATATGTTGCTGACCACTGTTATCTAGGTTAGGTGTAGATTTTGTATGACTTAGATCCTGCTCTTCTAATCTAAGATCTCTTCACCAAAAGTGTAAAAAAGAGAAGCTGATTGCTGAAGTTTTGAATTAGTTGGAATAACTTGTTTGAAACATATTTCAACTAATGATATAAATGGTTAGATTAGTATTTTTTTTTATAATCATGTGATTGGTGTGAAGGATTTATCGATTTTTTTATGATTAATCTCTCTTGAAAAATTTGGATGTGGTCTCTCCTTTCAATCACATTTTTTTATCCACAAAACTCGAAATGTGTGATTATCCAAGTTTAATGTAGTTTTTATTTTTTGGGTGAACATGGTATTCCAGATCATTTCTTCAAAGTACTAAGATTTATTTAAATGGTTGACATCTTTCAATTAATATTAGTCTATGTTTGGTATCACAGTGAATATGTTAAAATCACATTGATCCATTATGATTTTTCAAAAGCTACACTTTATAACTTTTACAAGATCACAGTGGATCATTGAGATTCTGACATACTCATTATGATACAAAACATGCACTCTATTTTTTAGGGGCTACCAAACATACATTTAATAATATTGTTTTATAAATATGTATATGAACCTCGAGTTAATTAAAGTGACCCTAATGATATAAAACATTTAAGTTACGAGGCTAAGCAGTTAGGACCTCTAAGTGTATTTGAATCTCCAAGTACATATTTAAGGAAATTGGTTGTCTATTGACCATGTCACACCATCTTGATAGACTAATTATTGTTTGTAACTGGATAAGAAAAATGATCAAATATTCTTCAAAGTGGAACTCACGTCACGTTATTAATATCATGTCCATGTTGTACAATGTCAATGACTAATTTTTCTTGCTTTAGTAAGATATTTTTCTCTCTTTGAATGCACACACACCTTGACTTTACTCAAACCGTGTGGAGTTTAGAGAGGTTTGAGGTCCCAGAGAGAGAGAGAGAGAGAGATGGTGGCATGGCAATTCTTCCAATCTAGTAATGTTGTTTCATCACTTACCAAATGGAATGATGAATTAAATTAGTGTTTGTACTTTGTAGCTGTCTTTTTTTTAATGATTCAACCCATGTGACATATATCCTTTTTGTTGTGTCAGTCCAAAAGTACAGCTTTTTCATATCTGGCATATGCCCACATGGTATAATATAATGACCAAAATTATAGGTCATTCTCCTAACCTAAAAAAACATTTAAAAATTACCAAATATTTCAAAGAAAAAAATTGTAATTAATGAAGTCCATAAAACAAACATCTTTTCACACAATGAAGGAAAAAACAATAATCTTAATCTTCAACAAATGATGCCTTGATGAGTGTTTGGTTCCACTTCTATCCGGTCACAAAACCTTTAGGACAGTTCTATCATACTCTTGTAGTTTTGTTGTATTTTTATCTTCTTCCTCTTTCTTTATCTATTGTTTTTGTCTAGTAAAAAGAGAGATGATTGTCGCAAAAGTTGTCATAAAATAATTGTATAAATATAATCAATCCATGTTTTTTATTGTTCTGAGGTGAAAAGATGCTACCAAGTGTTGTAGGTTCGAAAAAACGCATATTTGGCCTCACTTCGACCATGGCTTCAAACATGCTACTCTCTCCGTTCTAGTTTAACCGAGCAAGTTTACCTTTTCACACAGATTAAGAAAAGCGTATAAATGAAGGAGAGAGAGAAAAATGGTTTCTAGTGTCTTTGTCAAGTATTAGTGCATTATTTTTTATCATAAATGTAAAGTAAAATATATTGAATTGGGAGTAGTGAAAGTAGTATTAATTATAGATATAATTGGAAAAAAGTAATTAATGTTGTATTGAAAATTGAAATGAGTCAAGATTCCTAGGACAATATTTTTTTTACAAATGACTCAGTTATTATGGGACGGATGAAGTATTGGCTATGCAAAACAATTTTACTTTTAGTTTAGTTTGGATATCCTGAGCACTCAACCAGACTAGCTACTTGAGTCGTGTCACTTGTGAGAGCAACATAGTAGTAAACTCTTCCCAAGAGTTTTGACGAAGTAACGGATTCAACTAAAAGAGACTCGTAAGTCGTAACATCTAATTCAAGCAATCTTTGTAATGTAAATTTTGTTTGAATTCTTAGCTTGGAGGGTGAAAATTGATTGTGGAGAAATGAAGTGCATTTGGTTTGAAACAATGTACACCTATAAAAGCTACTATTCAACTTAATAGTTAAGTGATTTGGTTTGACTGTCCAAGTTTGTCTTGCTTGTCAAAATTAATAAAGGTTTCTAAGATCTCCATTTTGAGTATCTAGCAAGTTGCTTTACCTTCACATGAAAAAAAGCTGATACAGACACACGTTCCCACATATGCAAGAAACACAGTTGAACACAACACACCTCCAAATATAATATGCTGAATACAACTACTCATTGTCTCAATTAGGTAAAAAATCAAAATTTTGTTCAAGAGATTCATTCACAATCAAGTAAAGGCCTTAAGAAAAAAAGGGTTTGATGTCAAACCTACTTCCAACTATAATCAAATTGACAGAAGAGCAACAATGGAAAACAAGGTTGATACTTGATAGTGATGCAAATTGCAATATATTTCCAACCTTTAATAAGGAAAAAATAATGAAAGAATCAACTGTTATGTGTTGTATAACTTGATAAATACAATTAAAAGATATGAAACAATCTTGTGAAAAAAGAGTGTGATAATAATTTGGTAAGTCAATCCAAACATGTCAGTCAAGCAAAATTCAACTGTACCATCCATAGGTGAAAAATCAAGGACATAGATTTTTTATACAAGATAAGAAAAAAAACCAAACAATTGTGTCAAGCCTCATGAACTTCCACTAAATCCTTGACTGTTCTTCATCTTTCTCATTTCCATTTCCCTTGTTGTCTGGCCCATTTCCCTTGTTGTCTGACGGCTTTGGTTTTCGCTGCTTGAGCCAGACGGGTTTAAACCGTATTCACTTGTAGCTCCACTGTACTCGCTGCTTCCGGCATACTCTTGAGTTCCTAATGCCATTTTTCTGAACTTTATCATGTCTTCTTTGTATTGTTGAGTATCGTAATCGGAGCTTTCATGAGAACTGTAGACACTGCTATGTCCAGGTCTAACCCCTTCATTAAGATCTGCTAGTGACACATCTCCTTCTAGAGCGCGCACAACCTATAGTATGTAAGACTGTTAGACTCAAAATATGCTCATATATAGAAGGAAATAGCATGGACTCAAAATTAAAAAAATAGAAAGTAAGATTCATGTAGGATTTTAATTAAGTTATAGTCAGATCAACATCTTTTTTTGTCAAAACAAATCCATTGCATTTGTACAAGCAATGACATATTGGAATTAAATCTTGACATTAATGGAAAGGTATAAAAAAAGAGTGAGACAAATATTTGAAGATTACAATTCAAGATTCTACGTTCCAAATTATATCAGACAATGTATTTTGCCTTATGTGTCAGAGAATCAGATATGAATTTGGCATATTAATATTTGATAAATGATATAACAAATTCTTCACTTTACCTGGCTCATCTTTGGTCGACGCTTTGCTGAGTGACGCGTGCAAGCTGCAGCGCATGCCACCATACGAGTCATCTCATTAGGGTCAAATTCATTCTGAAGCCTTGGATCAATCAGAGAATCTACATTATCTTCTTCTAAAGCACGCATGAGCAACGGCCTAGCCTGTGATGATGAAAGATAAATATCGTTAAGAGCTATTCTATTGAACCTTGTTATCGTCCAATAAAAGAAAGATACTCTATATTTTATTAATATATAAACTCTATATGGTAACACTTACCCACTCAACCAAACTATCGTCCATGTAAGTCTGATCTTTATCAACTGGTCGTCGTCCAGTTAATAACTCAAGGAGCATGACTCCATAAGAGAAAACATCTGATTTGTCTGTAAGTTTTCCACTAGCAGCATATTCGGGAGCCAGATACCTATAAGCAGCAATTGATAATTCATGAGCTTAATATATCATAAATGATATGTGGACACAAAAACTTAACAGAAAATTTCAACAATTCATATGGTTAACGTAGTTCAAAACCACCATATGGCACATTTCAGACACTTTAATGTATTCATTCAATCTATCAACAAACAATAGCAGAATAGCAGATATGAACAAACTACATTTCATCTCGATATATAAATTTTGAGAGGAAGGAAATAAATTGTTTCATACCCGAAAGTCCCCATCACTCGAGTAGAAACATGAGTGTTGAGATCAGAAGCAATCTTTGCAAGACCAAAATCTGCAACCTGTCAACAGAAATTTGATACTAAATTAAACTAAAATTCACAACTTAAAACATTTTACACAGCGCAACAAGGAAGACGTGTAATGGAACATACCTTAGCTTCAAACTTAAAATCGAGAAGGATGTTAGCAGCTTTAATATCACGGTGAATGATCTTAGGATGACCTAGACAAACAAAAAATTAAAATAAACATAAGTTTGACATACATTATCCGAGGCTAAAAAATAACAGTCAAAAGTGCAGAACATACAATCTTCATGGAGATATGCCAGTCCTTTTGCAGATCCTAAAGCAATTCTCAGTCTTGTTGACCAATCCATTGTTGGCCGTCCTTTTCCTGCAGTTCAAAAATAACAATAAGAATCAAAAACACTTCTAGCAAAAGCATTGTGCAACACAAAGGAATGACCACAAACAAAAATGTACCATGTAAATGGAATTCCAAAGTATTGTTCGGAACAAACTCATAAACAAGAAGCCTTTGAAATCCGGTACTGCAGTATCCAACAAGAGAAACAAGATGTTTGTGATGAACACGGCTAATAATCTCAACTTCAGCTTGAAATTCACGTTCTCCTTGTCCGCTACCAGCTTTCAGCTGCTTAACAGCAACCTCTTTACCATTAGGGAGAATACCTCTATGCACATATCCAAATCCACCTTGACCGAGGAGGTTAGCATCAGAGAAGCCGTCGGTTGCGCGCGCCAACTCCTCGTATGTAAAAGTGCTTTTTCCGGAGCTAAATGCAATGCCTGGAGAAGGAGGTGGAAGCAGTTCGCCACCTGAATAGTTTGATCCGGAACCACCACTGCTGCTGATGAAAGCGAGCGGTGGCGGCGGTGGCGCAACATGAGATGGTGGTCGTGGTGGAATTGGAGCAGCAGGCGGTGGCTTTGAGACTACATGATCAGATGGAGGGTGAGCATTATTTTGCCATTGTTGCGGTGGACCACCATAAGGATCAACTGTCAATGGTCAAAATATCAGCATCAAATAAACAGTTATCATTGACTATTTTAAATACCAAAATCTTTTAACATAATAAAAAACCACAAAATATGGAACCATTTTCTTTTTGTTTTTTTTTGCTAAAAGGAACCATTTTCTTTATAGATCAGAACAAAACTCAATAGCTAAGAAGAATTAAAAAGTATATTAGTATTCTCCATGCAATAGAGTAACATTATTAACTCTAAACATTGAAAGATTTTATTTTTTGATAAACCAGATATTATCTGTGTTCAACTACAAAAACTAATCTTTCAAGTAGCAGGCACAATGAGGAGGACCTCTCCTAATGTAAAGATCTGAGTGGAGGACTCGGATCCATATTTGAATCCATATTTGTAGCACCGGCACTTCTAATCAAATGTGTGTTCGATGTCCAACATGTGTCAGTGTCCAACAAGACTCAACGTGTCAGTGTCGTGTGCGTTGCATGTGTCTGTGATTCATAGGAATCCATCAAAGAGGCAAAACATCACACATAGTATGCATGCAATCAGATCAAGCAATAAAAATCAAAGAGATCAAAAGAAAATCAACATTGAAAAGTAAAAAACTCTTGCAAATAAATGCATAATCATAATCATTCAACAAAATTAAGAAACTGAATCTGAAAAATTGAAGAACCCTATAAAAAGAAAATCTCACCTTTGGGTCTCTGTGCTGGTGGTGGTTGCTGATAATTCTGCTGACCATAGTATTCTTCATCACGTCTTCTTCTCTTCTTCTTCCTAAAGCAAATGCAACAAATGCTGAAAATCACCAAAAGCACCACCGCTCCAACGGCGATTCCGATGACAGTTCCGGTTGGTATACTTGATGACGAGGGTGGTGAAGATGACGGCGGTGGCGGCGGAGTTTTGGAGGATGGTGGTGATGGACTGCCATCAGAGCTTGGTGGAGTCCGGGAAGGTGGAGACGGAGTAGTGCCTCCTCCGGTGGGTGGTGACGGCGGTGATATCGCCGGAGTTGTTGGTGGTGAAGTTGAAGGTGTTGATGGTGGTGGTGCTGATGGAGTCGTCGTTGGAGGTGGTGATGAAGGTGTTGCCGGAGTAGAAGGCGGCGGAGCAGATGGGGTGGCCGGTGGTGGATTCGCCGGAGTTGACGGCGGCGGTGATGAAGGTGTTGCCGGAGGTGGTGATGAAGGAGTTGCAGGTGGTGGTGCAGAAGGTGTTGCTGGTGGTGGATTCGACGGAGTTGACGGTGGTGGTGCGGTGGCGTTACCCGCCGGCGGCGAAGATGGCGCCGGAGCAGTCGACATTACAGGAAATAATAAAAAAAAATCAAATTTTTAGATGAAAAAATTAATGGGGTTATTGAAAATGAAGATTAAAGAGAACCCATTCGAAGAATTTGAAATGGGTTTATCAGATTTTGATTTGTACGTGTTTCTCTCTCAAGAAAAATTGAAACTTTTTGAGAGAGAAAGAGAGAGATTTTGAAGAGTTTAAGGTGTGATTTGTGTGTCTTATGAAGATGTTTTTGTTGTGTGTTGTGTTTTGTGTGTGAACTGTGAAGTGTGAATTGGTCACTTTTTTGGTTTTTTTTTTAATATTTTGGTTTTGGGGTTTATTGCCTTATTGGTTGAGCCAATTAGAGAGGAGAGGACAATATTGGAAATATGGGACCCACACGAAATTCCCACGGTCTATTCAACATTTTATTACCATTAAATTAATTATTTTAATGTATTAACAAGTGAATTTAATTTTTCCAAAAATAAAACAATTGAATTTATTGTAAAATAATGGATATTCTTCTTTAAGATTGGAATTTGTTTTGATAACGCTATAGTAGCTCTTAATATTGTTAGCGTTAGCATTGATTTTAAAATGATAATGTGATAGGTTTTGGTGCATGAGTTTTGTGATTGTATTGTTTTAATTTTAGTTTTTTAATGAAACCAATTTAGATTAGTGGATGTTTTCTTTTAAGACCTCGAAGTGTGTTTATCATAAAGTTTTATATTCGATTCTTTATGATGTTAATTTCGATAAATTAATTTGATTTATTTAAAAATTTAAATTTTTTGATAGATCATAGACTAGTTTGAGTCTGCTAGTTTTTTTAATAAAAAAAGATAAATGTAAATACCGCATTCGATTGGTTATTCAATGAATTTAAAAAACAAATTTTTGTTTATAATATAACTAGAAGCACTATTTGAATTCAAATGTTTTTTCTACCTTGAACTATAACATCATCTCACCTAAATATTTTGTAAAAAAAAAATAAAAATTTGTTAATTTTAAAAAAAAAACAATATGTTACCATTTTAGGCATCACCAAGTGGAATATATCCAATATCATTTTTAAATTATTTTTTATGATGCGACAACATTGTGTTTTGTAGATAGACAAAATGTAAAACCATTATAAATTCACACATAAACAGAGGTGTCTGAGTTTAAACCATGTTATGACGTCCGACTCTTAACAATTATTTTTTTTACCAAATACTCCCTCCGATCCTTTTTATATGTGAATATTTGGTCAACAAAAATTAATGTATCTAGTTCAAAATTCAATCCAAATACATTAACTTTTGTTGACCCAATTTTCTCTTATAAATAGGAACGGAGGAAATATATAATACTATTAATACAAGACGGGTTTTTTAAAGTAGAAATAATAACACCACTAAAATTACGGGTTTTTTTGGTTCTAAAATTACGGATTTTTTAAAGTTGAAATAACAACGTCATCACGAGCTTAGCTTATCTGGAAGGAACAACGCATAAATATGTAAGGTACATGGTTTGAACCTCGGCCACCAAAAAAGAACAATACCACTAAAATTAAGTGATTATTGTTATTATTTTTTTACGCGTATTGTTTCTTTTTACCTTTTATTTTACGGTATTTTTTGTTTTAATTAATGTTGTCGCTGCTTTGGTCATTGGTCTGGTCCATTACGACGGTTGCCATCTTTGGTGTCTTGTTCTCTTTCTTTTTCGTGTATTGAAGTATACATATTTACAATTAGTACACCTTCATTTACGGTTTTTTTTTTTTTTGGGTACAAAACCTTCATTTACGGTTTTAATTTCTCCCTAATAAGGAATTGTGCCGTGGTGAATCTAATATTTAAATGATTAGCTAAAAATGAGGTTAACAAGTGTTAACTCGAGCTTAGTTCAATATTTGATTTGAGAATTAAACCGTTGTGAATGGTTCTTGAATCATAGGAGTTGTAGTTGATTTGAAAATTAAGTTTGTTAACTAGTAAATGATTTACGAGTTGACTCGATTATATGTATATATTTGTGTGTCTATATATATGAGTTTGGAAATAAAAGAGTTTATTGACTAGGTTATACTCAATTATTTTTTTATAGATGATTATCCTCAATTCTAATTGTGAAATTATGTTTGTTTTTGTCTCTGTTACATGTATTAGGTTTAATGAACTCTTTGTATTATTGTTTTTGGTTGTTTATAGTTTGTTATAATTTTTTAAAAGTATAAATCTATATTTATTTGCATGATTATGGTAGGTATTAACTTTGTATTTGTGTCTATCTCTTAAACAATTTATGTTTGTGATGACTTTTATTTTAATTCAATGTATGTTTTTTTAGAAAGAAAATTAAAAGGAAAGAGAGTCGAACTGTGTTGCTAAAACGAGTCGAACTCGAGCTAGAAAAAAGTTTATTTCGAACTTGAGTGAAGTTTTAAGATAGAACCAATTTTTATAGAGTCGAGCTCAGGCGAGTTGGATTTCACTCATTTTCAGCCCTAGTCTTAGTGTATGTTTAATTATGTAGCGATAAAAATTAATTTTTAGTAAATTAGTTAAAAATTAATTTTGAGTGAATTAGTTATGTAAAATTGGTTATGATTAAAAGTGAGTAGATAGAAAGGTGATTTGTGTTTAGAATAGATACAATCGTGGAAAACTGAGTTGAACTTAAAGAGACATTCTTCCATGGTCAAAAATATAAATGAATAGTGTTTTGTCATACACACATAAAAATGTATTTCCTCAAAATACTAAATCATTATATTATCAATTTCATTTTTATTATTAAAAAAAAGACTTTGATGTGTGTGTGTCCGGATTTGGATCCTCTCCAACCATTTCTCTCATGCAGTTTGTTCTGCCATAATCTAAGTCATTCATTCACTATTTTTCTCTCTTTGGTGCTGTTTTTTGTTCATTTATGAGCTAATCAACCATTGGATTAGAAAAGGAGAGGAGGCTGCACAAAAAAGGCAGGAGAGGATCCAAATCCGTGTGTGTC
>Ga0315913_1006611_pt1 | contig 13987 bp, 8 predicted proteins | sample MpolsnodulesMG_FD_207736 | JGI IMG/M metagenome (GOLD analysis project Ga0315913, IMG submission 207736) | Medicago polymorpha root nodule microbial communities from Los Angeles, California, United States - small nodules | ecosystem: Host-associated > Plants > Roots > Nodule | place: USA... | reverse complement strand
TTTCGAAAAAAAATAGAAAAATACCCCGCAAGTCCAAGTTGCGGGGTATAATAAGGACAAAATTTCGTCACTTTTTAGGGTACCCCGCAACTCCAAGTGGAGGGGTACCAGAAAGTCAGAAAAAGTAGAGTATTTCTGCAATTTTTTGAAAAAGTAGGGCAGTTTTAGAATTTTTGGTAAAAACTAGGGCAGAAACAAAAAAAAATTCCTTACTCTTATCAAAAGCCTTGTCAATTTGCTAGGATTGCTCATGTCAAATGGTTGGAATTGAGTGACACATTTTCTCTTGATTTGACAGGGGTTGGTTTGACTTCAATGTTTTACCAGGAATTGCCCTTGTCAAACGTAGAAATTATTTAAAAAATCATTTTGTTTAAAAATTATAATTGGATTTTTAACTCATTTTAAATTCATTTTAAATTAAATTTTTAGCTTATTTAAAAATCATTATATTAAAATTATTATAAAAAATAGTTTAATCAACACATGATCATTTTTAATGAAAAAAAAAGTTTTATAAAAACATTTAAAACATTTTTCACAGCAAAAAGAAATTCCAAAAATAAAACCACATGTAGTAAGTCCAAAAATAATCTAACTTTAACAAAGTAGAAACACAAACTGCAATACATATGATAAAATTACAAGGTATAAATAATATTCAAATCTCATTATGGATAAATGAGACATCCAACATATTCAAATCTTTTGTATAAAATTGCAACAAAACAAACGTAAGGAGGCTCTGCAAAACCCTTGGTAAATAACAAACTTGGTTTACTAACCAAGATCAGGATGAATTAATACACTATTTTAATCTTCAAGCTGGCTTAGCATCTTTTTGCACCAAGAGATTATTTTTACAAATAGAAAATAACAGAATAGCTAAGGACATAATGGATGAGATAAAGAACTAGTGAGATTGATGTTTACTAATTGTCCTATTGGAAACACATTGTCTTTATACTTTTTATATCATACAGAAGCAACATGTAAAAAAAACACACCATATTTAAGCATGATTCTAAGATACAAAGCTGAAAAATATTTGGGCAGGCAAAAGTAAACATGCAAGATAGAAGGTACTCTTCTATTAGAAGCTGCCACATATTCATTCAGGTTTAAAAAAAAAAACACAACAAAAATAAACAAATGTTTCAGCCAATCAATCGACTAGAATCTTGTTGGGTTTGAATGTAAAAAAGAAACTTATAATAAGATCAACAAAGCAAAGGTATTAATTACCACTTTCAAGGTGTTAAACATAAAAGAGAGAAACATACCACTAACAAATACGATAACATATTATTATTGTGATTTAGAAAAAGAGAAGGAAACATAGTAACACGCTACAAAGGTTCCTGCACCTCCACAATTCTTCCTCCACAATGCCACCAAAAGTACCCATGTGAGTAAAGAATGAATTTAATCTTGTCTTTTGTTACTTAACTTTTTATTAGGAAACTCTGTGCTTTTGTTACTTAACTTTTTAATCTTCTCCAAAGTCCAAACTAATGAATATACAACGACAATCAAGCATTTTCCCAATAAGTTGGATCAACTACATGGATAAAATTATGTGATAATGTTCTTATTACGTATTTGGCCCATGTCATAAAGATTCGAGAAAGTTTTGTGATGGTTGTCGAGGCCTAACAAAATCTTTCCTTTCAACCGAGCTTGGGACCCGCTATGCAAGGAAGGCTATGTCTAGTCGGGATTTTCTTCCATTCAACCTATGAATACAGTGTAAAGAAATAAGGCCCCGTTTGGATTGAGCTTATTTTAAGCTTATGAAAAATAGCTTATGTAAATAAATAAGCTTTTATTTTAATTTATAAGCTCTCACTGACGAAAATTGTATCTTTATTCACTGTTTTTTCCTAAACTACCTTAAAAACTTATAAATAATACATAAAAATTTATTTATTTGCATAAGCTGTTTTATATAAGCTTTAAAATAAGCTAATCCAAACGGGCCCTAAGTACAATGGAAACATACTTAACAATAGCTAATAGAGTATCCAACTTGTGCAAATATATATGCCCTCAACGAACCTTCCGATAGATATTCTGTGAAAACTGATAACACAATAAACATGGTTTCCTGCATGCTGCTACAAACTACGCAATCAGATCAAGATGTATGAGAAATCGTTTATAACACCTTCCTTGTAATAGTAAATTTCCCTACATGATGTGAAGTATGAACCGCATAATTAGACTAAAATATACAATAAAGGATGTACAGAATAATATCCACATTTTATCGCTGATTATTTCATCAAAACTAAAGAATCAAGTCCAATAATTATAACAAAATATTGTATACTATGCCAACATTGTATTGAACAAGAATAAGAAATAGTTCCGCGCAAAGCTTAAGACAAAACTTTTGAAATGCTTGTGGCTATGTTCTTCAATAAAAATCATGACATGTACACATGTGTATTATGTTTTGGCCAACCTTATGTCCTTATAATAGTTGAGGTGACAAAACTTGAAGAGAACATAATAAGAACAAGCATGTAGAGCATTTTAGCTAATTTTATTTCAACAGATTCATATAAGATTATACATAGCAGCTCGTTTTCTTTACATGATATTTTGGTCGAAAATCTTTTTATCCGAAAGAATTTTGGAAGTCACATGCAACCTCATGCAGATTCATTGCACATACTTAACTACAGCATGTAAAAGTATTTAAAACCAATACCATCACAACATATACAGGCACTTTATAGTGAAAGTGAAAGCGTAATGAATGTGACTCGTTCACAAAGTTTAACAAAAAACACAACCAACTAATGAATTTTATGATATTTTAGCATTGATTAACAGAATAGTAGCTTATTGTCATGTTGGTTGAATCCACAAGTAGTTGGAACTTGGAGGAAAAGTACACTACATATCCCAAAAGCGAAAAGCTTTAATGTCACATGCATAACATTCAAAAAGTATAAAAATATAAAGCATTAATCATGATCAATTATCCTCCAATTACTTTAATATCCATGAACCTTAACTAAACCTTAGTCTCACATCGATGTTATGCTTATTGTTGATTATGTCATTCTGGTAGATTGCTACTAAAAAAGCAAAATAAGCAGTTATGAACTAACTGTCACGGGTTGAGTATACACTATACAACAGTCATTGCATCAAATACAAAGAATGTAACATTACAAATATAGAATTAAAACTTAAACTGTATAAAATGTAAAGTACCTTATAGGCTTGTATAACAAATAAAAACAGATAACTGTTGCCCCAAAAAGAACTACTACTACCGGCACAGCGCAATAACTTTGTCGTAAGTTATTTGCATGACCGAGAAAATAAATATGCTTTCACCTCAATGTACAAGGCCTACATATTAATTTTACTCTCATATGAATGTTATAAAGAGAACTAAAGACTGAACCTATAACAACCTTTTTCTGCAGGGGGTTGGTATTTAAACCATTCAATATTAATTACAATGGACCTAGTGTACTACAAAAGTCAGGACACTCAGAAGATTCATGTAAATTTTGGTTTGGGCACAGGACCACTACTATGATGTGCAGGACTGAGCTTTTGAATCCAATGAAGAAGCCCTTTTTTATGATCTTGGCCACAAGGGTTATGTACCAGGGTCAATGTTCCATCACGAGCAAGCGAAGATTCAAATTGCTCCAACACCTTAACAACCTGCCAGAAATCAGGCCTTTTGTCCGGATTCAAGGACCAGCATTGCTCAATTAAGGCTCGCATAGCTGGTGGGCAGTTTGAAGGAATAATAGGCCTTGAATTCTGAATACCACATCACAAGAGTATTAGAATTGAATAAGTAAACAGAAACTGGTCATTTTAATTTGGGTTTAGGCCCTCCTTTTATCCAAAAAACGAAGATGCATAAACTGCCAATAAAAAATGAAATGGCATGAACCGCTCAACAGCAAAACCTTTCCCACAATTACAGATATTTGATGATCATCAGAATTCATTAAGCTTCATTCTTAGTAATCTATCAGCAACAACATTACATCACTCAAGAAAACAGAGTAATAATTTCATATAAACCAATTCATGTTAGTTTAAGAAACAATTTTTATAAACTTATACAAACAATTGTTTTTCTTTCTCAATCAGTTGATACATACATGCCAAGTATGGATAGATATAAATTATTCAGTATTCTATCACTCCACCGTTGTTTTCAAAACAATGAAGATATCTCACCAGGGATTTGGCTAAATCTCAAAACAGAATTTGATTTTGCTATAAAATATATTCTTTCATGACATCAAATGGTTACGAACTAGCATTTTTTCAATCAGAGTTATGTTTAAAAAAAGGCTGTGGACGTTTTCAATGCATTTTGCACAAAAGAAAAGAATGCTTTGACTGGCAATGAAGAATGGTGTTATAAATATTAACAAGGTTTAACTATTCATATGGTGAATTCACATGACTTAATTGCAAAGGAAAATACCTTATTTACGACAGCAAAAGCGGATAAATATTTACAAGGTTTCACTATTCATATGGCAAATTCACATGACTTAATTGCAAAGGAAAATACCTTATTTACGACAGCAAAAGCGGCCTGGATGGGAGTCATATCCTCGTATGGTATTGTACCAGTGAGCATTTCCCATAAGATAAGCCCAAAACTATACACATCAACCTTTCTCCCATAGGACTTTCGTCTGATCATCTCAGGTGCCATCCAACGGTAAGTACCAGGGTCATCGGCGAGTACGTCACAGTATGCTTCCTCACAAGCAATGCCAAAATCAGCAATTTTAAGATGAGAGTCCCCATTAATGAGAACATTCTCTGGTTTAAGGTCTCGATGAATGACACCTTGAGAGTGTATATATTCCATTCCACGAGCAATATCCAGAGAAAAAGCAATTAGCTTCTGTAGAGAAATAATTTTCCCCTCCAACTTATGCAAATATGCCCTCAATGAACCTTCTGATAGATATTCTGTGATAACACAATAAACAGGTGGCTTTCTGCATGCTGCTATGAACTGCGCAATCAAATCAAGATATATGAGAAATCATGTATAAAATACCTTCCTTGTTATAGTAGATTTCTCAACATGATGTGAAATATGAACTGCATGATTAGACCAAAATATACAACAAAGGCTGTACATAATAGTATCCTTGTTTTTACAGCCGATTATTTTAACAAAGCTAAGGAATCAAGTCCAATAATTATTACAAAGTATTCTATATTATGCCACGAATAAGTAGTTCCGCACCAAGCTTAAGACAAAACATTTTAAATGCTTGTGGCGATGTTCTTTGATAAAAATTATGACACGTGTATTGGCCAACCTTATCATGGTTGAGGTGAAAAAAAACTTGAAAATAACATAATAAGAACAAGCAGGTAGTGTACTTCATCTAATTTTTATTTCTACAGCAAATAAATAACCTATACAAAAGAAGAGAAAGGGTTTGATTCGATTACCTTAAGAACATTTTGATGGTGGAGGCGAGATAAGAGTGTGACTTCTGTGATGAATTGTTTCTCTAATGTAGCAGCCATTGTTCCGTTTTCGTCATCATCTGGTACCCTGATTATTTTGACAGCAACAGGTTCCTCCTCATACATACCATGGTAAAGTCTACTGTGAGCCCCATAAGCAAACCTAAGACCAACAAAGAGCTTAGAGAGGTCAACATTCCATTCCTCAGCCGTTTCGACTGCGGTAACCTTTCCTCCACCGTGATCAAAATACTTTGTCCATCCCGAGTCCTTTCGGTTCTTCGACTTGTCACTGAATCTCATCGATGAAAAGTGCCTAATTGGACTTTTTTGCGGCGATTTAGATTTGGAAACTTGAGAGTCCTTGTTCAGTAGTTTCCCCATGATTCTTGTATCCTGCTCTTTCCTTCTTGGACCAGGAGTCGAGAACCTCTTCTGTTCATACTTGGCCTCCTTAAAGGTTTGAGAGAGAGAGGTTTCAGGCAAAGGAGACAAAGATCTCAGCTTATTTGTTAAAGGATGTTTCTGAACCTTTGAAACCTTAGAAACAACAGGAGGTGCTGATGCTGCTGTTGCTGTTGCAGAAGCTGGTGCTGATGCTGCTGTTACCGACGCTGATGAAGTTAATGATGCTGTCCTCGATTTCAGACCCGAATTCAGCACTGCATCTTGCTGAATAATGAAAGAGCCTATTCTCGAATAATCCAATCGGTGACAAACCGTGTGAGAGAATTTTGTCCTTCTTAACCAAGAATTACTAGTATCATCCATCTTATCAGAACAAAACTCCCAAAAGAAAAAAACTTGCAGCAATAAATAAAAAACGACACTTTATCAATCCACTCTCTACGAACAAGACTCAGAACCAAAAGGGTAATCCTCAATTCTCAAACAATGTTCTTCACAATTACCAAATTTGTTCAGACCCATCAACAAACACTAGGTGGACACAAAATTCAAATCATAAAAAATGAAACTTTTCCCACATAATATGAGAGAAACTTTCAAACCAATCAAAAACAGGCAAAAATAAATTGATCAAAGATAATAGATCCAATTCCATTCACCAGAAAATGAAAACTAAAAGACAACAAACATGAAGTGTTTTTGTAGATGTAACAAAAACATATATTGAAGAATGAATTGAATAAAAAGACTTGACCTTCCGTAACCTTCACAACTAACAGGTTGTTTCTTAGCAACAAAGTCAAACACCACCTTCCGTAAATACCTTGAAATCACACACAGATTAAACTAATAAAAAACTATATAATTAAAAAATGTTAACTTCAAAATCAAATCATAATAATTGATAGTGATAATGCAGAAAATGTTATGATTGCATCCATTGACTATATAAATGAATTAATTAAAAATGACGTAAAAGGAATAAATAATTTACCTCAAGAGTCATGACATGAGGGCTTCAGCTAGGTTGAGAAAAATCAAATCGGCGTGCTACTAAGTGGGTGGAAAAATTCTGCGCTTAGTAATATTTTCCACGAAGGGGGTGAGAGAAAGAGAAGGTGGGGAACTAAAATATCATATTTTTATGCTTAAGTATATATCTTTCATTCTTTATTTTTTTTTATTTTTTAGGGAATTTTTCATCTTTAATTTCACTAATGTTTGTTTTGATAAAGTATTAAAACAATTAAAAAGAGGATATATGAACAAATTAAATATCAAGAGAAATTCTTCAAAAAAGAGATATATAAAGGTGAAAGAGGATTTTAGGATGTCTTTTTTCATTATTTCACTCATATTTCTAAACAACTTTTTTTATAAGAATGCTATATTATTGATGTTATTTAGAATTGAGAATTTTTTCATCAAAAAGAAAAATTAGTAAAAGATGATAATTTATATTATATTTGTTATACAATGTCATTGACAAAAATAAACATGGTTTATTACGATTTGAAAATTACAATCATTTATACTTATAATTTTAATTAAAATCATAATATTATAAATAAATAAAAACATTGTTCGTAATCTATATGCGTCATGTGTTAGTATACGGAAAGAATGGTGGATGACCACATAAGTAATAGCCCTTTTGAATTAGTTAATAAAGAGAATATGAACATATTATTTTAGTCTTTTTTTTTCTCTTAATAAAAAGTTTATATGAATTGAGTTCAAGAATTCACCAGAATCAAAATTGATTTGAATGCTTAATAAACAATAAATTTACGTTTTTACGGATAAATCAACTTCTTTTCGGCTAAACCAACATTCCTGGGTTATTTTAGTTTATTTTTAAATTATTATTTTTATTATAGTATTATATAGAATATTGGAAATGGTCAATATGAATGAATGGGAATGAGAAGTGGTACTTGCCTACTTGGTCGTATCATACACGCTGGAAATGGTGACCGTAGATTCTCCAATAATGCACATGGTGATAATGATGAGGTGGGTACCTCTTGTGGGACTCCCTAACGGATAGTCTGGTGGGGTAAGGTACGTAGAGCAGGGAATAAGCTTGTTCATTTATTTTTTTACAAAAGAAAAGTCTGCATTGTTTTTTCTAAGCTAAAGGTCAACCAATGATAAATATATGAACCTACTATAATAAAAGGGTTAATGTGTTTTTTTTCTTTATAAAATTAAAACCTTTTAAATTTAGTCCTTACTTAATTTTATTAGTTTTTTTAATCTCTATAAAAGTTTTTTTTTTAAGGTAGTCTAGTGACTAGAATTCACCTTTTTTTTTTAAGATGAATTAGTGGGGTGTCTGGGGTTCGGACTCCGACCCCTACATATAATAATGTATGTCCTTGCCAACTGAGTTATACTCACGGGGACTGATCTCCATAAAAGTTATTCATTCAATTTTAGTTTTTATTAAATTAAAATTTGTTTAATTATGATTAAACTCTTAAGTTTTTGAACAATTTTTTGTAGACATGTTAAAAACATTAACAAAAGTTCCTCCGCAAAAAATTATCTCAGGATTTGATTTCTACGTTCAGAATATTGTTACCTTTATCTTGAAATTTTTTTGTTTAAAAAAGTTCGTTAAAAAAATTCTAAATTTTAGTAAATGAAACTTTCGTAATGTTTTAAACTTATCTAAAAACATCATTCAAAAATTTAAGAATTTAAGGATAATTAAACAAACTTTGTTTTAGAAGGGTCTAAAATTACATGTACATTTTTTTTGTAAGGAGTAAAAAAGCTATTAAAATTAAGTAAAAACTAAATTTATAAATTCCCAATTTTATAGGGATCAAAAATATATTTAACCCTAATAAAAGCACAAATTGTGTTGTATAAAAAAAACACAAACCGTGCTAAAATTAACAAAATACAAAAGTCAACTAGAATTTTAGAATGTAGCCCTTCTCTCTCTTTTTAGTAGCCTAGTGGCTAGAATTCACCTTTTTCAACGTGAATAAGTGGGGTGTCTGAGGTTCGAACCCCGACCCCTGCATATAACAATGATTGTCTCTGCCAACTGAGTTATGCTCACGGGGACGTAGCACTTCTCTCTCTAACAAGTCTGTCCTAGTTTTCTCTATTCTTTTCTTCATCAAGGGGGTGATTGTGTGTCAATTTTTTACCCGAAATTACACATCTTCGTCTTTTTTGCTTTATTTCAATATAAATAAGTGATTTTCACATAGATCTAGATTTTTTTTCGTGATTTTGTCGTTTGAGTGTCACATTATGTTATACGTTGTTTTGTGCGACGTAGTCCCTATCTTGTTGTAGTGTTTATTTGTTCCTATTTATTCAATCAATGATCACATCGAAAATTTAAACCCACGCTAATAATCCACGTAACTCCCATTTTGAAGCCAAACATTTGTAATCCAACGGTTCATATATTGAAATAGGCCTTTCACAAGCAATAACTTCAACCCGCTTAATCACATAATCAATACATGTAATAGTTTCAACCCACTTGATTTGGACGTCAACCGATCTAAAGACTTAGGTATCCATGTCACTTTAATTTTATCATATTATATGTAAGCATTTTATCGTTGTATACTATTAACTTGGATGTTGTAAGTTTTTTTTGCATATTCATCTTTTACGTTTTTAGCAATGTTGAATTATGTACTATATCGATTTGAATGAATGAATATCATTTTGTTTTTATCATAAAAAAATCAATTACAAAGAAGGCTCCACAAAAAGAATGCCACCAAATCAAAATAAAGATTCAATTGTTTGATAAAATCACATCGAAACATCTGAGTGGTTGTGCATAGTGTATCAATGTACCATTGATAGTAACTGTAAGAGGAATCCTTCAATTTGGATTTAATTCATGACCAAATCAATAGATTCACCATATTGATTAGAGAACCTATTAAACCGGTAGGGATACTCTCCCGTGAGAAATCCACTGCAGGTTATCCGGTGCTAATCCATGCCGTTCATTTTTTTTTTAATAATTGGATATGCATATTGTAAATGTTATCTGAGTGGGGGAGATTCCACTGGATGTGCAGGAGACAATCTCCTTCCCTATTAAACTATCTTACTGACCAAAAATCACAAACGTTTGATGTTTTTAAGATTGTTCATACACAATCCAATCAAATCAGATGAAAGTGTTCTTTCATATTTTTCCCATGAAATATGTAACCTATAAATTAAAGATATAATATGTTGTGGAATGACAAAGTTTTGAATGAGTTTATGCCCTACAATATTGATTTAGTAGGAAATCTCTATGAATTTATTTGTACTCTCCATCGAGAAGTTGTTTTACATATAAATGCGACATTTAAGCAAGGGTTTTGAGTTCCCATCAAGCTAGCTATGGGATGGTCATGTGCCACCCTCTATCTTAAAATATTTGAAAACGTAATATATTTTTTTGAGGGAAATTTGAAAACGTAATTAAATATGATTAAATTTAGTCAATAAATAAAATACTTTTAAAGTATAGAATAATCACAATCATGTAAAAATAAACAAACTAATAAGAATATAATTCATCCCTGAATGTGACCCTAATTATAGTTTTTTACTTTTTTTTATTGGACAATGGAGCGACCTATTATACCTTCAGACTCAACCGGCCTATTTTTTTACTATAAAAACTGTCATGTTTTTAATTATGTTAATGAATTATATGTTGTTGGATTTGTTGAATTTATCTCATAAGTTTGTATTTTACCTGTTGATGTCAATTATGTTATTGGAAAGTTTCTTTTGGTAACAACATCAATAAATTATGAATTTTTATGACTTATGTTAATAACTCATTTTTTTTTTATAATGGTAACATATTTTAAAAGTTTTGAGTGATTAGTCCCCATGAGCTTAACTCATTTGATAAAGGGATAATGCACAATATGTACAGGGGTTGGGGTTCGAATCCCGGACACTCCACTTATTCATCTTTAAGGTGAATCTCTCTAGCCACTAGGCTACTTGACAAAAAAAACATTAAGTGATTAAATTTTTGAGTAAATTACACTCCCCTCCCCTCAAAGATACTTGAATTACACACCCCTCCCCTCTTATGTTAAAATATACACTCCCCTCTCTTGAAAAGTAAACTTTATACTCCTCTCCCCTGTAAGATGCTTCAATTACAACTCACTCCCTTAATAATTAAATATGGACTACACTTTAATCTATTTTAACATAAATAAATAATTTTATAATATATATTCATTTTGAATCACCATTTAAAAATTATAAATTCGTTTCTTTATGATCTATTATCAATGACAATTATATTTAAACACTTTGTTGTTAATTTTATAATTTAGAGCATAAAATTCACTTTTAAATAATCATACTTAATCGACCTTAGTAATTTTTAACATATTTTAATTTTATTTTGGGTTGTTTCATATTTTATAATAGGGTTTAAAACTATATGTTAATGAAATTGTGAATAAAAAATAGAGAAAGATATGTATTCAAAATTTGATTATTTTAAAATGAACCCGCAATACTATTTTTCTTTGAAGTGTGTTAGATTTTTTTTTTTCTAGATTATTAGAAATAAAAGAAAAATTATTGATGGATTAAAACGTAGGTTTTAACTTAAGAGGGGAGGGGAATGTTATTCAAGCTTCTCTCAAGGGAGGGGAGTGAAATATTTTCCAATATGTTTTGAATAAGAGGGGAAGGGAGTGTATATTTTAACATAAGAGGAAAGGGGAGTGTAATTCAAATATCTTAGGGGAGGGGACCGTAATTTACTCTAAATTTTTTAAAGTTTTACGACATTTTAAGAGAAATGGAGACCATAAATAGTCCTTTCTTTTTAAGGATGTTTGTAAATAGTTAGGATAAAGAATATAGTAGAACCAATAAATTTTAATAGTTCCACCGACATATTAGAATGCCTTGACCTTTTTTTTAGCAATAGAATGCCTTGACCTTCTAATCTTAGTTTCTTGTACCATTAATTTTCTGTAAATGGTAATAGTCAATCAATAACCACACAAAGTATGTGACAATCCAGTGGCGGCATTTAGTACAAAAATCTACTAGAGAAATAGGGATGAAATGTGTTAGGCAGGACAAGATAAAAAGTCAGACATAGAAGGTGGACAGAGACATAGTTTGTAGTTTGTGTTTTGTTTTCCTGTTTTTGTACAGTTTTGTTTTGTTGTTGTTTGAGGCGGAGAACGTTTCGTTTAGGGAGTGGAGGAGGAATCCAACGTCATTGTCCGAAAGAATGAGGTGGGGATGCAAGTTTTTAATCAAATTTTCAGTTTCTTTATTATTATTTGTCCCCTTTACTTTGGTATAGTGTTTGGTTGCGAAGACGTTTTATGTGGATGGTTGAGTTTCATATCAAGTTTTTACTCTTCTCCTTTTTGGTGTAAGGGTAGTCAAAGTTGTTCGCGGTGCGGTTCGATTTGGCTATGAGACAAAAAACTATCCGATCTAAATATTAAAATACTTGCTATTCAGTTTAGATGATTCTCTAACACAATTTGATCCATCTTCTCTGCCTCAAATTCAACTCTTTATGATCAAACAAATACTTCAAACTCTTGTGGTCACTGAACACTTCAAACTTAGAACCATACAGATAATGCCTCCAAATCTTCAACACAAACATAACTGCCGCCAATTCCAAATCATGAGTCGGATAATTCTTCTCATGCACTTTCAACTGCCTCGACGCATAAGCCACAACCTGACGATTCTGCATTAACACATCACCAAGACCCATCTTAGAAGCATCACAATACACAACAAACGATTCCTTCGGGTTCGGCAAAATCAACACTGGAGCTGAAGTCAACCTCTTCTTCAACTCTTGGAAATTCTTCTCACACTTAGCATACCACACACGCGTTTGTCCTTTCCGAGTCAACTGCGTAATGGCAACACCAACTTAGAAAATCCTTCAATAAACCTCCGATAATAACCTGTCAATCCAAGAAAACTTCTAATCTCAGAAACAGACTTCGGCGATTCCCACTGCAACACCGCATCAACCTTTGACGGATCCACCGCAATACCACCTTTCCAAATCACATGACCAAGGAAACTCACTTCCCGCAACCAAAACTCACACTTCAACAACTTAGCAAACAACTTCTTCTCTTTCAAGATACGAAACACAATCCTCAAATGCTCAACATACTCCACCTCAGACTTCGAGTATACCAAAATATCATCTATAAACACTACCACAAAATGGTCCAGAAAAGGATGAAATATTCTATTCATATATTCCATGAAGACACCTGGCGCATTAGTCACTCCAAATGGCATCACATAATACTCATAATGTCCATACCTTGTTCGGAACACGGTTTTGGATATATCTTCTGCCTTTACTCTAATCTGGTGATATCATGACCTCAAATCAATCTTGCTGAACATCTTGGACATTTTCAAAAGTTTGAGGTACGATTCATCAAACCAAGTTCAAATCAATTCAATTGATGCTTACAGAGGTTTAGAAAACTCAATTACATTTAATTACATCAAAAGAATCAATTTGGAATGGTTCGGATCGACCCCAAAGACCAAAAACGACAAAAACATGAGTTGCTGCACTGTGCAACTCGCCATGGCCACCATATTACTCGCCATGGCGAGCTGGACATCTGCATCACTCGTCATGGCGACCAAGTTACTCGCCGTGGCGAGCCATGACAGACAGTTCTCCGGTAAAACTTCATTTTCACCCCAAAATCCCAATTTTGAATCTCTTAAGCTCAAATTTGTCCCCAAAGTTTGTCCACACGTTTCTAAACACAAAAAGGGACTCAAATCCATATAAAACTTGAACCAAAACATCATTTCAACAAAAATCACCATTTGACCCATTTCTCATGAAAATCCTCAACACAAATTCACATCAAGCTCTATGATTATGATTACCCATGGCATCAATCATCAACAACGAAATCTAATAACAGCAACAACAACAACCAATCATGAATTCATCAACAATTCATCAACAACAACATTATATTTCATCAATTTTGAGTGAAAACACAAAGTATACATATATACACATCTTGAGCATGTAATTTCATCA
>Ga0315913_1006605_pt1 | contig 13996 bp, 5 predicted proteins | sample MpolsnodulesMG_FD_207736 | JGI IMG/M metagenome (GOLD analysis project Ga0315913, IMG submission 207736) | Medicago polymorpha root nodule microbial communities from Los Angeles, California, United States - small nodules | ecosystem: Host-associated > Plants > Roots > Nodule | place: USA... | reverse complement strand
CTATTTTATTATAAATTGTTTTGTATTTTTCGCACATATTACAAGACGTAATTAATGTTGTGTTTTGTTTTTAACATGCTAAAATGAAATATATTAATTATGCAAAATCTTTCTTCTTTCACAAGATACCACTAAATATAAACATACGTCGCATTAAACTAAAAAGAAACTTTTGAATTTGTTAAAGTAAAAGTTAAATAAAAACAACTAACCATTACGAGAATGTAACGCTAGTATTTTTAACAAAGGGAGTGTAATAAAAAAAACAACCAACCCTTAACATCACTAGGCACATTTGCAATGGATCTTAGTATCTACAAAAAAACATATTCAACTTTAGATTACTACGCAACAGTTTATTGCATAAACATTTAGACTCGGAATCATAATGAAATGTGATGATTACTGTTGTTTTAGCATCAGAAGATAAGAACCAATTTTGAGGAAGGTTTGAAATCACAAACATTTTAGGGTTAATCGATTTGTAAGAAAACATTTCGTGTGTATTTTAATTATCGTTGTTGTTTGAATGGAGTTTCACTATTAAAACAATACCTTTTTATCTTTGTTATTTCTCTCAATTGCGTCAGAGATCTCTATGTGGATTTTGGTATGTGCTGATTTTTTTTTGGTAGTTGTTTCTTCAATTTTGATGATTTATCTCTGCATTCTTTTATTTTTCGTTTTTTATTAGGTTTTGTTTACTGATTTATATTTTTTGTTTTCTTCTTTTATTTTATAGTAAACCTATATAAAGATTTGTATATGATAATGAAAATGTTTGAAGAGGGGAAGAAGCTCAAATAAGAGATGAGGCAAACCAATTGAAATTGTACAAGGTACTAGTTTAGAGCACGACGTTGCCCGGGTCAGATGTTAAATAAGTTTGTGTGCACGAATACATGTGTAAAAGTATATTAAATTGAATTTATTTAAATTTACAATTACAATAATATTGTAAAAATAAATTTAAATAGTGAGATGAATGTTCAATGCAAGAATAAAAAGTGTAACAAAATCAGTAATGAGTTAGTCCAAGTAGTGAGAGTTTTGGGTCCTTTTTTTTGTGGTGGTCGAGTTTTAGGTCCCTTTAAACATGTGGTCATGAGTTTGTTTCGTAGCTCATGCGTACGAGGGAAAACAATTGATTGAAAGGGAAGAACCCACCTTTTGTGCCCCACCAATACCTGACGAAGATTAGTCATCTCTAACGATGGTGGAGTTTGTGAACCTATATCATGGTTACCCAGAAAAAAGTATAACGAATAAATAGTAAAAAGACATATAAATTAACTCTTTAAAAACAAATATAAGGCTTCACAATGGCTGTAGTTTTATAAAATATTCTTTATTCACAAGAAGTTGGTTTAAATTTATGGTTTTATTAGAAATTAAGATATTTTTTATCTCATAACATACTTCACCTCTGAGGTACACAGTTCGAGACTGGCACCAAAATCAACGTAAATTGATATTCTTTTTAAAAAAAATAGGTGTTGTAGTTGACGAGGAAGAAAGAAGAGGGAAGATGATGAAAAGTGAAACAAATTAGGTGTTGGTGGATTACTGTTACATACAACGAACTTGCAATATAATTTCTGAAGTCACATATGAAATATTAGACATTAAAAAATTAACGGAATGTATCAGTTTGACTGACGGAACATATTTAAGGGCCCGAATAGAAAAAATTTAGAGTTAGGAGACCAAATCAAAAACAACAAATAAATTAGGAATTCTGCTCTTCTCCCAACAAATTTTGCTCCCACCCAACCAAAATGACCAAAATACTCATGCGTGAGTTAACTAACGCAAGTGTTAATGGTGCCTTAGTTAACTCTCGCAGTGTGCCTTAAGTTACACAAGAGTACATATATGTGTTAGTTAACTCACACAACAATCAGCACCTGCGTGTGTTAAATTGATTTGATTAATACGTAATTTTATTCGAATTTATTTAATACGCAATTTTTATTCGAATTCACGTTGAGTTTAATTAGTCTTTATTCAAATTTATTTATTCAATATGCAATCATAAAATAAATGCAAAAATTAACAAAAATAAAGGAACAAAAATAATAGATATAAAATATCATTTTATTAATATAATTCTTATTACATTTACAAAGGGGTAAAACTAAATCTGCGGGGGAAAAAAAAACCACAAGAAAACTTACCTTCCTGTGGTAAAACTAAAAGAAATCCACAAGAAAACCAACCTTCACGGGGTAAAACTAAATCTGCTAAATTTGCTTCTTTTTATCCCAAGAAGGATGCTCACCAATCATCTTTTTACCCAAAGATTGACCTCTTTTTACACCAAATAAAGACTAAAAAAAAGAAAAAGAAGGAGATTCATAGGGGGAGAGAGTGATGAGGAGAGTGAGAATGTGAGATGGTGTGAGGAAATTGGGAAGTTTAGAGGGGTCTTAGTCCATGGATTTTACAAATAGGAAACCATGTATCTTAATGTGTAAGGCATACATATACACCCTTGGGTCATTATTATTAGCAAAAATCCACATTTTAAATTTATTCAATAAATGATGTATGTTGTAATATATACCACATACATCATTTATTGAATCAATCTAAAAGATGAATTTCCGCTTATAATAGTGACAGTGTACTTAAGTTTGATTTATAAAAAAATAAAATTAGAAGGAATAAGCATGACATTAAATTAAATATTAAATGTATGGATACCATCTTTGCTTGAGTCTTACTTTGGCACAGATCCAAATAAAATTAACAAAAATTTTGTCAATAAAGATTGATTCAGTTAGGAAGAAGTTGATTTTTCCGTAAGATCGTGAGTTAAGCTTTTAATTATAAAGTGAGAACCAAATTTTTTGATGAATCCTTGAGACATAACCCAACTCTGGTGAGTCCTCGGAGACGTAAGTGAAGCTTTATATACTAATTAAATATATTTTAATTAATAAATATATGGAAAAGTGAAAGGCGTAAGTGAAGAAGTGGGATAGAGAAGGGGTTAGTGTAAATCAAAACAAAATCGCGTTAGGGTTTTGAAAGTGGATGGGGAAAGAAGAGGAAGAAATGAGAGGCGAAATAGAAGAACGAATAATCAACGAAGAATACAAAATCTGGAAGAAAAACAGTCCCTTCCTCTACGATCTCGTCATCACTCACGCTCTCGAATGGCCATCTCTCACCGTCGAATGGCTTCCAGATCGCACTGAACCCACCGGCAAAGACTACTCCGTCCAAAAACTCATCCTCGGGACCCACACTTCCGAAAATGAACCCAATTACCTCATGCTCGCTCAAGTTCAACTCCCTCTCGACGACTCCGAAAACGACGCTCGTCATTACGATGACGATCGTCCTGAAGTTGGAGGTTTTGGTTGTGCTAATGGGAAGGTTCAGATAATTCAACAGATTAATCATGATGGTGAGGTTAATAGAGCTAGGTATATGCCTCAGAATAGTTTTGTCATTGCTACTAAGACTGTTAGTGCTGAGGTTTATGTGTTTGATTATAGTAAACATCCTTCTAAGCCTCCTATTGATGGAAGTTGTAACCCTGATTTGAGGTTAAGAGGGCATAATACTGAAGGCTATGGTTTGTCTTGGAGTAAGTTTAAACAAGGGCATTTGCTTAGTGGTTCTGATGATGCTCAGATTTGTTTGTGGGATATTAATGGTACTCCTAAGAATAAGTCTCTTGATGCTCATCAGATTTTTAAGGTATTCTTATAGTTTTTTCGACTTAATTTTTTTTTGTTTTTTGTTGTTGATAATTGTGTTATTGTTTGTTTAGGTTCATGAAGGTGTTGTGGAAGATGTGGCTTGGCATTTGAGGCATGAGTATTTGTTTGGTTCTGTTGGGGATGATCAGTATTTGCTTGTATGGGATCTGAGAACACCGTCTGTTACTAAGCCTGTTCAGTCTTGCATTGCTCATTCAAGCGAGGTGTGTTGTTTTATCTATATTTATATCTAGGAATTTGTTTTGTTCATAAGCTCTTTTACATTTGGTTTTTTCAAGGAAGTATAAGTAGTTTAGGGTTTATGAGTTTTTGTTGCATATTCTCTGATTTGTGTTAAAATAGATTTAATTTTGACAATTGTCTGTGGCTTGAAAGCAGCAAGCTATTATGTGAAAATTAACTAGTGTGAGGAATCAGAAAATCTGTCAAAATGAGCATGGCCTGGGGATAACATGTTAGTTGGAAAGATACGGGAAAGTATAACATGCACCATTCAAGCTGGGTGGTTGAAATGGAGGAGGGCCTCCGATGCTTTATGTGATGCAAAATTTCAACTCAAGCTGAAGGGAATTTTTTACCAGACAACTGTAAGACCAGCGATGTTGTACAAGACAGAGTGTTGAGGAATAAAGAACCAATACGAAAATAGATTAAGCGTGGCTGGGATAGGGATGTCGTGTTGGATGTGTGGTAACACTAGACAAAATGGGATTGAAAATGACAACATTTGAGAGAGTTGGGGTAGCACCTATAGTAGAAAAGATAGTGGAAACTAGGCCTAGCTGGTTTGGGCATGTAGAAAGAAGACACGTGGATTCCGTAGTAAGGACAATAGATCAGATGGAGGAGAATTACTAGAGGTAGAAGAAGGCCTATAAAAAGCATCAAATACTATTAAGAAAAATCTTGAGATCAATGAGTTGGATAGAAAAATCTTGGTGGTTGTTGTTTGGATATGAATTATGATGTGCTGTTGTAAGAGGGAATTTGAAGCATCATCTTATATTTTGTGATTATTCTAAAATCATCAATTTATTACTGTTCGTTTGTTCAATTTTCATTATATCTTTTGAAATTTATTAGTTTATGAGAATGTTTTGACCCAACCCATCAAAACATAGTGATATTAGACCAAAAGGTTCAACATTACATTGACAGACTTCATTCGGGGTGGGTGATAATTGAAAACTAAACACGGATAATGCATAAAATTTTAATCATGGTTAATATTTGAGGACTGACCATGACTCCATTCTGCAGTTGTACAGTGGCAATATTTCACATATCTGGCTTCTCATATTTTCCTTGCTGATAGAATTTCCTGTCTTTACTCAGATTTTCAATCTGTTAGCTTCTTATAATGTCTTCTCCGTTGTGCTCCAATTCGACTTTATCTTTTAGCAATGTTCTAGAGTTTTCACAATGCTGATATTGTTCTCATTATATATCACTTCTAATAACACTTTTCTTTATATAATGACATTGGATCTTGTTAGGTTAACTGCTTGGCTTTCAATCCCTTCAATGAATGGATAGTTGCTACTGGTTCTACTGACAAAACAGTGAAATTGTGGGATCTGCGCAAGATCGGCAATGTTCTTCACACCTTTGATTGCCATAAGTAAATTCTCCTTAGATGTTTCTATATTTACTCTAGATGTAATTATATTTAATAGATATTGATCTGGATTTTTGTTTTTGGGTTAACAGGGAGGAGGTTTTCCAGGTTGGCTGGAACCCAAAGAACGAGACTGTCTTGGCTTCTTGTTGTCTTGGTAGGAGACTGATGGTGTGGGATCTTAGCAGGTATTGCTTAATGAAAGCATCACCATGTCTGGACTTTTTAGTGAAATTTTTGTCTGTTTCCCTGAAATGTTTACCGAGTTTTTGTATGTTGGTGATTCATTAGAGATGTTTATAAATAATAAACCCAAAAGACACTGGATTAATGTTTCTCTTACATTTCAATTGTTCATTTTTTAACCTCATGGGTGAATTAAGTTCCACTCTTTTTAGTGAATTAAGTGGACAGCAAATTCTGCCTTTTGAGTTATATTAGGTTTTGTAACGAGACTAACAGACATATTCATTATCTTTGGACTTTGATGTAGCACCGACTTTTGTTGTAGACGGGGTGCCAGTTGCATACTTCTGTTGGTTCATTTGTTTGTATATAATAGAGTTAAATAAGTTTTTCGTCCCTATAAATATAGCGAATTTTGATTTTAGTCCCTGAAAAATAAAATCGAATGTTTTCATCCTCACAATTTTTTATTTTGTTTTTGGTCCTTAATGACCAATTTATGTTCATAGGAATGTCAAAATTATAACTCTTTTATGATCAAGATGTATCCTGTTATGTCCATTTATTATGTTCAACCTTTATATATTCATATTATGTTTAAAAAATGTCAAAATTATATCCATTAGGGACCAAAACTATAACAAAAAAATTTGTGAGGATGAAAACATCTCATTTTATTTTTTAGGGACTAAAATCAAAATTTGCTATATTTATGAGGACAAAATACTTATTTAACCCTATATAATATATGGGCTTCGGTACTTGTAATGCAGCTTGAATGTTACAATTTTATTCTTTTTTAATGCCAAATGTTAGAAGTTAGTTGTTAGATTAATATTTACTCCATTCGGGTTTGAACCCAATACCTCGTTATCCCGTAGCTCAAACCTGTTGAGCTATCCAACCCCATCAAATGTTTCAAGTTAAAATGGCTACTGTGGGTTGATTTTCTGATGAAAATGAATTATTAAAAAAATACCATTATTTGATTCATATTTTAAGAAGTCATATATGCAAGATATATTTGCGATGACAATGTTGTTCACTCTTTTATGTAGGATCGACGAAGAGCAGTCACCAGAGGATGCTGAAGATGGTCCACCAGAATTGCTTTTTATTCATGGTGGTCATACAAGCAAAATATCTGACTTCTCATGGAACCCATGTGAAGATTGGGTTGTTGCTAGTGTGGCTGAAGACAACATACTTCAAATATGGCAGATGGCAGAGAACATTTACCATGACGAAGATGATATGCCAGAACAGTCAGCACAGGCCCCTTAATGTAATTGAGCTCAGTTTAGTGTGAAATATAGGTTGAGTGTTTGGGTCTAAGGTGCTTTTCCATCTGTATTCGTGCTGTTACTCCTTTCTACACAATTGTAGTTGTATTTCAATATGGTATGAGGTATGGTCGATTTGTTAGTGACTGAACATAATTCTGAAAAATTGGCTGAATGACTTGTTTTGTTATGCGTTGAGTCATTAGGCTTATGTAGTGTTGTATAATTTTTTTCTTGATGTGAAAAGTTCTCAGGTCCCTTTTAACCGATGTGGCTGAATCTGCAATGAGAGTTGTGCAGTGCCTGTGCATGAAAGCATTTTGCCTTATTTCCTCGTGTTTTTGCTGAAAGAATAAGTAATTTAGTTTGCAGTCTTGGTGGTTTAAATGATCAAACCCCTTTTAGGATGAACCTTGCATACTCCACCGAAACCTTTCTTTCTATTTGAGTTGCCCCCCTACTTTATAGATTGTGAATCAAGTCTAGCACAGTAGACTTCTGTTATAACACGCTTTTGTCTCCATGCATGTTAGTAGAGCTTCCAGTCTTAAGGAACCAACCATCTTTTTTACACTGCTTCATACTCAGATACTCATACTCTCCGTCTTCCCCAATTGCTAAAGCCACATTTACTTGGACCTGAAGCTCCAATTCTTTCTTCTGATGACACTTTTCTGTTATAATATAGATCAAGAGATTTTCAGATTATCAAATGAGTCAGGAATGTGGTTTATTTGGTATTCAAGGATTTGCGGTTTTTCTAAACTTCACATCTCACATGTTCTCCCCTTGTGCTCTCATTTTATCTATTAGTAACAAGCACGACCATGCCAAAAGTCACTCTTACCATGCCAAACATACAAGACACAGTGACAAAAAAACTTGGACTTTGTGAAGACACTCTTTTGTGTCAGCCAATATTTTGTGAAGACACTCCTTTGTGTCAACCAATATTTATGCTCTTACAACTCGGGGGTGGAACTCTGGACACTTGCATCACATTCATTATTTTTTTTCATTGAACCCCTAATTTGTTTTGACGTGCCTTTCTCTAGAACCAACTCAATAATTGTCTCATTACTTGCATGAAATAGGTACCTCTTGATGCAATCTTCTCATGGCTTATAAGGCATTGCCTAATTTGATCCAGTTCCTAGTATCTTTAAATCCCAACAATCCGTTAACATGTTCCAATGGTCACAGTGACAGTCAAAGCATGGGATTGAACGTTGAACAAATCTTGCATCACTTAACATTTCTTTTTCCTCTCCCAAGTCAATTGAAAATCTGTTTTTTCTCAGGCCTATTGAGGGCTCCAGTATCAATTTGTTAGAAACTGAACAAGGACTTCACTTCTGATAAACTGGATGAATTTTATTCGAGGTAGATGCAATAGGCTTACATCACCCAGTGTTGTTAAGATATATAGACATAGTTGTATCCAATCGAAACAAAAATCGACAAATTAGAAAATAATAACAACTCTAACAATAGTTTTAATTTAAAATTACTCAAACAAATGCAAAACTTGATAATGACTCTTCTCTTCATGCATCGATACAAAAAACCTATGACTTGGCATAACTCATTAACTTGCTATTGTAAGGTTTTCCATTAAATTTTCTAACCTTACATATAATTTTTGGTTTTGAAGGAAGCATGCGAGTAAAACCAAAGCACATTAAGCAAAACTAAAACCTAAACATTTTTTATAAATGCCTCTAATTTTGCTTAGCCAGCTAAAGGGCTACCAAAACCTTAATTTTAGACTTAAAACACCTCAATTTTTTTTATTAATCTCTCAAAATTTAATTAAACTTAAAAAGACCTTTAATTTTTGGGTTATTAATTTTGTTTTTTAAATAACACCAGTTTGATTTAGGCAAATAAGTTGAATATGTCTCACATGTCTCTCAGATAGCAAAAACATGCGGGATTTGTGAGTGAGAGGACCGATATTTCATTACTCCATGGGAAGGAATTCTTTCAAAAATTTCAACTATAACATCTTAACCATCAAATATGAGATGTAAAATTATATAGAAAATAGTGATTGAATTTGATAATTAAGATGTGACAATTGAGAAAAATCTCGAGTTAAGGATAAGTACTACTACAATCTATTTCAATGGTTGAAGTTGTGAGTCTAGAGCAGGGATGATAAAAATACCCATATTCGCAAATAAAAGCCGTCACAAGCATGTGACAGATAGCTTAACGAATATCCACAAATATACTAAATTGATATTTCAATTATATGTTACTTAATAGCTTAAAACTTTGTTTATATTTTTGTTGAAGCAAGGAACATTGTTATTTAAGGAGCTAGCAATACATTTTTATGCTTTTGTTGAATGTAATGAACATTATTTTGACTAGAAATGAAATGTATGAATATTATTATGCATGGATATAATTATGTTTAGGTAAAAGGAAGAAAATAAATGTGATGAAATTTTGTTAAATTGAGTGAAATGAAACATAATGTATATGTATTATTATGTGAAACTACAAATCCGAATACATCTATTTTACTCCCTCTGGTCTCAAATATAAGAAAAGATTTCTTTTTTAGGTTCATTGAATAATTAACGTATCTGCTTTACAATGTAGACCAGATACATTAACTACTCAATGAACCTAAAAAAGAATCTTTTCTTATATTTGAGACCGGAGGGAGTAGTTACTTTGATTTTGCACATTTTAAAACATTTTGTCATTTTATACTACTAAATTGAATATTGTGAGTTTGCTCACAAATTTCAATCTTTTTCAGTTTTAATGATGTTGAAATTGTGTTGTTTTCAACTTATTCTACCAATTGTTTTGGTTACTATGCATTCAACTAATTTAGAAGGAAAAAAAATTCTAATAAAAAAACTAACAAAATAAAAAATAAAAAAATAAGGAGGGATATCAAGGCAAACACACCAATTGAGGGGCCTAAAATGGTCGTTATGGCGCGCATTCAAAGTTCAATATTTGACAATGAGAGTAATTTTCTTCCCAATTTCAGAGTACACATTTTTTTTGGGTTACATATATATTAACACGTCAATTAATTAATTAATAAATGTCAATGTAGGCCATCATTGTCAACACAAATGGCAATGTAGGGACACAGGTCTTACCATTCACCGCGGAGATATCCTTGAGCTGCAAGCTACATATATTTGCATATTATGTTGCACACACCTTGCGGTTTCAAATTTAATTTGTATAACATTAAATTAAGGATAATGATACAAAGCACGACAAGATTTTTATCTTCTATTTGATCAGAAATCACAAGCATATATCTTCTAGTGGTGTTGTGTGCTACAACATATGAATCTTATTGCTTCAAATCAATCATATAATATAATATATTTAAAAAAACTCTTTGATAGTTTACACTTTGATCTTTATTCCATTGGAAAAAACACTGATTTGGACTTTAACGGTACCAACTATGACAGTGATTATAGCAACGTTATTTAGACTATGCTTACTTTTTTGTTTTGCTATTTAGTTTATAGTTGTATTTATAAAAGGATAAACTAGTATTCAAAGCTTAATAGAGCAAATTGTGTGTAGATTTTATGCTAGTCGTGCAAATTCGTGGGGAAAGAGCGTTGTGCTATATAGCACTGCTCTTAAATTAAATGTGAAAGAATTAAGAAAAATAATAATAGAGATTTCTACGTATATTACAATCAATTAGTTGGTAAGTTCCCAGCATTGTATCTTGAAGCAAATGTCCCTATAAATACTACACAATCTCAATGCTATGTTTCATCAAAATTAAGTGTTTGTGATCCTTACAAAAAAACAACCCCACCAATACCAATTTGAAACTTCTAGCCAAAAGGCAAAATGAGTTCCAAAGATTTAAGCATTCAGAACGTTCTTATCTTTACCACCAGGCCACCTCCCCAAACATCCAAACCTTCAACAACTGGGACTAAATTTCCAACTATGCAACAAGTTTTTGCAAAAAAGAAGTGATAACATATCATTTGTGTTATTTCATACAGGTGCATGCTTATTTATAATATTGTGGTACCCTTTTACTCAAATTAATAAAGATAACATTTATTAGGCAATTCAAATGCTTCAATTGAATTCCCTTTATTTTAAAACTCTTTTGTTTAGATTGAGCAATAAAATTCTTTTTTCATTCTTAAAATTTGTTGGTTATTTCTATTAATTTTGTTATAAATAAATTTGAGACTATTCCAAAATTTGGAAATATAGGGTCCAATTTGTAAAACTTATGGGTCAATTTAAAAATTTTGAAAAATGGGGATCAATTTGTGTGCAACTTCTTGAAATTTTAGGGATCAATGTACAAAATTTTAAAAGTTTTGGGATCCATTTGCAACATTAGAAAAAGTTATAAAGACCAATTAGATAGAATTTGAAATTTTCTAAATTTAACTTCGACAAAATACTTAATCAACTTATTTTAAAAATTCTCTAAATTTATTATTTAAATAATGAATGTTACATAAAATAATTTGATTTACTCTTAAGAAACCTTTTCTTATTTCAACTTTTTATGTTTGCATATTGAATCAATATAAGGTCTGCTGACTGAATCAAGGAGAATGAATCAGCTAGCTAGTGTATATTGATTAATTTAAATTTGTTCAACTTATCCTTTGTTTTTAGTACTCCCTCAATTAATTTGTTTCTCATTGTAAAATTTGGAAAATGTATCTCCTTGATCAATTGTGCTTCATTAATCCAGTCCATGGATCACTGTAACATAATGCATGCTTGTTAATTTACTCATCTAATCTTGTGACAAGACAACGTCTTCAGGGTGGTTAATTAATAGAATGGGGGAAATGGAGAGGATCTTCATCCGGAAATGTGTTATGATTTGCAATTATATGATTAGTATTACTTTTTCCACCTTGCTCCCACCTTGCTCCCTTCTCGCACACCCTTCAAAATTCCAAAAATACCCCTGGTCCGGATTTCGTTTTCCGAACCAGATTGTTAGTGTTTCCAGAAAATCAAATTCAGACGCATACGCTATGAAATTTTGTGTCTTTCTTTGATGCCAAGGGTCTTTGTTGACCGTTATACGACCCACGCATAAGCTGCAATGCAATTGCAGGGGTCATATGAGCGGTCAACAATGACCATGACACCACAAACACTCCTAAAATCTACCTAAAAAACTAAAATGAATTGAAGAAAATGTAATAAAGGAGGTGAAGAAGAATGAAGGAAAATGTTGAAGATCCAAGCCTTTTTATAGCCTTAAATAAGACATAGGCCTTAATTACAGTCAAATAAAACGTGTTCCACATTCAAAATCGTCAAAAAATGCATTCAAACTCCACTAACTGGTCTAACCTTTGGTGAAACGTCACCGGTCAAAATGTTACTGAGTGTGTCCGGATTTTATAATTCGGAATGCATGAAGATGTTCCGGATTATAAAGTCTGAACTGCACCAGACCCTTTATTTGGATTGTTTTCGTTGCGAATGCCTTGGAAAAAAATGGAACAAAGGTACATAACATAAATAGAAGCAACATCAGACAAATTAACAGTTAAAAATATCCATAATAACAGAAATATTGAATCTTTTGGGAAGGTGTTTTCAAGAGGATTTCTTTGAGTTCGATCTTGCTGCCTTGCCAAATGACATATTCATCTGGCAGGCAGTAGGACCGAACTCATAGAAACCTCTTGATATTTTTGAGTCATCTATCTATCACGGATCATCTAAACTAACTTCTTCCTCCTATGGTCCCTCCAGCAGAGCCCTGATCTCTTCGTAGTTCCTGGGCCGGTGCAAACTTTTCAGAATTTGTTCAGCAGATCTAACCAACAAAGCGTCCAACTCGATCGGTCCTCTAGTACTGTGCTGAGCAAAGACAGAGAACATGGTTCTCACGTCTTCATCGTTTGAGTTTCATCCGGCTGAAACAAAGAGATCTGGCTGAGCCGGACAATGGACATCGATAGTCAACACTGACCACCCTCCTTGTGTCTCTGTGGTTGAGTTGACGGTTGATTTGATCCAGCTCATCCTAAACAGATGGGGTGGTGTTCCGCTGTTGTAGTAGACTGCTGTTAGCTTGGTGTTCGGATCAAAGCTAGGGAATTCCATGATGTTTTTTTTATGGTGTAGTTTACTTGTAATGAAAACAGGGGCCCCTATTTATACAGGTATCTGGGCGTTGTGGACCACAAAAATTGTCGGTGCAATGTGGGCCAATCAAAAGAATCCAATGCCGAAGTAATCCGGATTCTAAAATCCGAACCAACACTCACCATACACAAAGTCCCAAGTTTCCCTTTGGTCCACGCCATAATCGTATTTTTTCGGAATATGTAATCCGGAATCCATGTGTAATCCAGATTATATAATCCGAACTGCACCAGAAGTTTCAGTCAGTGGTCTGCACCACAAACAACGTTTTTCAAACGTTTTTGGACGGTGGTATACACGTTTTTTGACTGTAATTATGACTTCCCACACGTTTTTTAACCCCCCCTCCCTATAAATAGCCTTCATTTTCTCAAAAATAGTCACACCTTCTTCTTTCTCCTCTTCTCTTTTACAACGATGTGTTTCCTTCGTTGGTCTTTTATAGAAAGAGGTCTCTTTGGAAATCCATCAGGGGTCATATGATCGGTCAATAGGGAAGGGGTTAGTCTGGGTGTGAGGTTGGTGTGTCTGGGTGTCATATTGACCATCATGGTCTCTTGTTCCCTAGAGGCCCCTGTGCCCCCTCTGTCTCCCCTCCAACAGTGAAGCTACTGGTATGTCCTCTCAGCCGGAACCACTAGTATGGCTTACCCCCTAGAAATAGTTTTAGGTTCTTATGTAAAAAGCTTTAACATTATTGTAATGTATTATTCAAATATCAACGAAATGAGTTGTTTTCATCTTTTTGTCTTTTTATTTCTGTTTTATATGTTTATTTGCATTTATAGAACGAATTTCAAAGCTTAAAAATGAAAAAGTTTTGGAAAAAAGGTCATTTCGGATTTCGAAATCCGGATAAATCTAGTAAATTATAACAATTCAATTCAGAAAACGAAATCCGGACCAGAGGTAATTTTGAAAAAAAAATAGGGCGTGCGAGGAAAGCCAGGGAAAAGTAATACTCTTATATGATTGGTAGTATAATCCTTTAGAATGTCTACAATCAGTTTGAAATGACTGTA
>Ga0315913_1006604_pt1 | contig 13997 bp, 7 predicted proteins | sample MpolsnodulesMG_FD_207736 | JGI IMG/M metagenome (GOLD analysis project Ga0315913, IMG submission 207736) | Medicago polymorpha root nodule microbial communities from Los Angeles, California, United States - small nodules | ecosystem: Host-associated > Plants > Roots > Nodule | place: USA... | reverse complement strand
GCTCTTCATTCATACTATAAATATAACTCCTTGTGTACATGCAAATCAAATCCATGTCTCTCTCTCTCTCTCACTCTTCACATTCCATAGTTACTTTCTTGATTTTGATTCTTCTTAAGAACGTCACACAAAAGATGATCGGTTCTACGACTGATCAGAAAGATGATGCAGCAATGAATGAGGGAGGCACTGGTAGTGATTCTTCAACTGCTGACATAAAGGAAAGACTCCCTACATATAGGAAAGACCATGATAGAGAACAAGAAGTTATCTTAAATACTCCCTACATATAGGAACCGGACATAAAGTCTCCTTCTGAATAGGAGATTTGGAGTCCTATTCGCGATTAGTTTTGTTGTAGAGGCTGTGCAAAGATTCAGATTCAGGAAATGATTCCAAAAGATTAGGAATTTAATTCCGATGCCATGATGCAATTTACTGTCATATACTAATTCCTTGTAGAAGAGATGATCATATTGCAGTTTTGAATAATTCAGCAGTCTATGAAAGATTTGAGTCTTTTATGATTATGCTATATACAGTGAACAGATTTCTTATAGTATTTTAAGACGATTTTGTTTTGAATTTATTTAGAAAATAATTCATTTGATTGTTACTTGCTGAGGTTACACAGAAGTAGTAGTAATTATGCATGCAACTCCTAGTTAGGAAATCATATACACGTGCAGAGAATCTTATTTAACTTAAGTGCAAATGAATATTAACAGATTTACAATGCGAAATTTCACTTATTTATACTATGCTATTCTCTTCAGACTTAACCATAGTTTGTTATCATAACTGTCGAAACATTTGGTTGGTTACTAAGATAATCAATTACTTGCGCAACAAGTAATTGCCTAACCTGTTATCTAATTACACTTTAACATAGAGACTAGTAGATAGATGCTCTACAGTAGAAGGTCAAGTTCTCAAGTCACTTGTCCTTCGACGTTACAGTTAAGTCACATTTCCTTACTATATAAATAAGATAATAGCATCGTTTAGCACAAAATAATCAATTTGTATATGAAACTTGAAATTTTTTGGTGACATATATATGAACTCATACTACCTGAATCTGCGTTGTGCATTGGAGGTGTGCTGCTATGTTTTAAATCAAGGTATTTTATTTCCAAGTGGGTGTGGCGGACATATGATAATCTAATGTGTAAATAACTGACAAGGTTCTCGTTTTCGCTTCTTGAATTTGACAATGAATTTTTTATATGCCAATTGGCTATATTAAACTAAAATATTAGGTGGGTGTTTTCCTGATTTTTTTTTTTATCTTTTGAAAACATTTCCTGCGGATTTTCCTCGGGATTTTTCTATCTCGTTTGCTGCGGAAGTACCTGCGGATATGTTCCAGGTATCGTGTTTACCTGGGAACCTCAATCCTTGGAAAAATCCCCAGGAAAACCATTTCCTGCGGGATGTTTAACTATATCCGCATGAAAATCCGCAGGAAATTTGAGAGTTTCTAGTAGTGAATGGAAATGTTAAAAATGGTTTGCATTTTCAGCTAGGATTTTATCTTCTATTAATCCCTTAACTCACATAACACATATTCTAATAAATTCATTAATAAAATTATTATTTCATTGTTTTTAACAAAAAAATGAACAAAAGGATCAACTTGTCACATTTAGATATAGATAGAAGACTTAATAAAAATGTTGTCAAATAGAGGCTATAGTGGTGTTATTGCGCTATTGTTCCATGATAGGCTATTTAGTACCTAACTTTCCAATGAAAAATAGATCTATAACTAAATCCGCTAATGTGGCAAGTTAGTTACATGATTCATCTCAGAAGAGTTCTACTATATAATGCAAACTCTCCCTTGTAATTTATTATCAACAATCATAATGAAAGTATGAAAGCTTGCAAGCAATGTAACTGTCTGAAGTGTTTGCCCTAGTAATGTGACTCCTATTGCCACATAAATTCCAAAATATATGATCCATTACTATTTTCAAAATAATCCCCAAAGAATATTAAAGTCATATTAATTTATTTATCCCCTTCTTACTAGTGTTTGCTCTAGTAGGAGTTCTGCTATTTTATTTACCCCCTTTTTTACCTTAAAACTCAAGTAATAAACAATATTAGATATTACAGTCATAATAATTTTAAAAAATATGCCCTAGGTTAAACTGAACCTAAAGAGTATTTTAAAACCAAAAGAGAAAAGAATTTTCAAATGGTTAACAGATATTGATGAGTTTTTTTTTTAACAGTTTCAATTTTTTTCACGTGTTAGTTTCCTTGTCAATAAAGGTTCGTTTATTTTGTTCGACATAATATAAAAAGTAGTTGTCCCGTAAGCAAAGCTCAATTGCCAAGTACATTGCAAAATGTAGGGTAAGAGTTCGAACCCTAGATTTTCTACTTACTGGATGAAATTCTTGTCACTAGACTACTTACAAGAAAAAAACAAAGTAGTCTTTTTTTTACTCAATATAAAAGTAGTCCTTAAATCTGCCTCTTTAGGATTGTAACTTTGCATTTTAGTCCAAAATTCCTAGGTTTTTCGGATTTCAAATTAGGAAAATAGGAAATGAGTATAATAAATAATTAAGACAAACCACGATTGTTCCACAATATGCTCTTTAGTACAAAATGCTGTCAAATAACGGTTATAGAGGCACTTCAACACTATTGCGTAGTTGACAAAAATGATGTCAAATAGAGGCAATAGTACTGTTGTTATTGCGCAATACTTTCATTATCCGCTATTTAATACTATATGTTTGATCACAACAATGGCAACTACCTAATTGTCCCATGAAAAATAGATCTTGTGCTGCATAAATAATTCAGTGATTGACCTGCAAAGCAAGGGTCTCTTACCATTTTTGGAAATTTACTAGATACAACGAAAAAGGACAGAACTTTTCAGTTGTTAACAATTATTGATGAGTTGTAATTTGTAACTTGCTTCTTAATAGTGTACACTGTAGTCTAGCTGTCATGAATTAGATAGTTACTGACATGGCAAGATAGTTATATAAATTCCAAAATATACGATCCATTACTATTTTCAAAATAATCCCCAAATGGTATAGTCATAACTAAAAGGAATAGATACCAAAAAAGAACTTAAAAGGATTTTTAAATGGTTAACAGTTATTAATGAGTTGGTGGGAAAAGAAGATAAAGTTCACTACTATTAGTGGGGATGCTGCAGTAATGAATGAGCCAGGCGCACAATATAATTCCTTTTGTGCATACAAATCACTATTCAAATTGAGTGATTCTTCTGGTGAGTTGTATACCACTAGTTTGAACCATGGAGAGGTGTATAACATTAATCAATCTTCCCTTATGCAATTTTATATTTCATTCGTTAAATATTATATGATTTTGAACATAATAAATGATTTTGTAGGATGTGGTGGATGCTCTATACCGACTATCTGAGGCATTTGATCATCATCGACTTGTTAGTATAGTTTTTGCGACCGGTTATGTATCAGACGTTCTCTTTCACGATCAAGATGGTTCTCACGCACACACGGTAAATAGGTCAAGCTGCAAATCTCATTAAATTAAACTTGGAATCTTTTAATATGTAAAGTTCTTTTTAGCTTGTATAGTATTATTTATTTATTCGTTTTCCTGCATGTAGGGAGTATTTGAGATAACTTCTTTATCTCTACAATGTTTCGCTGATGAAGATGGTCGTCCTTGTCGCAATAAGGGAGCATGTTCCGTTTTATTGACCGATGATAAGGGAAACACTTTTGAAAGTACCGGTGTGAATTCCCTCATAGCAGACTTCCCTATTGAAGTAAGAAAAACATTTTAACAATCTTTAATTTCTTTAATGTTGACTGAAAAATACAAGTGAGACAGTATCTATTGGTTAATTAGATTATTGCAGAAGTGGAGAAAGAGAAATCCGCAGGAGAATCTTCTTCTGCTATTGTTGCTGCTGCTGGAGATGGAAACATAAATCCCACAACAACAACAACTGGTGCTGCAAATGATCAGGACAAAAAGTCTCCTTCTGAAGAGGATATCTAGAGTCCTATACCGCATTCACGATTAGTTTTGGTGTCGAGGAAATGATTCCAAAAGACATTATTTTCTTTTCTTTTCTTTTAGTTGTTTTTAAGAAGGATGAAATTTAGTTCCCATGACATGATTCATTTTTCTGTCGTCTATTAATTTCCTTTAAACAAAATCAAACTAGAAAAACGTAGTCATCAATCAATGAGAGCATATGGCATGGCTATGAATATAATTTCTATACACAAAAAAATGGCCCAACAAGATCTGTTTCCCATAATAGGTTGCTACAGCCATTCATGCTTGTTTGCACAAAGCAGGATTTGCTTTCAGTTGATGTATTATGTGTCCATTCGCAATTGAGAACCATTCCTTAATGTAAAGTTAGATCATATCTTTGAATATTTATTTTTGATACTTTTTTTTAAGGAATTTGTTTTTGATACTTGTTAAACAAAATAAATGATAATATTCTACTAATAATTTATACAAATTAAACTTTTTTTTAAGAAGTTAAGCTAGTCCATCTAAATTGGCATCGGGGAGAATCAAACCTTAAACATTGAGAATGAATATACTCTAAGGTACCAATCCAATACCACAGGGGCAACCTAAGTGGGTTTTTATACAAATTAAACTATTACTCCTTTAGTAACAAAAATTAAGGAAAAATATATTCAAAAAGTCAAATGTATTTGGTCCAAATACACGACAAAAAACATTTGACCTGACTTTTTTTTATTGCCATTTGACCTGATTTTATCGATATAAATATTGCTTGTATTTATTGTTTATGTTTTGATTTGACTTGATTTTTTTTGAGAACCCTTCCTTAATGTAAAGTTAGATCATATCTTTGAATTTTTGTTTTTCATGCCGCTAAAACAAACACATCATCCATATAGATACTTGTTAAATAATATGATAATATTCCAGTGATAATTTATACCAAATAAAAATATTTTATACAGATTAAACTTTTTAATTTTTTTTAAAGAAGCTAAACTAGCACCACCAAAATTGGCACCGAGGAGAATCAAAGTAAACTATATACCTTTAGAATGAGCATACTCTAAGGGACCAATCCAATCACCAGACCAACTCAAGTGAGTTTTTATAAAAATTAAACTATTACTTCTTTAGCAACGAAATTTAAGGAAAAATGTATTCAAGAAGTCAAATGTATTTGGTCCAAGTACATGACCAAAAACATTTGACTTGACTTTATTAATATAGTATTGAATATATTTTGACTTGACTTTTTTTTTAAATATAGTATGAAATTCTAAAGTTCAAAGTAAATCATCTATATTAATTATTTTATTAAATATATTTTTGTATTTTAATAGTATAGTAATAGCACACATTATGGAAAAAATATGAAAATGAATAATTAAATTCTATAAATTGAGGGATGAAGTACACAACACTATCAATCTATAGGACATCCCTCCCCAAAAAACACTTCATCCTCTCATCTTCCTCTTCCACCACCTCCTCCTCCTGAATCAACCACCATGAATTCCGATAGGTTGAAGAAATGGTTGTATGGCTACAACACAACCACGTCATCAACTTATGCTAATAGTTTTGGAGATCATGCTCCAGGAATCCTAAATGCAATGCAAAGTCTTGAATCCAACAAGGGTGAGTCAAAACTAGTATGCAATCCTGCATGCATTGAGTTGAAAGAGACTCAAACTAGCCAACTTCAAACAGCAGCAACATGTAGTAAAAGTATTACCCCAGTAGTTCAACCCAGGTATGTTTTTTTTATGTTATCAATGTTGAATAGCTGCTGTCACACTGTTGCCTAGCGGGATTTGAACATACCACTATTTTCCACGATCCACATTGACAACACTATTTTTCATGATTAAATTCATTCTAAGACATTTTTATGACATGGTGTTTGTCGGCCATTTTAGATCCTTACTGTTACTTATGCAAAAATCAAAAGGCTCGTTATCTTTTATTTAACGTCACTTTCACTTGTGTGTACTCTGGCACAAGCTATGTGTACCGTGTGATAATCGAGCATATTACTTGCTTGTTTTTGAATACGAATAGTGGGGATGTTGTGTGATCTATCAAAGTTCACTTGAATCATAGCATATATGACGAGTGATCCTATTATTTCAGATCACTAGAAACGGTAGTACGTCCAGAGTCATTAAATACTGAGACGGTGTTTCCGAAGTCATCATACACTGAGATGGTGGTTCCAAACTCATCAAACACAAATATGGTTCGAGAGACATCAGACACAAATATGATTCCAAAGGCATTGAGTAATGGCATGAAGCAGAGTGCATCTGGCAAGAGTCGGGGAAAAATAACTAAAAAGTATGTCTTTTAAGCACTTAATACATTTGGAAAAAAAATGAGAATTTAGATGTATATTATATATTATATATATGCATTAACAACACACGGCGTTCTAGTTTCATCAGGAATTTAAATTTTGCTCATTTTCTTGATCCTATTTTGATAGGGATCTACGGTTGCATAAGTTGGTATTTGCAGAAGACGTGTTACCAGATGGAACTGAAGTTGCTTACTATTCTCACGGAAAGGTAGCTTCGGTTAAAGATGGGTTCTGCTTTACCTTTTTTAATGACTTTCATCTTTTCTGATTGTGCTTTTGTGGTGCGTTCAGAGACTATTGGTCGGTTCCAAAAAGGGATATGGAATTTTTTGTACCTGTTGCAGTGCAGTGGTTAGTGCTTCTATGTTTGAAGCTCACGCTGGATGGTCATCTCGACGCAAGCCGTGAGTTCTTGTTTAAATTCCTTTATCGGATCTGTAGGGTGCATATGCCTTGTCTAACTAGTTTTGCATTTGATTGCTTATCATATTCCCAGTTTTATCTTTTTCTTTGACTAGCAAATAATTTTTAGAGATTGATTAATTTGTTATTTTCTCTCTTTTTCCATTTCCCATTTGCTAGGTCTCGTTGATTTTCTTTTTCATGAATTTATATGTGCTGTTTTTTGAAATTGACCTTCATTTCCTTGTTTAACATTGAGTTAATGTATTGCAGTTATCAGCACATATATACATCTAATGGAGTCTCACTACATGAGGTGTCCCTCTCTCTATCAAAAGATCAGAGATTTTCTGCCAGTGATAATGATGACCTTTGCAGCATATGTCAAGATGGAGGGGATCTTTTGTGCTGTGATGGATGCCCAAGGGCTTTTCACATAGGTGAACATCATTTTTTTCTATTGTGTATTATTATTGAAGCCGATCGACAATAAGACTATAACCCGAATGTGCTAACAGGTTACATGACTTAAAAACTTGTAAACATACAATTGTCTGCAGCTTTATTTTGCCAATAATATTGACTATACGTCCATCATGAGTTAGGGGATACATATTGTTGTCAACATTAAGAAAGTTGAAGAAAACACTTACAAACAACTGTTATGTGAAATATTTTTCTGTGATGTGGAAATAGAAGTAAGGAGCATGTTTTTTGATTGACTTCTTTTGGTTTTTTCTCTTGTTACATGAATAATATACTAGTAAATATCTGATTCTTTTGTTTTGAAACTGGTAGTTGTGAAACAAATAACCATTCATAGATGATTCGTTTCTTTAATTTAGACTTGGAATTGTTTTTTTTTTAGCTTCATGTACATCTAATCTTTTGAGAGATTTACCATCAACACAACTTATGATAGAACATTATGACATCGTTTGATCTGGGTAGCTGACCTCACCTAGTGCGATAAAGCTTTCGATTGACTTATTTATGCTTATTTACTACCATAAGTACAAAAGTGACTGTTTGGGAGAGCTTATGGATATTGGAAACAACTTATGACATTAAAAAACTCTTTTCAGCTTTTTTTCTTAAACTCTCCTAGAGAACTAATGAAAACAGCTTATAGTTTATATGAAAAAAGTTTTTGTTTATGAAAACAGTTTGACTTTGTTTTGTCTTTCGTAATAGAAGTAGCTTATACATAAGTACGTAAATGATAAGATCTTATGCTATAACGCTTTATTAAGTTGTTATGCAAACAAAGTTCTTATCTATTTTGGTTAGTAGATATACTTTTCGTTTATGTCTGGTGAAGATTTGCTTTCTTATATGCAGTTAGTCCAATTAGTCCAGCACAGACACTCGGTTCTTCAGTGCATGGAACAATTGACGGGAAATTTGATGACGGATATATAGTCACGGTGGACCTGGGTTCTGAACAGCTGAAAGGTGTCCTGTATCATGTTTCAAGTAATGCATCTAAGGGTTCTTCGATTGGAGAGGTACACTTATTTCAAACATACAAAAGAAATCAAGATTGTCATTATGTGTTATATCGACCGAAATCAAATAGGAGTGGTTACAATTTCTTTTTTGCTGAGAATTATGCCAGGCTAAAGCCCTCATTTTGCAGGCAAGAAAGAGTATTCTGTAGGAAAATTGGGTTTATGTGGAGGAATCTGACAGACCCAGAAAGACAGGTATAGACTTACATTTTTTACTGTTGATGTAGTCAGTATTGGCTTTTGTTTTGCTGCAGATTCCTTTTTCTTTTTGTAACTTAGGCTTTGTTTGGGAGTTGGGTTTTGAATTGAAGGGGAGGGGAGGGGAAGGCAAGGTTTGTAGGGAGATAAACCATTGTTTGGGAGTTTAAAAAAAAAACAATGAAAGGTTTTGAAGGGTTTTGAATGGCTTATTTTGTCCAATTTCATTGTTCCCCCATATTGGGGGTTGTCGGGAAGTTAAACATACAAATTGACAATTTTATCCTTACAATAATTCAAAATTTCAATTCTTGTATCATTCTTTTATTTTATTTTTTAAAATTATTAATGAAATTTGTACCTAAAAATAATAATTATGAAATAAAAGGAAATATAATTTTTGTATATATAGTGAAATTAATTTATCATTATTGTATCACTTGTTTAAAAAATGTTTTCAAGAATTTTTATAAGATCAGAAAAAAAAATTATTTTTATATATTAATTATAAAGTATAACACAAATTATTGATTTTAAGAAGAAAAAAAGAAGGTAAAATAGTAAAATTATCTCTCCTTTTCTCTTTCTTGTTGGTTTCTTAACTCTCAAACAAGGGAAGGGTTTTCCCTCCTCTCCCTTCCCTTCCCGTCCCCTCCTTAGCCTTTCCTTTCCTTCCCCTCAAAACTCGCAAACAAAGCCTTAACATATTTGTCTCTAGCTTGTTTAACGATGATGAAGGGGAGGTAAAGGAAAGATTAATTGTATATCTGGAATAGTTTATTCAGGCACATATGCATTTTTTTTCATTTATGTCTTGCTAATCAGGCAAACATTGCATTAAGATTCATTGAGATTCATAAAATTAGTAATATATGTATGGTATTGTTCTACTTTGAATTTTCCATAACTTGATGCACGTTAACTTGTAAAAAAATACATTGTTCTCTGATTGGCAAACTAAGCTAGGCGCAAAGCAGTGTTGTTAAATAGAGGCACTATTGCGCTGCTGCGTAGCGGAATTTGATCAAACTACCATTTTTTGCAATCTCCGATCGGCAACCCTGTTGCCTAGTGATCTATTATTTGTAACAAAGCTAAATTTGACAAATCCTTAGCCTGTCATTTGCGAAACTGCCTTGATGTTCCTAGGAAAAGCCAAAAGTGGGATTCGTGGAATTTTCCTTAAAACATTTATAGATTTATTGTTGGAGTGTGTGAAAGGAAGTAACATGTTAACGTCTGTACAAGATTATAAAGTAGCAGGCCCTTTTCTTGTTGTAGCCATAGTTATCATGTTGTCTTTTCAGCATTTGAGATTGCTCCCACAGGCTTTATAGTGTATACAGACCTAACTATTTTTCTACTGGCTTTTTAAGAGGTTCCCCTGTAGAAATAGTCTATGTCAAAAAAATATTAGGAGGCTATTTGTGATAAATAACCACTTTCAAATTCTACTAATGAAAAAATGGCTTCTTAGTTCTATATGAAAATAGGTCTATAATATAATAGTAAGGATACACTTGTGCTATGTTAGCTTCTAAAATATCTCCATTATCGTCTATGTAGTGAGATGTGATTGGATACGCGTGTTTACATTTTTTATACTCACAGTGCATATCAATTAAACTCATTTTTTTAGAGAAAAAGTTGCATGCAAACTACAGAATCAAAATACATATTTGCATGTCAAAAACAAAACAAAGACATGAAGCTGCTCTTATCTGTTAGAACTTGGTCTTATATTTTGGTATTATTTATCTTAGACTTTTTTGTACTTTATTTTGTTAATTTAATGCAGGTTTATCAGAAGAAAAGGTTGAGTGATAAAGAAAGATATAGGATTGAAATGTTACAAATCCAATGGTTCAGCTCCTCAATGGACTCTTTTATATGGAATCCTCAGACCTTTTTTCCTTAACTTTTATTCTTGTTATAGTTGATTTTATTTTATTTTATACAGAGAGTTTCCCCATGAGAAAACTGATAGATTAGAAGAGTAGCTTTTTGACATATCTTGTGTAAATTATGGCGGTGAATGATTTTGCAAAACATGATGCAGTAATTCACTTTGCTGTAGTTCTTAAATCATGGATCCCCTTATTTTATCAGTCTAAAGTTAATCAATGAATGGTTGTCTTAGCACATGATAAGCCATGCATTATAATTCAAGGTTTGCTAGTACTATCATTTCTTGTTAAGATTTTTAAGAACAACAACCAGCCTTTAGGGTCAACTACATCGATCAATAGACATCACAATAATCTGCCATATATACATCTCATTCCAACTCATTAGTGTCTAGGTCTTTCTTAAAAGCCTCTCTAATAGGTCCTCCATTTGATGTTATTTTTACCACAAAATCTACAGGTTTTCCCTAAGTCGAGTCTTACCAGATAGGTGTTACCTCAACTCTATAATATTGCCATTTTTAATCCTATTTTGTCTAGTCTTACTAGACATTCAACACAATATTCTCACTCATGCAATGCTTATTTTATTCTAGGGCTACTTTTTTTACTGCCAACACTCTGTATCATAAAATATAGTCGGTGTTGCAACATACGGTAACATTTTCTCTTCAATTTGAGCGCTATTTTTGTATCACATAAAACACCTCGGAGGATCTTCCATTTCAGCCACATGAGAACTCCATTTTACACTTTGGACTCAAGATATCTAAGTTGTGTAAGCCGTGGAATGAGATTATCGCAAACTTTCAAATCTATGATGGAAATGTTGTCTTTTGCTAAGTTTTATTCAATATACCCTCTCTTGCTTCTACGACGGAAGCCATACGCTTCTTAGACTTATCTCCAAGCCTCTCATCTCCCATTTAATTTCTCCTTTAACTCTTCAAGTAGGACCATATCATCTGCTAAAAGCATCCATCTCAATGTTGGCTTTTCAATGTGTTTCATAGGTATGTTCAAAACTATTGTAGTGGAAAAATCTTTTGTTGCTCAACTCTATGTCCTCATCCCACTAGTTGACGTCCCCTCGTACATAAGTTGTTTTCAATAGTTTATTACCTTGTAGATGACCGGAGTCGGCAAGACCAAATCAAAGCTTTATATCATTCATTTAGTTACTTAAAAAGGGCATATAATTTGGATTCTCTAGGATCTTACGAAAAGGCTGCAGAGGCAGTAAATTCTTCTGGCTTGGGTTTATTACAAAAGCATAGCAGAAGATTAACATATGATAGATGTTGTAGGAATATACTAGGTATATAGTTTTTATCCACATATAACTCAACGGGTCAAATTAGATTGATTTATTTGAGCTTACCAACTAGCATAAGCACATGTGAAACTGTTTGTGAAGGTTTATTGAAACAACTTATATGTTATGACATGTACATAAGCCTATTCAACTTATTTTCATAAGCTCTCCAGGACTGGTTATGAAAATAGCTTATAACTTATATGAAAATAGTTTGATTTTATTTTATCTTTTGCTGCTATCGAAATAACTTATACATAAGCACTAACATTATAACAGAAAATAATGTAAGCGCTTAATTTACTTGTTTATCAAGCAAGAGTTATATTAAAACATTGCAAAAAGTTTCTAGGTGCTCCTAATTAATTCCACCACCTCTATGTGAAGGAGTAATGAAATTTAGAAGAGGAATACTCTGCTCATTCCTGAAAAAGTTTTGGGGATCAAATTTGTCTTAATTTGTGCCAAACGCTTAAAGTTTCCCTTAAAGTACTTGATACCCCAAACACTTGCTTCTGAGTAGCTTGTGTTAATTATTATGCTTGTTCCTTCCTATATCAAGATCCCTATAGTTGTAATATGCAGCTCTTGGAGACTTCGAAACATAAGAAGTCATGTATTTATAAAGTTTTTTCATCTACTTTATATGTTTGTTGGACTCTTCAATGCTATTCACTTCCCACTTGACTATGTATGGTATGTTGTACAAGTTTCCTTTTCTATGTGGAAAAGGGATTTCAGATTCTGAAATTTCACTCATTCTTCCACCATATGGTTCCATTATATGCAATTTATCTTCTCTGTGTTGCCATCTATGAATGAGTTTTGTGGCTCCTTCTTCCAGAGTTTTATGAATGGTGAAAACTGTAACAATAGGTGGAACTCTAACCAACATTATCTTCCATGCAAGAATGACTCCAAAACTAGCAGCACTACCTCCTCTTATGGCCCAAAAAATATCTTCTCCAATTGATTTTCTATTAAGAATCCTTCTATTTACATCTATAAGGTAAGCATCAACATGATCTGCTGCTAGACCATGCTTCCTAAACAAGATACCAAATCCACCTCCACTGATGTGACTGCCTATTCCAACGCTTGGACATAACCCTGTTTGGAAAAACAACTTAACTAAGCGCTTATAAATAAGTAATTTTTATAACAAGATAAAATAAAGTCTAGACTATGTTCACAAAAGTTATAATCTTTTTTCACAAGCAATCTTAGGGAGTTTATATAAATAAGCGGAAAACAGCTTATGAACATGTCATAAGCTATTTTCACAAGCTCTCTCAGGCCGTCTCATAAATGCTTGTGCTAGTAGATAGTCTCAAAAAGTAAAACTAATTCACCTGAAGGGAATCCATGAACTTTACTTGTTTCCGGAGATTTTATAGTGAAGTTCACCTAATGTTGCACCAGCCTGAATCCAAGCAGATTCATCGGCAAGATTAATGTTGATCGAACGGATGTTGATGAGATCAATCATGATAAAGGGTGTCTTACAAAGATAAGATAGTCCTTCATAATCATGGCCACCACTAACAACCCTAATCTGCACACCAATCTCTTTGCTTCATAGTATGGCTGCTTGATTTTCTGATTCATGGGAAGGTGTCATAATGAGAAGAGGCTTGCTTGATGAATTCAGCCATCTTGGATTTTGTTTCAGTGATTCCAACACTTGTGGATACAAGGATGAGTTGATAAACACTGTTTTTTCAGTGGATTCAGAATAGCTACTAACTATTGTTGATATGCACTGCATGAAACTCTCCTCAACTGAAGTAGAAGAAGCACAAGAGATTGAAAGAGATAGAAACAGAAACACTACAAGATAATCCATCTGTGTGTTTTTCTTCCCTACCTTGAGGTGATTTGAGTCATGCATCATACTCTCTTTGCTCCTTTATATAATACTTTTTCTCTCTCTCAAATATAAGAAAAAAATGCAAATTTCAAGGTATATATATTGCTTAAATAAATTTGTACTCTTTTATATTTAATAAAAATGCAATTAATGTTGTAATCAAAACAAAAAACCAAATATTCACTCAATGTTTATATTTGTGGATATGAAAACATTTAATGTGAAGGTTACTTTAGTACAAACTTTTTAAATGATTGCATTGAATAAGTCTTCTGGTCTTATTAAAAAAAAAGTCTCTTTCCTTTTTTGATTTTTCATGTTTCTTCTTGTATTAAAGAACAAATTGCAGGGGTATAAGAACCACACCAATAACCAAAATGAATCTGAAAATTCAATTAAAACCAATTAT
>Ga0315913_1006603_pt1 | contig 14000 bp, 13 predicted proteins | sample MpolsnodulesMG_FD_207736 | JGI IMG/M metagenome (GOLD analysis project Ga0315913, IMG submission 207736) | Medicago polymorpha root nodule microbial communities from Los Angeles, California, United States - small nodules | ecosystem: Host-associated > Plants > Roots > Nodule | place: USA... | reverse complement strand
GACTAAATATAAATATATTTTGAGAATAATGTTAATTTTCATACATTTTGAAAATAATATCTGTTTTCCGATTGGAGTATGTATTTTAATTGATATTTTTAAATTGAAAAGGAGCTAGGATAAATTGTTTGAAGTTCTATAAATTATGATTGATATAAGCCTTGCAGGTATTTTGGATTTAGGTATGGCATATCAAAATCCAATTACGCTAAAATTCTCAATCTTGATAATCGTTATACTCGCTTTTGAGGCTAGAGAGATTACTTCATATAGTAGAGTAACGGTTACAATCATCAATGTAGTAAAAGATCCATACCCCATAGATATCACTCTTCATTGTAAATCGAAAGATGACGATTTAGGATTTCACACACTTAAGCTTGAAGAAAGTTACATGTTTTCATTCAAGCCAAGATTTCCGTTTGGAACATTATTCTTCTGCAGTTTTACATGGAAAGAAAGCCCCAACCGTCATTATATTGACATTTATGATTTCAAACGAGATAGATGCAAAAATTGCAGGTGGAGAATGAATAAAGGTGGTGGGTGTAGGGATCATGATGGAACAGGATCGTTCGATGTTTGTATGCCTTGGAAAAGTGTTGAATTTATGGATGTAAACAATACTACATCTGAAATGTAGCTTTCTTGTGTTTTTCACAATTGAAATAATGTTAAGCAAATCAAATATATTATATATAAGTTGCAGTTTGAATATGACCCGTGAAGTGTCAAAATCTATATGAATAAAGAAAAAAAATGAAACTTACGTGAAAGAGATTAAACTTTTTTTTTTGTTTTGTTTATATACCTAGAAAAATGCTCTTCTCCTAAGTCCTAACAAGATTTGCTCATTCCCATCCAAACTTTTGAAAATACCCGTACATAAGTTAACTCACGCAAATGTTAACTCAACGTGACTTAACTCACACAACATGACTTAAATCATGCAGAAAATTCACACTGAACCCCAAAGTGAATTAACTCACGTTGGTTTCCTTTCTCCCTTTCACTTAATAGAGTTGGCTTGTTAAACTTTAGGTGATACGCACTAAGAGCAGGTGGAAGTGCACATTAAAGAATGGCATCATGCATATAGACAAGTGACATCATTAAAGGATGGAATTATGGTATCATGACATCATGCATTAAAGGATAGAGTTGGCTTGTTAAATTTAAGGTGACACACACTAAGAGCAGGTGGAAGTGCACATTAAAGGATGGCATCATGCCTATAAACAAGTGGCATCATTAAATGATGGAGTCATGACATCATGGCATCATGCATTAAAGGATAGCGTGAGTTAGAATATTAGTGAAAGTGAGAAAGAAAACCAACGTGAGTTGGTTCAGTGTGAATTTTCAGCATGACTTAAGTCACGTTGAGTTAACACCTGCGTACCTTAACTCACACGGAGTATTTTCAGAAGTTTGGTTGGGAGTGAGCAAATCTTGTTGGGAGAAGAGCATTTTTCATATATGTATGTATGTTAAGTGAAAGGAGTGTCTAATGCGGGAGATTATAGGATATAATATCAACCGTTAGATCAAAATACACGGTCAAGATCAAAGTCCAGTCAAAAAGGCACGACATATGTTATTTGTTTTGATCCCCTTCTTCGTTCATTCACCTGTAAATCTAATTCAACAAAACCTTCACTATAAACAATCTCAGCCCCACTTCGATTTAAAAATTGGAACATTTACTACATTTTTCAACTAGAGTAATTCTAAAAATGTTCAAATAACCAATTAAAATTTGATTTTTATATCTAAAATGTTCCAATTGATGAACTTATAAGTGAGAGGACCCATGAATCCATTGACTTAAGGTTTTGGGTAATGGTGCGGTGTCTTTCTCACTTGAGTGGTTGTTCTTGCCTGATGTGGGTGGTCACCTCGGCTCCCTTCGTGACCCAATAATGGTATCAAAGCCAAGGTTCGACAGAGGGTTTGATCGGATCTTTGTGTTAAAAGTCTTCATGACCAAAGGTGTTTACAAGGCGGAGTTAACATTCTTTATATCAAGATCGTGGGCTCCAACTCAATGGTTACACCACAATAGTTCCAACTCAAGGGATGCTACACACCACAATACGTATGCGTGAAGAAAGAAATCTGCTCTTTAGCCAACCAAAAATGTTCATTCTCAACTGAAATGACTATAATGCCCCTGCGTGAGTTAACTCACGCTAGTGTAAATCTCTGCGTGAGTTAACTCACGTATGGGTATTTTTGGAATTTCAGTTGGGAATGAGCAAAATGTGTTGGGTAAAGAGCAGAATTCAAGAAAGGATCGCTCAAAAGGAGTATCTAGCCAAGTTGTACTTTTGTAACTTCAAGCTAGAGCTAGAGGCAAAGATCTCAACAACGGTAATCCCGGGTTACCAAATTGCATGGTATAATCAATCCAATGGTTTACCAGGAAGCACATAAAATTCATGTAACACAAGTATTCATAAAATCATATCAAGACAGCAGGAAAATCACACGAATTCACTAAATACATGGTAAACAAACAACGGAGGACGCCCTCACCTTCTGTAACTGTATGAGCCAAAAAGACCCAACCCAATTATCCTAAGCATTATCCGGCAAGGAAGCTTACTTCAAAAGCACCAATCTGGCCCAATAACAAGGTCCATCGACAAATACGAACATCAGTGCTCACTGTGGCGCCTTTGTAAAACTGTAGTGAAAATGTTTTAATATAAATTGGATACCTGTTATTATTTAAATTATAATAAAGAGCTTAATAAAATAAACCGTAAAAAATAACTTATGAATATGTTGCAGGTTAATTTCATAAGTTCTTCCTAACATACAAACTAGTACGTATGCCATTATATTAGTCCATACACGGAGGTTATATACCAATCCAAATCCACCCTTCGCATATGAAAACCATATCTTGTAACCTACTCCTAGTTTAAAACAGTAAAAGGGTACAAGAAAATATTCCAAACAAAGCTACCATTAGAACATACTTTTTTCAAGCTCTGGTTTTTTCAGAAATCGATTTACATATAGCACTCATCCAATTTGCTTTTTTGGAGCTGAAAAGCAGGGTTGATCCAGGCTCCACAGCTGCACTGCATGCCAGCCCAGTTGAAGTAACCCAAACGAGCTTTACAACCCATACACACAAGTTTCTCCTCCACTTGACCTTCTTGTACTTCCAAGTCAATCCATATTCAATTATTCATAGTGTCAGTAAATGGTTTTGAAAGTAATTTTATGCCTATTTGTTTCAGTTTATTTAATAACACGCTTCTTATTTTGACAGTCAACTTTTAAAAAATTTCAACGTTTTAATTCAAACATTTTAAAAATAAAGCTTAAAGATTTATTTAATGATTATTTTGAAAAATTATGAGTAACTTTTAATAACACAAGTTTCAACTATCTTTCAAAATTAAAGTTTTTTATTTTATAATCGTAGCCAAATAAAAAGAGTTTAAAAACTATGAGTTATCCGTGTTACATGAACCCAATCTTATCTCATCATGTATATATTTTAGTAAATAATATAACATCATGGTGAAATATAATTAGATGCATATGCATAGTCTTTAAACTCAATTAAGAAAGGGTTTCTACTTCACATAATTTTTTTCTTTTCAAATTTTAGTCATTTTTTTTTATAATAATAAAAAAAGATTAAACAAATGGGGCTCATTATGGAAATTGTAGGGCAAGATGGAAATTTTCAAGTACCTGCTTGCATCCACTTCATGGGCTCAACAAATATTGAGGTGCAATCAGCTGGTTGATTTTTATTTTCCCAGGATCCACTGCTTCTTTTATTCCATTTGAAGCTTGATTCTCCTTTTCCACGCTCATGGGAAATCATATTTTCTTCTGAAGCAACAATTCTTCTGCATTTCTTACACCGGTATATAAGTTCAGGTTTGGCCACAATTTCCGGCTCAGAGATACTAGTTTCTTCAGCCATTTGATTTTTCTGCAGCTCTTCTGTGATTCTCCTTTTCCAAACGGTGTTATGCTTGATTCACTGTGAACTTAAGCAAATTAGAGTAGAAAATAATGCAGATTCATATCTGGAACTGATAAAATGATTGTCTAACAGTGATTAATCTACACAGACTAGATTTATACCAGAGCATAACTGATTATAACGTTCAGAACAAACTTCCTTATAGTTCATATACATAGGTTTTAGATTATAGTTGCCTTACGTACATAGTACCCCCGTGCATTAATAAATTGCAAATTGTATACACAACAAGTAGAATGGTTAGTGTTCATGAAGAATGAACATATAATATGCTAATACATTGGCGCAGCATGCAAAATTGCAAATGCAAGGAGATTAAGCTATAATGCTAAGTCGGTATTTGATGTAAATAGTATTACTATTGAGTATTGACAAACTATAAAAGCTTTGATTTAACTTCGTAGAGTCACATACAAGTATCAGTACATTCTTTCACATACACATAACCATGACAACTCATGCCCTCTACTTAATATGCCAAAATCACGTACTGTCCAACATACAAATCTTAGTGGATCAATAGTTAATACACTCGACAATAAATGTCAAGATCATGACACCAAATCCATATATATACCAAAGTTTGAGCTTGGTCTCTTCACAACATTCAATTCTTATGTAAAGTAGAAAGTTAGGATCAGTTTCATAAAACTTCAAAAGTAGGGATGAAAAATTAATGGATGTGTTTTAAGTATAGTTTTGCCAATGTAAAGTTAGTGCTTGGTCCCTTCACAACATTCAATCCTTATGTAAAGTAGAAAGTTGGATCAGTTTTGTAAAACTTCGAAAAATAGGGATGAAGAATTAATGGATGTGTTTTAAGTGTAGTTTTGCATGTAAATCTGTACTACAAAAAATTCTCCACTGCTATTTTAAAGTAGAACCATCAAAGCGGATTCCGACCCACATGAGCCAACTTGCTCAACTTACCAAAATGGTGTGTTGAGTTGCTCCAAAACCAACTCACTATGATGACAAGCTGGTTTGACTTATCTCACTAAACTCACAGGTTATTTAGGTTTGAACTGGGAATGCTTAGTTCAACTCAATGTACTACTAGATTAGTCACCAAGTGTCATGGAGTGAAGACGCTATATACATCGGATAGTAATGGTGCATTATTATGAGTCCCACATTGAGGAACTCTCACCTAATAAGCAGGACTTATAAATCTATGATAGGATAGACTCTTTGTTTTGGCTTTGCTCATAACACAGGCTCACCCACCCCTTTTGAGTTTGAGAAACCTAAATCCCTGCCGTCTTCTTTTCTCATAGCAAGTTCAACCAAGTGAAACACAGGTGTCGCATAGCATTGTGAAATGAGCAGAAACCAAGTGAAACCCACCTATTCTGAAGTCATGAATCTCTGACAAGTTCTTGGACACATGCCTCTGACTTTCTCAATCTTTCAATAATTTTGTTTTTAAGGTAGGTTGGTCACCTTTTAATTTACCAACCCAGGTAAGTTGAACAAGATTACCCATTTTTCGGCTCACTAACGAACATACTCATTTTAAGCTCAAACTACAGTTGGGGCCCTATTTGACAGCTCCAATTTTAAGGGTATGCTACACTGACCATTAGGAATACAGCCTACAAGATTAAAGATGAAAAATATCAATTAAAGCTTCTTATATTCTCTATATCTATTACAGCCTTAAAGGTCAACAAAAGGGATCAAACAGTTCTGCAAATATTCTCAGTTCAAGTTGGAGAAAGTAATAAAGGGATCAATCAGATGACAATTGTAAAATTCATAATTTATATACACAAATTCATGTGTATGAGGTAGCAATTTTTTTCACTACTTAGAGCAGGTTTGGATTGACTTATTTGAACTTATCTACTGTCACAAGTTTTATGAGAATGTTTCGAAGAATTAATGAAAACAGCCTATGACAATTTTCATAAACTTTTTTCAACTTATTTTCATAAGTTCTTATAGCTTATAAAAACAACTTATTATACAAAAAAACATTTTCTGCTGTAAAAATAGCTTATGAAAACATATACATAAGCGCTTAACATGATAAGCATTTGTGCTAGACATACAAGCATTTTATCAAACAGTGAGTAGGCAACTAATCATGCAGGTTAAACGGCGACTCGCAAGTGACGGTGAGATTGGACCACTCAAATTAGTCGGTATTTGGATTGGATACCGAGTTTAAAAAAAAAACCAATAATAATAATAATGACTTAAAAAAGAGCAATAACAATGATAATAAGAACTGAGAAGCAGAAAGAGGAAGAATGGGTTAGCACTTACCAGTGTTATTGTTAGTGGCGAATTTGAGAATCGGCGGAAAAAACAGGAAACAAAGAATTATGGTCAAGTAATCGATCGTTTTCTAGTGCGGCAGTCGTAACACTTTTCCATAAATTAATAAACTTTATTTTTTTTTTAAAGGTAACAGTTATTGGTAAATGCTAAGTGGTATGCTTGAGGCATGTATTAAGGAACTTTTGTCGTTAATTTATTTTTTTAGAGATTAAAAATTAATGTTTATGGAATCCTTAACATGAAGGCACAAGTTATCAAACTTTTGGTGATATTCATAATAGGTTTTAAAGTATCAAAATTTTAAACTAGTTTTTGATTGTGCTAGTAGTCTCCATTGCTAAAATAATCATTTGATGCTTGCATAAATATTTTTATGTAAAACTTGATATGATAATAAGTGCTCCACCCATTTCAAAATGAATGTTGTTTAATGTTTTTAAATGCATATTAAGAAATACATTAACTAAAAGAAAGAGAGATGTCATTTTACCAAATTATCCTAATCAATCATTAGTTTGTTTTTCATTAAAGAAAAAAAAAATATTTTGGAAGTAGTGTAAGGAGCACTAAAAAGCTATGGACGGAACAACAAACAACAATAGAACAACAACCACTACACATGACTAAAGCTGGTCCCAAAAAAACCAAAACCTCCCAAACAACATGTTGGCAGCCGAACTCCACAACAGCAGCTGTTGGACAACAACAAAACCTGCAAAAAAATGCAGGAAAAAAACCTCCTGCCAAACACGCCAAGCCCACCAATACCCAAACCATCTACCAAAACAAAACAGTCGGCTCCCCACCACACACATTACCTCAATAGCCACTCCCGAGGGCACCAACTCCACTCGTAAAACATACAAGGCGGAGTAGTAAAACAAGTTTGGAGGCATTACAAAGTTCAAATATAACCACAACATCACGTTTAACCAAATATTCCTCGCCCTATCACAATGGAGAAAAAGATGCGAAGAGGATTCGGGAGCAGCCACACACCAAACGCAATTGGGACCAATATCTAGAGGCAAACAATTCATAATCTCCAAATTAATCCCAGTCGGAATCCGATCAAGGAGGGCATTCCAAACAAAAGCTATCACCTTAGATGGAGCCCCGAATTTCCAAATGTGACGGAACACCCTCCTTTCCTCATTCGGCTGAACCTTCACCCATATCTCTTGCCTAACCAACTTCAAATACAAGGACTTCACCGAAAAGGACTCATCCTCCTCCAACTTTCACCTCCAAATATCTTCGTCTAAATTTCCCCGAAAACCGTATAAATCCCTCATTAGCTTAATAAGAAGGTTATTCTCCCAAACAAACAATTCCCGCCTTCAACTAAAGTCCCACGACCTTCCACTAGCATTAGGAATCCACATATCTTGTACCGTAGCCTATTGAAGGTTCGAGATTGAAAATAATCTATGATATTTAACCATAAAAGCTACATCCCCTCTCCACGCCACCTTCCAAAAACTAGTAGTAACCCCATTCCCCACTCTCGTTACTACCTCTTCGTTGAACCAATCCACTTCCTCACATTTTGCAAGAGACACCAAGTCCTTCCACCACCTTGAAACATTGCTCGACCACAAGAAGACAATTTTTTAGAGATTTGATCTAACAACGGCTCCCAAGTATTGACTCTCCCAAGTTTCCCTCCAACCGGAAACCCCAAGTATTTGAATGGAAAACTACCTTGACCACTATTCAAGAAGTTACACGCCATAACCATAAAATCGGAATCCACATTTACACCCAACAAACAACTTTTATAAAAATTAACTTTCAAACCGGATGTCATTTCAAAACCTCTAAGCAATGCCTTCAAAGTCCACAAATTCTCCACCGTTGCTCTCCCCACATAAAGAGTATCATCAACGTATTGAGGATGAGAATACACCTTCCCCTTCTCCTTTACCAAGAAACCTTCAAACAAATTTAACCTCACCGCATTCCTCTTTAACCCACTAAAACCCTCCGCCACCAAAATAAAGGGAAAAGGTGCTAGCGGACCACCTTGCTTTAGAATTTGAATATTAATCTCTTCTATTGGACTCCCATTGACAAGGATGGACATACTTTCACCACACACACACACCTTCATCCAAGCTATCCATTTTGGAACCATGCCCACCCTCTCCATCATATACACCAAAAAGCCCCAATCCACCGAATCATATATGATAAGCCATAATTTGTGTTGATTTAAGTGTTTATTTCAATATGATTTCGTGTGTTTTAATCTCATTTTAGAACTAGTTTACTTCAAAAGTTTGTGTTTTATTTTCAGGACAAAAATGATGTTGAACAAGTCTTTGGAACAAAAGCATGGATAAAGAACCAAGAAAAAAGCTGAAAAATAAAGTTTCCTGACCATTTTCATCAGGTACGGTCGTGCCTCCAAATGCATTGGTTGTATGCCCCTAAAGGCCAGATTGTGTGCACCAACAGTGCATGAAACACACAGACAGTGCGCATCCCACGCACAACCGTGCACCCCTTCGTGTGCCTCACTAGCACGACCGTCCGCTATTATCAGTTACATTTTGATGCTGAAAACTCTTGATTTCTGCCCATTATTGCCTTGTAATGCTAGTTTAATGCCTTGTCTAAGATTATAGGCTATATATAGGGCTCATATCAGACATGTAAGACATCTTGGATCATTGAGAATTTGTTATACTTTTGCAATCAAAGTTATCATTTGTGTTCTAAGATTTTGCTTTATTTTTCTTCAACAATTTATATTCATGTCTTTAATTTTATTTCCTTTGTCTACAATGAACATGAGTGAGTAGACTTTCTATTCAAACCAAATCTAGAACCTTATTTTATTTAAATTCTTTTCTAATCTAATCTCATCATCTTTAAGTCATATTTCAAATAACAATTGAAGGATCGAAAAATGAAAATTGTTATTGAAACAAATGAGATTAGACAAAGTGAGCAAAACATGAGAATAGTTTTGTGAACTTTGAGACATTAAGATTAAAACTTAAAGGGTTTCAATAACAATCAACAATGACAATAGGTTTGATTGTTATCGGAATACATTCATGACTTCTGAAAAGAAACATGAAATACTTATGAAAATCTTGTCTTAAGAAAATGAATTTAACATAGAATAAGAAAATAGATAAAGAACTTGTTTAGTTTTGTCATTTAGATCGACCACAATCCTAAGACTTTTTATTATATCTGAATTTTAAATCAAGAAACTCTTGAACTTCTAAACCTTAATATTTTCAGCTAATCACAATTGAAAACGAAATTGGTAATTACAACAACTCTCTATGGAACGATATTTTTACTACTCGATAGAACCGTACGCTTACGGATTTGTATCAATATGCCTTCTCAAAATCTACCTTAAGAAACAAACAATCCAAATTGGATTTCTTAGCAAAATCAACAATCTCATTTATCACCAAAACACCATCCACCAAGCTTCTCCCTTTAAGAAAAGCCGATTGATTCGATGAAATAATAACATTCATGACCCTCACCAACCTTCTGCTAACACCTTCACAAAAAGTTTATAAAGGCACCCGAAGAGTGAAATCGGCCTAAAATCTTTCAGCTCCAAAGGCGAATTAAATTTAGGAATCAATGCCACAAAATAAGCTAACATAGCTTTAGGAATCATTTCATTACCATGGAATTGGTCAAACATGATACGCACCTCACTCTTAATCAAATACCAAAACTTTTTCACAAAAGCAAAGTTAAAACCATCCGGGCCCGGACTTTTATCACCATCACATTCCGCCAATACCCCTTCAATTTCGTCAAGAGAGAACGAAGCTACCAAACTAGCATTCGCTACCTCTCCCAACCTCTTAAAATGGACACCAACAAGTTTAGGACGCTCCACACCGATGCCGCCACATGATTTGAAAAGTAATCCACCACCGTTCTCCTAACCTCCATAGGGGATTGAACCCATTCGTCTCCCACCCTTAAAGCCTTAATCGCATTCCGATTATGCCTCAACTTCACACACTTATGTAAATACTTTGAGTTAACATCTCCATTCTTTAGTCATCTCGACCTAGCTCTTTGCACCATATTAGAATATTTCGCCTTTAGAATAGTCCATAGATCCCGAAATAATCCTTTGCGACGTTGAACATCCTCCTCACTCAACCCCACCTCCTCCCCTCTAACATCTAGTTCATGAATATCAACCACCATCTTCTCAATTTTCACTTCCATATCCCCGTACACACCTTTATGCCAATCCTTAATTCTCAGTTTCAAACCTTTGAGCTTCTCTTTCAACACAAAACTCATCCACCCAACACTAGGACTCGCTCTCCACGCCTCCTCCACCACCCCTTTAAAATTTGGATTCTACAACCAAAAGTTGTTAAATCGGAACGGTCTAGGACCCCAATCCCACTCTCCGTCTTTCAAAACAAGCGGCCAATGGTCCGACACATCTTTAGGAAGCACCCAAAGAGAAGATTCTCCCCACAAAGACACCAAATCTTCAGAAACAAACACCCTATCAATACGACTCATGGATCTACCATTGTGATGGTACCATGAAGAACGCCTTCCCAACACATTCAAATCCTTCATCTGCACATCCCAAACAAAATTATTGTAAAGGATAATTTCTTCCCTTTGACTTCAAGAAGCCTACCCATTCACCCCCTTTCTCTCATCACTCCCTCCCACCATATTAAAATCCCCTAAAATACACCACACCCCTTCCCCCAAACTCCTTCTTAATTCAAGAAGCCTATACCATAACCTCTTATTAGCCGGTAAATCACTCTTAGAATAAACATTAATCACAAAAATATATGCTTTAACACCCCCCCAATCCAAACACAAACCCACATAACCTTCACCGACAAAAGAAAAATTAAAAGAAGCAATTGATTTCCTCCAAATCGAAAGAATACCACCACTATTGCCAACGGAGGGAAGGTAAGCCCAATCACATTCCTCACCTCCCCAAAGACTATATAATTTTTTTTTTTGCGAAATTACCTCCATTTTAGTCTCTTGAATCGCCAAGAAATCCACCTTTTGATGACGCATTAATTCTTTTACCTTATTTCTCTTGATCGCCCCCTAGACCTCTTATGTTGAAAGTTGTAATAATCATTGATCAACAACTCTCCTCTCCCAAATAACCTTATTCTTGACATCTACTACCTCCATAACCTCCAACCTCTCGGTGTCAGCTAGCCGTGGTGTAGTGAAAGAGAAACCTAGTTCATTTTGAATACCAAACAATGACTCCGCCTCCAACTTCTTCAAAGGATCCTCACCTTGTGCTGGGATAGGATTTTCTAGAACTTGAGTACCTTCCTCCTCAAGAATCACCCTCATTCCCGAAGGCGGTGAAGGCATCACATTGATAGAACCATCCACTCCCACCAACATGTCTTCAGCCCTCTGCTCTTCCTCCAAAACATTAGCCCCTGACTCCGCACCCACCGAGTTAAGAGAATTACGTTGCTTATAATTCCTCTTCCCTCTACCTTTACCACCCTTCACCAACTCTGCCATTTAAACAAAATTAGGTGTAACAATTGGGAGAGGGCCCCCTAACCAATTTTTTCTTATGCCTCTGCTTCACCTTCTGCAGTGTCATATGCTCTTGTTCCTCCCCAAGGACCTCTATTGAATCGCTAAAATCCGAAAGGTCAGAATCATCCGTAGTAAAACGCACATGTCTGTTTGCTTTGGGCATCTCCCTATTTGGAAAAACATCACCATTTAATTCCAAAGTAATATTCAGATCCGCCTCCACACATAATTTTTCAAAAATAGGCCCAAAAGGAGGCGAGTTAGCTCCAGGCCCAAGATCCAAAATCTGGCCCCACCACCAGTTCTTCCTCAATTGAAACCATCAACACCTCACGCGCCAGTTGTCCACATCCTAAAGACTAACACGTGTGTCCTCACTCTGCTCAACAACTTCCACACGCTCCCCTACAACCCCAATGTTAGGCGCCACATGTACTCCCCCTACCTGCTGAAGCTGCTACATTCCATGAGACACTCTCTCCATAGCCACATGTCCTCCCTCTATTTGATCATTTGAAATTGTTTGTTTCAATAAAGAAACATTTCCCTGACCCACCTCAAAAGTCTCCACTGTTATCTCTTTTTGTCCTATCTAAATTTTGAGTTGCCAAGTCTGTCCCACCTATCACCTCTCTACGTAGTGAACAACTAGCCTTATGGCTTGCATCACTGTCTTCTCCCAAATACTCAGCCTATTTTCCCAAAAACTCAGCCTTGCCACCACCGACCAGACCACCGTGGGAAGAGGCGGAGGACGCCGTTTCCCAAACCTGAATCGTATTCCCAAACAAGTCATTTGAGCCGCTTCTTCCACAACCCAAACATATAAAACTGCTCCCATCACCACCACCCTTAGCTGTTCAGATATCAACCCCTTAGATCCTCCCCGTCCAATAGTGTCTGGACTATCAAAATTAGAAGGGTTTATGAGTGCTAAAATTTGGTTAAAATGTTCATAGTAATATCCACATGTGATTTATTAGTAGAAGAGAAGAGATAAGTATTACTCGAGACCCATTTATCGATCCAAAAGTTAGTACTTTTTCCATCCCCAATTTGCAAAATAACATTGCGCTGAAAATCATCCCAAGTTCCTACAAGCGCTTTCCACGTGGGAGAGTCGTAAGGTTGAGACCGAGTAATTGTATTAAGATATTATTTCAACCGTACTTGCTGCGAAGAACACTACACCAGAGTTTATGTGGTTGCTTGATATGATTCCGTATCATATTCAAAAGGAATGCCTTGTTCATATGATAAGACCACTCGAGACCAAGACCACCATGCATCTCATGTCTAAAAAATAGAGGCCAATTTTTTTTAAAGGAATATATGCCAACCTATTAACTAACTAATAATGATTGATGAATTGAATTTAGAATGTTTGATAAAATTAACTGTCAAATTAGTTTTTTTTTATCCAAGGTGAAGAGTAGAATTAGTTGATTAACATGAAGTGATATAAAATATATTTTTATTAAATATTTAATTGTTTTCTTGATGTAGTAAATCCGCAAGTGCACGGTTTACCGAAGTAGTAAAAAGAGTATTGCTCCAACATGGAGTTGTTCAATTCGATTAATTTTTATTGATGATTAGAAAAGAGTTTTCAGTTGAAAAAGGTTTGATTTTTATGGTTGAAAGTAATAATAATAAAAAGCGTCTTGGGATCATTGGTTCATCTAGATGACAAATCCTTCACAAACAAACCCTAAACCTAAACTTTATATTGGACCTACTTTCTGAAGACAAGTTTCTCTTAAGCCTATCACATCTCCTTTCGGTCTCAGTGAGTGTGTCCCTCTAGCAACCACACATATTCTCATGGTTGATTGCTATTGGAATCCTTGAAGAACAAAACTTTATTTGTCTCAAGGTTTGCTAGACTATTCTCATGTTTCGCAATCTTTGTCTAATTTCACTTGTTCCAATATTAAAACTTCATCTTTCGATCCATCGCTTAATATTTGTGATGATGAATTAACACATACTAACCCTCCGTTGTCGCTTTATGAGTTTGATACTTGTTAATTCATTATAAAAACGGTGAAATTAGATTAGAAAGTAGATTTATATAAAATTTGGGTTCGAGGCTTGGTTTGATTAGGATTAGGTCATTAGACTCATCCAACAATCCCAA
>Ga0315913_1006599_pt1 | contig 14006 bp, 6 predicted proteins | sample MpolsnodulesMG_FD_207736 | JGI IMG/M metagenome (GOLD analysis project Ga0315913, IMG submission 207736) | Medicago polymorpha root nodule microbial communities from Los Angeles, California, United States - small nodules | ecosystem: Host-associated > Plants > Roots > Nodule | place: USA... | reverse complement strand
TATTTTTTAAGTGGTTTTTTAATTTGGAACGAAGGGAGTACTTTTTTAAATAAATGATCGAGCTCAAATTGTTACTAGCTAGCTCCCAAGATGAATTGAGACAAATTGTGGGAAAAAGCCATGTTCAATTCCTAATGAATTGTTCTGAGACGAATTGTTCAGAGAACCTAAATTTAACTACCAAAATCCATTCTGCTAGGAATCAAAATGTTTTTTTTTTAGCAATAGGATTCAGAATGTTAAAAAGATAAATAATTTTCCATTGGTTGTAAAAAAAATATTTTAAAAAAAATAACGTATTAAACTTATTAACATTCATAAAAAGAAAAACTTATTAAATTCAATGAACAGTACCATATGCCATAAAAATATGCACTCATGCGGTTAGCCATCTGAAACAGTCTGTTTGAGATCAAATGGTCCAAATTTAAAGTTGTTAATTTTGAATTTTCAGAAAATAAAAATATGCTATTTTTTTTTAAATTGTATGATTTTGATCAGATGTTCACAGATCACCTAATTGCATGAGTGCACTCAATCCAAATTTATGTCCAAATGGTATTTCTGCAATAAAAAAGTGTGAGAAACATTCTCTCAAAAAGATCCACTAGGATGACCTCATTTCTAATATTGGGCAGGCATGAATATGAATACGAGTTTATTGATAAGATTGTTCAAGTCGTCTCAAGAGTGATCCAACCTTTTTCCTTATCTATTCCTAATCACCTGGTTGGGTTGGAGGCCAAAAAACAAGATGTTTTATCGCTTTTGAATGTTGGGTCTGATGATAAAGTCTATATGGTTGGAATCCACGGAATCGGTGGAATAGGGAAAACAACTCTTGCTCAGGTAGTTTATAATTCAATTGTCGATCAATTTGATGGTTCGTGTTATCTTGAAGATGTAAGAGGAAATCATGAGAAAAAAGGGTTGATACATCTTCAAAATACCCTTCTTTCTGAAATATTTGGAGAAAATAAAATTGTGGTAACAAGTTTTAACAAGGGAATTAAAGAACTTCAAGTTAGGCTGAAACAAAAGAAGGTTCTTTTGTTTCTTGACAATGTTGACAAGTTGGATCAATTACGCGCTATTGTTGGAGAACCTGGATGGTTTGGTTGTGGAAGTAGAGTTATCATTACGACCCGTGACACACAAGTGCTAAGAAGTCATGGGGTTGAAAGTACATATGAGGTGAAAGAGTTGAACAACGAAGATGCTTACGATTATCTTAGATGGAAAACTTTTGAAACTCACGAAGTTAGTTCAGGCTTTGAAGATGCTTTTAATCGTGCTTTAACCTATACTAGTGGCCTTCCATTAGCTATTGAAGTAATAGGTTCTCACTTATTTTCAAAAACTAATATAGAAGAATGGAACTCTGCACTAGATCGGTACAAAAAGATTCCTAAGCAAGAGATCTTCAAGATTCTTAAATTAAGCTTCGATGATTTGGTCCAAGATGATAAAGATGTTTTTCTTGACATAGCTTGTTTCTTCAATGGAATTAAGATGAAATATGTCGAAAAAATACTTCATGCTCACTATGGTGATGAAAAGAAAGATAACATCAATGTTTTAATTGAAAAATCTCTCATAAAGATAGGCGAGCTATCTGAATTGACATTACATGATCTGATAGAAGACATGGGAAAAGAAATTGTCAGACTAGAATCACCGTATCAGCCTGGAGAACGCAGTAGATTATGGTGTGTTAAAGACATAGTTGAAGTTTTAGAAGAAAATACGGTGAGTAAAATTGCTATGAATGATTGAACTTTTCATCTGTAACCTTGATATATATCTCTTCATTATCCATGTTACAAATTTTTCCTTTATAATTTGCAATGATACTTAAATAAGTGTATCTAAATTCTAACGTATATACATATAATTTGATTTATTTATGCTCTTTTTGTTAACAGGGAACAAGTAAAATTAGAATCATAGGTGGTATTTTCAACAACGTTGTAGTAAAATGGCATGCAGAGGCTTTTGAGAAGATGGAAACCCTTGGAACACTTATGATTAATTGTGCTTCTTTTTCTAAAAGTCCAAAACATCTTCCAAATAGTTTAAGAGTACTTATCCAAAGAGATGATCCTGCAGAAGATTCCCTATTTGAAAACATTCAAGATAAAGAATACGCGATCAGGTTAACGGAAATTTTGCATAAAGAATATCCAAATAAATATGATCCATACATTTATCGGAAGATATGTACCTCGTTCAATTGGGAAGACATTTTCAAGAAGGCAAGCGTGATGAGTTTATATACTCCTGTCTTATCTTATATTAATAAGGTCAATTTAATTAAGACCACTCATTATATTAATATGTTTATTTTGTTTTTTCTTTTTGCAGAACTTCAAGAATATAAGGCTCTTGCAGTTTCGTCACTGTCCTTCTTTGAAATCGTTACCTGATATATCAGGTCTCGAGAATTTAGAAGTTTTTTCATGTAGAGGTTGTATGAATTTAAATAACATTGATAACCCCATTGGGTTGCTGGGTAATCTTAAATTTTTGAAGATCCGAAAATGTCCGGAGCTCTATACTATTCCTATTCCATCTCTCAAACTTGCTTCATTGGAAAAACTCAGTCTTTCATATTTACCTATTAAGAGTCTTTCTCCCATATTGGATGAGTCATTGGATAAACTTAGAATATTGAATGTCAAATATTGTCCAGAGCTCGAAACTATTCCAACTCTCAAACTTGCTTCATTGGAAAAACTCAGTCTTTCAGGTTTTCTTATTGAGAGTCTTTCTCCCATGTTGGATGAGTCATTAAATAAGCTTAAAATTTTGAATGTTAAATATTGTCCAGAGCTCCAAACTATTCCACCTCTCAAGATGAATTCCCTAGAAAACCTTAGGATTTCATGCTGTGATAGTTTGGATAGTCTTACACCCATGTTGGATGGGTCTTTGGATAAACTTAAAACCTTGAGTATAGATGATTGCGCGAGTCTCAAGAATATTCCACCTCTCAAGCTTCCTTCATTGGAGACTCTGGATCTTTTAAATTTACCTAGTATTGAGAGTTTTTCACCCATTTTGGATGAGTCACTAGGTAAACTTAAATGCTTGTATATTAAAGATTGCCATAAGCTGACGAGTTTTCCGTCTGTCATGTTGCCTTCACTAGAAATCCTTGATCTTACACGTTGTCTTTTTCTCGAGAAGTTTCTACCTATGGTGAATGGGTCAATGGCTAAACTTAAAATATTGAAACTCGAAGGTTGTAAAAAGCTCAAGAATATTCCAGCTATCAATTTGGATTCCCTATATGAATTCAACCATTCAGGTTGTGAGAGTCTAGAGTTTCCACCTCCGACAAATGGAAGAGATTAATGTATTTTACTCCATTTCATTCTCTCAAGAGCACTCCCATTACTAGGTAGCTCTTTGGAAAGATTATGAACCAGTTTTTTCTTTTCTTTTCTAAGATTTGTATCTGGTTTGATTCTAATTATTATATTACAACATACGTGTTTTCTTGTTGATTGTGATTAATAATAAACTGATTAGCTAACTAATCCTCTCTAGTTGTCAACCTCTCTGTAGCTAATTTATGATAAACTAATTTTCATTACAATTTATACTGCTTTTTGATTTTGTGTGTTAATCGCATACCTGGAGTAAATGCTAACAGTTTTTGTTGTTTTTGCAGCAATCATTTCATCTGTCAAAGATGCTTCGGATTTCAAGTGTGAGAATTTTCCACACCGGTAATAAATCAATGGATGTGGGTCTTTTTGGAAAAGATCGAGATTGTGCCAGACTGGTTTTGCAAGAAGGTGGTTTCTTCTGGAGACACTATGTATCGATGGCCGGTGGGTCTTTTTTATGGATGTGAAAATTTGAGTCTGACTTAACATGAAATTTCAGCCTTCTTTGGACTATAAAAAACATAGTTCTAAATTTATTCATGGATATAATGGAACAGCAAAACTTACTAGTTTGATAGAATATCAAACTTTTGATGGCATTTGTTAGGGATGTTGTTAGCCAAAATATTTTGGCATTTACTTAAAGTAGTTTGTTATTTATTATTTTCTTTATGAGTTTCTTCTTAAAATTTGTACCATCTGCAGCGTCAAGAATGCATTAAATTTGGACTCAGTTCAGTCAAGGGTGACCAAAGGAGATGAGTGAAGGGCTTTTCTTGGTAATGCTATGCATTGAATGAACATTGTTTTGTTGGATCTTTGCACTCATATACAGCCAAGTGTGAAAAGTGCATGTTCTATATGATATGCAGTGTAATTTTGTTATTTCTATGTTTCTTTTTTACTTGTCATTTTCGTAATACAAATTTGTTTCTATTTGCTAGTCGTTTTAGAAATTCAATGCAGTATTGACTATTCTTTTGTCAATAATACCTTTAGTATTCCTTTAGGTCCACATAATATAGCAAAAATTGTTAACGATACTAATACTAATCGTTAAACAATATGCTTCCATTTTTATATACAAAGTGATTCCACGCCTAAACTGCCATAGGACAAATATGCATAATATGAATAACATTCCACTCTAGACATAAGCAAAATGAGACGATTTATCTATTTTGAAAAATCCGATTTTGATACTCACTGATTCACCTTTGAATGAACCTGGCAAATTCAAGGAGCAAGTTGCAATAACCGCTAACTTTATCCATGCATCGCACGGGTGCTTAGACTAGTTAAGTGCGTGTCAATTCTATCGTACAAAAGCCATGTAGGTCGTGCACCTTACACACAACATTCCCATCCATTGCATCTATAGGCTCATCCATTTTTATTGTAGGTCATCTGCATCTGATTCATTTATCCTTGTCCCTCTGAGTGTGATTTTCCACGATCAATGCTTAATCCAATGATATCTTGCGCCTCCACGCCATTCGGAGTTAGAGTTCTATGAATAAGAGTGTCTGCATGAAGAATATCTCACAATATGAATAATGTCAATGACGACAGTAGCATAGACGTTCTCGAAGCCGGTTATGTATTAGCCGACAACTCTGTTCCTCATAACTCCGGCATACCGCAAGCGTAAGCCAGGTTCAAATTCGATCAATCTTACAGATCGATTAACTGTAGGATATGAGAGAGTTGGTATCTATGATAGTAATGAGATGTCTTTCACATTGTTTCTAGATTTTAACTTCCAGGATGAAAATGATGGAGCAGGTCAATAACTTGATAAGCAATTAAAAACTGCAGGCATATCTTCAGATTTCAGTGCGTTTATCTAGACTTTTGTAATACATTAAGGTTTAAATTCCTTTTTGTTTTTTTTTGAATGGAAAAATATATTATATATAAAAAGGGATTAAATCCCAAGTATTACACCAAAAAGAAAATAAAAATACACCAAAACACCTATTGAAAAATCAACAACAATAAATTTTCCAACACCACCAACAGAGATAAAAGCAGCCGACGACGATATGTTACTTCAAACGATCAAATTCGCCCACCACTCAACATCCGATAAGCCGGAGGAGACATCAACAAGCCTAAAAGAACCAGCGTCAAAGAAACCAGCTCCTGATCTCGAATCAAAAGCGATCGGCCCACCAGACTTCCGACACAAATCAAAAGGCACCCTTCAACTCACGACCCACCTGAGTAGACACCTAAACCTGTCCAAACTCGGCCCACCAAAATCCTGATGCCAAATTCGAAGACGGAGAACAGGTAGAATGGCAGCACAAATCAAACCAGCTCGAACCTAAACATACCAAAACAAGCCACTAACTTAAACACCACAAGCACCACCCCAAACACCTATTCAACGCCACCCTTTGAACTATTGTACCGTCTAACTTCGCAGAGGAGAAAAATCTCAAATCATCCAGAGACTGGATCCACCACAACTGCACGACCCTTTACAGACCTAAGGGACGCCGCCGACCAAAGACCAACAACGAGGGGGAGGTTGGGAACACGCACAGAAGCTTGGACGACCAGAAAGAATGAACAGTAGCCAAAACCAGCACGGAAAAGGCACAAGCCCCTCTCCACGTACGAAACACAGAACCAAAAACAAAAGACCCAAACAAACGAACCACACAACAATGGTGACCAACCTCTCACTACAAAACTGAAGGTGCATGAATGACTGCTACCGCAAACACGGAGCGTCTACGCACCAAACCCTTTCGAGTAACATCCAGAAAAGCAAGAGATCACCAAAACGACACAAACAACCACGACACACACACAAAACACAAGAAAGCGTACGACGGTAGTGCGGAGAACAGCTCTCAACGCACCATCACCATAGATCAACAACGCGGATGAAAGAAACAGATAAAAGAAGGAGCAACACACCCAGCACAGATCTGTGGTGCCAACAGATCCGACCTTGAAACACCCAAACGAAGACAAGCAACACACCCATGCCACACACCGAAAAAGACCACGGTGGAACAGCCATCAACAGATTCGGCGGCCGCTCAACACCGGCAGTCATCCACAGATCCGGCGAGGACACACCCACGACAGACAAAACAAAGAAAATGGACGACACACAAAACACAGATCAGGACACGACATAGGCAACAGAAACACACACGGACACGACATAAGATTTGTTTTGTTCTTCACTAAGTTATTAGATTCTTTTTATTCCTATAGGAGCATTTTCATTTCAATGACAGCCCTGATAATGGCAGCATGACAATCGGCAATCTTCCTCAATCATGCAAGTTTTCTATCATTCTGCATCTTTATCTCAACAATCAACACATGTTTCTCACGCACTTCTTATGTGCTTAATATGTTTTGTTATTGGGTACGTTATCTCATTAAAATTTAGAGTGAAGGTCTAATTTGATCCTTCACAATTTTCTCACGGCTTAATTTAGTCTCGACAAAAAATAATACAAAAGTAATTCACGACATTTTCATATCAGGGAAATATTAGTCTCTATGTTGTAATGAGCCAAAGACCAATTTGTGCTCTGAATAAATTGGATTTAATCTTTGGCAAGGATTAAATTGAACCGCGAGAAAATTGCGAGGGATCAAACTGGGTCATTACTCTAAAATTTGAAAATCTCGCAGGCTGGATGGAAGAAAAAATCTCATTTCTTAGAGGCATTCTTAACTCATTCTCAAAAGTTGATAACAAAAATAATGTGTTGCAACATGCAAGTCCTATATATGCAATGTTTAGAGAATGCAGGGCCATTGGTTTCTAATGCGGTAAATCCTCTTGGATTTGTCCTTGGTAATATAAATTTCAGAGAAAGGACTCGCCACTCTTGGAAACTTAGTAGTGACTTCCATGGGAAACAAAGCAACAGAGAATAGCTCAACGATGCCAAAATGCATATGTTGTCTCTCATGAAAATTCGAAAATATCACAAGTTTGATGGTCGTAGGTAACATAAATGGTAGAACTTCTCCGGCAGGTCAGTTTTTAAGAAAAGAAAGAGAACGAATAGAGGTAATGTATTTAATATTCTAGTCATTTTTCATGATTATGTGAACCTATTTGAACTTAGTAGTGACTTTAAACGAGGGACCAAAAGTAAAGATTGAAAATTTTATAGGGACTAAAAGTTGAAGGAAAATTTTAGAAGGACTAAAACGAAAAGTTGGTATATGTATAGGGACCAAAAACATATTTAACCTTAATGATAATAATGTCATTGTTTTAGAGAAATGTGTTTGTTCAACCTACGTTAGATAACTTTTGCGATAACTTTTAAAGTGGTTAACTCATGTGATTGCATTTCATTCACGGTTTCCACCATTGAGGTATTTTATTCAAAATTTAGTACTTCATCACTGTAAACGGCAAATAGTTATGTAAAGTATAATCCAACTACAATGCATTTGATTGATATTCTTGAAAATCGTTTTTCTATTAGTCAAATGTACTTATACTTGAAAATTGATTACAGTTTTGCTTTTACTTCAAAAATTAAAAATTGTTAATTTAATTAGTTGCAGATAGAAGTTTTGGACACCTAACAATTCACGGCAAACATCCATTTTGGTCACTCAAAGTGTGATGCACCGTCATTCATAGTCTCTAAATGTATTGAAGTTACAAATTCATTCATTGTTAGTAATTTTATGGAGTAAATTGTGCAACAAAAGAAATATTCGAAGTTGTTTAAAGTCCTTTCCATTACTTTCTTATTGATTGTAAGATATAGACTTTGGATAATGCGGAATTTTCTGGTAAAAAAGTACAGGGGAATAATATGTTAGCAAAGACAAATCAAAGTGAAAATAAACTTGATTAAAACTACTACTGGCAGTGGCGGAGCCAGAGAAAAAAGCTCGGATGGGCCACTCAAATTAATTATAATATATAAACACAAATTAAAGTTGTAATAAGCATTAAGTACGAAGTTGAAATGACGAAGTTTGACTAAAAAGTTAGGGTGGATACGTAAATAATTACATATTTAACAACTACTATAAACTATGAAACTTTTTTTTTACATTATAACTCTTAACTGAGAGAATTTTTAGTTGACATGACAATATACGGAAGATTTGAAACCCGCAAATTCGAAGGTTTGTAAGCCTCCTCCGCTAACATGCCAAGTATATATAAGCATCACAAAAATCACGTATGCCACTTTTGAAAGCGCGGAAAACTATAACCGTTGAAAAATTGTTTAAAGTCTCGCAAAATAGACCTATAATTGAATTATTTAAATTTTTCGGATGGGCCATTACACCACTTTGTGGGAATTTGAATCAGTCGAAACCTAAAACCGACAAAAAATTGTATAAAATCTCGCAAAATAGACATATGGTCGTTAGTTTTTTAATTTTTCCGGGTAAGCCGTGGCCCACCCTAGCCCATGAAGGGCTCCACCACTGACTACTGGTTAATCTGATTGATTCTATATTTGACTCTGTCAAAAGAACTTCAATCACAAAAGAGGAGCTCTTGCAAAAGATAATGATGAACTGTTTAGATTTTGTTGAGATTAGTATGTTCTAATTATGTAGTACATGGTTTCTTAGCAGTAAACAATGTTACTATGTACCTGTGGGTCTTTTTCATGGATGTGAAAATTTGAGTCTGACTTAACATGAAATTTCAGCCTTCTTTGGACTATGAAATGTCACTGATTCATTCAAAGGTGAATCAGTGAGTAATTCTAAATTTATTCATGGATATAATGGAACAGTAGAACCTAACTATGTTTCAAATTTAACGTTGGGACACAACAATGTTTCCTTCTTCTTCGATGTTGCCGAGGTACTTTGTTGTTCCTGTTTCTCTTTTTGTTCCAAAAAAGTTTCATTCTCTTCAATTCCTGAAAAACACCCATTTCTATATCATTCCTTCTTTTTCCTTCTCCTCTTCTCCTTTTCAATCAAAGTTACATAATAACATTGATGTTGTTGACGCTGTTTCATTGTTCAATTGCTTGCTCCGTAAGAATCCCACTCCACCCGCCTTCGAATTCGGTAAGATTTTAGGTTCCCTTGTCAAATCCAAACATTACCACACTGTTCTTTCCCTTTTTCAAAAAATGGAACTTAAGGGAATTAATCCCGACTTGGTCACTTTCAACATCCTCATCAATTCTTTCTGTCAATTGGGTCTTATCCCTTCTGCCTTTTCTGTATTGACAAAGATTCTCAAAAAGGGTTATGAGCCGGATACCATAACATTGAATACACTCATCAAGGGTCTCTGTCTCAAAGGTCACATCCATCAAGCATTACACTTTCATGATAAGGTGATTGCGATGGGATTTCATTTGGACCAAGTTAGTTATGGAACCTTGATTAATGGGTTGTGTAAGGTAGGAGAAACAAGAGCAGCCCTTGAATTGCTACGACGAGTTGATGGAAAATTGGTTCAGCTTGATGTGGTAATGTACACTGCTATTATTGATAGTATGTGTAAAGATAAACATGTTAATGATGCTTTTGATTTATATTCTGAAATGGTTTCTAAGAGAATTTCCGCTGATATTTTCACTTACAATGCTTTAACTAGTGGCTTTTGCATTGTTGGTAAATTGAAAGATACAATTGGTTTATACAATAAAATGACATCGGAAAACATCAACCCAAATGCGTATACCTTTAATATTTTGGTTGATGCATTTTGTAAGGAAGGAAAAGTAAAAGAAGCTAAAAATGTGTTTGTTGTTATGTTAAAACAAGGATTCAAACCTAACGTTGTCACTTATAACTCTTTAATGGATGGATATTGCCTAGTTAAAGAAGTGAATAAGGCTAAGAGTATATTCAACACTATGTCTCAGAGGGGAGTGAATCCAGATATTCAGAGTTACAATATCTTGATTAATGGGTTTTGTAAGATTAAAAAGGTCGACGAAGCCATGAATCTCTTTGAAGAAATGCATTGCCAAAATATTATTCCTGATGTGGTAACTTACGGTTCTCTTATTGATGGTTTAAGAAAATCAGGGAGAATCTCATATGCTTTGCAGCTTGTCGATCGGATGTATGATAGAGGTGTACCACCTAATATAGTTACTTACAATTCTATATTAGATGCTTTATGCAAAACCCATCAGGTTGAAAAAGCAATTGGATTGTTCACGAAATTTAAAGACAAGGGTATTCAACCAAGTGTGTACACATACACTATTCTTATTGATGGATTGTGTAAAGGTGGAAGACTAAAGGATGCACGGAATATTTTTGAGGATCTTTTAGTCAAGGGTTATAATGTAACTGTCAACACATATACCGTTATGATTCAAGGGTTTTGTAGCCATGGCTTGTTTGATGAATCATTGGCTTTGCTGTCAAAAATGGAAGAAAATGGTTGCATTCCAAACGCCCTAACTTATGAAATAATCATCCGTTCTCTGTTTGATAAGTATGAAAATGATAAGGCGGAGAAACTTCTTCGTGAAATGATTACGAGAGGCTTATTGTAAGACTGAAACTAGGTAAGATGTTTTCTATTTATCTATTGTTATATTGTATTTATAAGCATAAAGAGTGCACTAAGTTATGAAAGTCACACCTAATTTTGACAAATGACATCATGGAGTGAAATTAAAAAAACTTATTTTGTTAGTATGAGGTTGCAGAAATTTTGGAATCTGCATGATGTGTACTTTTTAGATGTTTTCTTACAAGGAAAGGTGAAGAGAAGTAATGAAAGGTTAACAGTGATCTGTAAAGTTTAGGGAGGACTTGTTTTCCACCTCGAATTCCTTATGAGATGCTAGTATTTTGAAATTAACATTATACATTGCCGAAGAGATTGTTATTTATTTTTACACAATTTTCTAGTATGTGAGTACCTAGGGAGGACTGCTTTTCCCCCTCCAATACCTTATGAGATGCTAGTATTGAACTATGATAGATAGTCACTAGGTATGAGTGGATGTGCATTCTTTGATAGATTGGGCATAGAAATCACAAGCAACTTTTTTTGGGGCTGACTAAAACTATGCTCATTTTGCATTTATGGGAAAAGGTTCAACATTATCTGAGTATCATGTGTATTGAATACCTCAATTACCACAGTTATGCAGTGTTATTTTGATTTGCAAAAGGTAAGGTTGAACATGGTGCTGAATCCAAGTCTGAGCTTTAGAATGGTCTGTCATATTCTGCAGATATTCATTTCCTGAATATGGTTCCTGGTCTTTATCTTTGATGAAACATTTGTGGATCTAGTATCTTCTCTTGATATATCATAAATATGTATTATCATTTTTTGAAATATCTATTTTAGTTAATGGCCTTAGCTGCACACTTAGACTTCTAGGCCAGCAACAACTGTGATTTGATATGCGTTTTGGTGAGGTTTGCAATGTGCATCAAACCATGAAGTGTGACCATGAGAAGTTATTAATTCTTGCTTAGGCTTGCTTCTTATTCAAGTAAACTAATTCCTAGAATTCAAGAAATCTATCAGCACACAAAAGATGAATAGATTTAGAAAATAGTGTTCAAATATGGTTTTAAGAAACAACTTTAAGTCTTCACTCTTCATTTTAAGAAATCTATCCATTTTGTTTCGCTTGAATCCTCGTATTATTGATTAAGCATTTTGCATAGAAAAGTGAAGGAATCCAGAAACTAGTATATGGTTCTTCACATTTCCAGAGGGTGTGTTGATCAAGTGGCACCTATTAGAGATATTTTATCATTTTTCAGTTTCTGTTCACTGTTTCTTTCTATCACTGCCTAAAACTAAAATCCTATTATTTGGATACTTTTAACAATTTGGGGGCCTTTGTAGAAACCCATGTCTCCAACAATTTCGGTAGCATATCATCCATTAATTGTGCTTAAAATTTAAGAGCTTATTGCTTGTTGTTAGTCTAGTAACAGTTTTATATTGTGATTACCCCACACCTCATTTGGGTATCCATTCTTACGAATGACTTGGACATTATTATAAGTATACTAGCAAGTATGTTCAGGTAGGGCAAACTGAGGCTGATTTGAACGGTGAAAACTTGGAGTGCACTTTCCGAGTTTCTACAAGTTTTGACCATTTTCACGTATTCAATAATTTCTAAATTTTGAATTTGAAAGCTAGCCTCCTTTATAGTACTCAATTTATGCAGATTGTGCACAAATATAAGCCAAAAAATGGCTAAAAGAGTGATTTTATGGGGAAACTTTGGTTTCTGATAAGATTTTTACATCAAGTGGGATTCTCCTCTAATTCAATTTTTAATTAGAACCAAGGAATTATTTGAAACATGAGTTCAAGTGAAATAGCTCGGTTTGTGCTCTTAATAGCTAGCCAAATTAGTAACATAAAAGATTAAATGAAGCCTAAATGTAAATAACTATAAATTCTTTAAACGTATGTTTAGAATCTATACTTCCACATATCTAGTAAGATGTCGTACCTATATTGATCATATTTTTACTTGTGAACTCAATTAGAATTTCAATCACATATAATGCATTCTTTGTGCTTAAAATTGATGAACTTATGGCTTAATGTTAATGTCCAGTTAAGTCAAATTGAACCAAGCATGTTTAATGAAAGATGTAGCAGTTTAAGCTTGGATATGTTGCAGTCCAATCAGTACAATAGTTTAATGAAAGATGTACTTGATCTATGACTACATATTATACGTTTTAATCTATAAATTGTAGTTAATTTGTTGTATGTAGAGACAGCTGGCCATTATTGCATAATTTCCTTTTTTATTTTTCTCAAACATATAGGGGGGTTTATAATTTCTTCAAAAGGCTACATGAATGGCTACTTGAATGTTTGTCTATATTTCTTGTCATAGGATAAAGAGTTAACCTTTCCAAAGAGAGAAATGGATGCCTGGTTAACTTTGCAGCCATGAACATCGAAAGAGTAGTAGAACTTTGATCCTAATATATAAATGAAGGTAATTCGAGTTGTTCTTGGCTTCGTACTCGAATAATTCAGCTATGAAGTTTGCGATTTCTTTACCTACTTTTTTTTTGTCATGAGACCTGTTGACATGTCGTGCACTTGAATCTAGAACGTCACAAATTGAAGGGCCATCTGATTTGGCACGCCATTTTATGGAAGTACATCAAGGACCAAGAGATGATTCTTGAAAAACCACAGATTTTTCTTGAGTAGTGGTGGATGTGATGTAAATAAATTTTGGTGAACATTCGATAAAAAAAATACAGTCATGTGTGTTCTTGTTTTGTTTTTCCCAAATAAAATAAAAATAAATAAATGGAATTACATGTATAGACCACAAATTAGAAGCGTCGTCACCCTTCTAATTTGCAAGATTAGAAGGGTCCTCGAATCTTTTGGGACTCAAATGCGTGACAAACTCTTCTTAAAATTTGCAAGATTGTTGGACGTTCAAGCTTGAATTCGAATCAGTAACCTTGATTAAATTTGAAGAGACTTATGCCATCATTTAAGCGCTCTCTTTATCTTACAGAATTTCATATTCTCCATTGTAACACTTTCCAAACAATTATTGACCCTATTGCTAATAAAGCAAAATAAAAAATAAATTAGGGTCTTGCTTACATCTAAATGTGCATGTTGAGAAACGAACATTAAAATTT
>Ga0315913_1006595_pt1 | contig 14007 bp, 4 predicted proteins | sample MpolsnodulesMG_FD_207736 | JGI IMG/M metagenome (GOLD analysis project Ga0315913, IMG submission 207736) | Medicago polymorpha root nodule microbial communities from Los Angeles, California, United States - small nodules | ecosystem: Host-associated > Plants > Roots > Nodule | place: USA... | reverse complement strand
GTCATATATTGCCAAATCAGCCCTTAATTGCCACACTTGACGGAATTGAATGAAAACTAACAGATGGGACTAAAACATGTAACGGAACAAAAGTTAAAATACCGAAACGGACTTTTTTTTAGTTATGGGACAAAACCGATACCAATAAATTAGTTAAGGAATTAAAATAGCAATTAAGCCTTAAGTTATTATACACTATATGATAGAATAAATTATTTAATAATATTGTGCGTTGTTATGATTAATTCACACCGCGACAACCGCAATTTGTAACAAACCTTGCTTAACAGCCGAAAACGTGACAACCTTAACGCGACCGCGACCAAAACCACGACCGTTATTTAAAACATTGGTCCTTATAACATAAAATATCACTAAATTTTCAAGTAGACGTGCGCCTGAGGCCATTTCTGCATTGAAACATAGCATTTGTGTTTGTTTCTCATTGTAGCCAAGTTAATGAGACAAAATAAGGAAAAAGTAGTAATCGTTTTCTTCTCCTTTTAGCTTGAGCACTTCTATTTTTTTGTGAAAGAAACAAAAGATACACTATCATAGATGAGTGTTCACTTTCAATAGTGAAATCGTAATCATGGGCCAAATTTCCAAGTCAAGTGAAAATCTGAAGGGTGGGTGTGTGGTTATGGTTTAAGAACACGTTTCACAAAAATTGTAAAAATGAAAACGATTTGTGACACATCATTACATATCATTTTCTCTCACTTTCTTTTTTTGAATGTTATATTAGCAACAGAAAAATATCTTGAAAGAAATATTATCTCTCTACATATTCTAATGTAACAAACAGTACAAATAGTACTCTGAAACATGTACAAGCTAAAGTCTGAAGACCAAATCTAAAAAAGTGCTTTGTTAAAATATAGCCCCAAAAGGAAAGAACGGTTATAACCGCTAAAAATAGGTTCCCATTTCTAGACACTAACACTCAACCAAAGTTTGACATTGTATAAAATGAAAATCAAAAATTAAAAATAAAAAAAGCTTGACGTTTTTTATTACACATATATCATTCCTTTAATTATTTTAATAAAAAAACAATTAATTCTTATTAGCAAAAAGAAAATAATTCTTTCTTCTTTTTTTAACTTTTTTTTTTTTTGTGAGTGTGTCTAAGTAGTTATGCTTTATGCGAGAAGAATAAGTTGTATTTTTATTGATGCATGGTTGAAATCAAAATATATTACATTTAATTTCGATTAACATTATTGACGGCTTCATCCTAAACAATGTTTGTTGTTTGTATTTTAGCTGATTTGCTTGTCCTGTTTTGTTTCTTTAATTTTTCTTGAATTGTTGTAACTTGTTGTAATCTTCACTGCCACAGTTTATGCTAAAGATTACCGTTAATGATATTTCATAATGGTGTGTTGCAAAAAAAGCAATGAATGTTCGTTATATTATATCTCATTCTTGTTTAATCCAGACACGCCCTAAAACAAACTTTCTGGTAGTACTACAATGAATTGGTGACATTAGTCAACCACAATGTTACAAGTGACTTTTTTCTCTCTTCCATAAAGATTGTGACATTGTGATTGGTCAATGTTAACAAATGATATGTCACCCAAGCGCTACCCAACAAAAGGTCTAAAGATATAAGAAAATATCAAACGAGCATAAAAATTGAAGGATAATTTATTTTGAAGAATTTGAGTATGCGATAAAAGACTATTCCCACGTGAATATAACAGATTAATTGCGGGTTACCCTCTTTTTGTCTCTTTCCTTTTCTGGTGAATAATAATAAGACAGTATAATTGTGCTGCACCAAAAATAAAAAACAGTATATTTGTGTGTGTGTCTCTCTCTCACCCACACTTTCTTCTAAAGCACACATATATATTACGCGGGTTATAAAGAGATTATGTTATGCCTATATTTTTCTTTGGACAATTAAGGAACGTGTCTAGATAGCAAGTGGATATGGAGAAGAAGAAAGGTTTGAGAAAAGGTGCATGGACATATGAGGAAGATAATCTACTCAAGGCTTGCATTCACAAGTATGGTGAAGGAAAATGGCATTTAGTTCCTAAACGAACAGGTATTTGTATTTAGCTAGAAGTAACTCATGAGAAACCATGCTTAATTATATTATGTATAGTTTGTCAAAATTTGTTACATATATACAGGTTTGAATAGGTGTCGGAAAAGTTGTAGATTGAGGTGGTTGAATTATTTAAACCCCGCAATCAACAGAGAAAGTTTCGCCGAGGATGAAATTGATATGATTCTAAGGTTGCACAAACTTCTAGGGAACAAGTAAGCTATCAAGTTAATTTTGTTTTGGTTAACTATGAAGTTAAACTTTTGGTGACCTAAGTAAGCGTATAATATATGTATGTATCTATAGATGGTCACTGATTGCTGCAAGGCTTCCGGGTAGGACAGCTAATGATGTGAAGAATTATTGGCACACAAATTTGCGCAAAAAAGTGATTCCAAGAAAAGATGAAAATGAAGAAAAAGAGAAATCTAAAGAAAGCATGATCAAATCTCATGAAGTTATCAAGCCTCGACCTCGAACTTTTTCAACTCATTCACTATGGTTGAAGAAGAAACATAGTTTTGTGAGTGATGGTAGTGCAACAAAACTAGTGATTTCAAGTGAAGATGGCAATGTTCCAAGAGAGTGTGCCAAGACTACACTCCCAAATCTCATTGATTCTTCTTCAAGTCATTCACCATGGTTGAAGAAGAATCATAGTTTTCCAACAACACTAGTGGCTTCAAGTGGAGATGTTAATATTCCAAGAGAGTGTGACAAGACTACACTCCCAAATGTTGGTGATGCACAAACATGTATTGGCAATGACCCATCATCTACAACATGGTGGGAGAGTTTGTTGAACATGGAAGAAGAAAGAAGCAATGAGAAAATTGGTTCTTGCTCTTTATTACAAAAGGATAATTTCACTTTGGAGTTTTCAAATGTGGAGGAATTTTTTAATAATGGTCCCACACTCAGTGATTCCGATTGGGATTTCAATTCCTTTGGGGTCTTTAATTAGTTGTTAAGCTACAACAAGTCTACCAGTAAATTTAGAACACCTCTATAATGGTGTGCAAAAGTTCAGATTGTTTTAAGAGAATTTAAATGGATCCAACTAGATTATGTACCAGTAAGTTTCATATATATTTTAGTCGGATCTATTTAGATTTCAATGTGTTAAAAGCAGCATGTTGTTATGATTCAAAATAGCACATGAAAAAATATACTTGATAAAATGTAATTAGTTGAGGTAAATCGCCATGTAGCTAGAGATTGTGCATAAACATGGAAAGGATGATAACTGTGGGGTACGAAGAAAAATGATGAAGTCTCTCCTCTCTCTTTGATACTTTCTAGTAGAGTAATGACTTAGTCTTAGAACTTTGTTTTCTTCTATCTTTTCCTTTCTCCTTTATGTACTAAGAACATAATGAAGCCAGGTTAGTTTAAAGCAACTCGTTTCATTTTTACTTTAACGATGAATTTCATAACATCTCATAATGAATCCTACAATTATTCCAAGTATAAAATGAGTTATATATATCTCACATGTTTATATTTTAATTTGATAAATCGTGATAAATAATTGTTTGGGGAATAATTTGTTTTCAAAAACATGGCAACAACAACAATTATTTTTTGTTTTTGATCAGGTAGTCTAGTGGCTAGAATTCACTTTACAAGGTGAATAAGTTGGGTGTTCGAGATTCGAACCCCAACCCCTGCATATAATAATACATTGTCCTATTAACTGAGTTATGCTCACGGGACGACATCAACAAATTTTTAACATTTAAGAGCTAATTTTTTGACTTCATGATAGTGGAGAGACTAAATTTATGTATTTTCATTGTTTATGGACTACTAATGATCACTAATTTAAGAGCTCATTTGACATTCATGATATGATAATAGAGTTGGATATAAACATGAAAGGATAAACATTTATTATATTACATGTTTGACGTATATATGATAACAAACATAACATCATAATTAAATATTATAACCTTTTTTAATTAAATATAATTATATACTTTATTAATTATATAGATTTTTTTTTGTTAGCCGTCTTCTTCATTCTTCAATTACAAAGTTATGTATCTTTTAAAAAAATGATAAAATATAAGTCAATATTCTCCTCACAGTTGCACACCAATCCACATCTCACTAAATTAAGAACCATTTTTAATTTGTATGAAACAAACCACTATATTTGAACCTAAATTCAAAGCCGGCCCAACATGTCAAGTGGTTTAAAACAAATTTTATATTTGGTTTAAAACATGTTACTGCTCACCATACTTACTACTTCATTGGCTAAATTATATAATATTTGGTCCTTTAAATAATTTTTAAGTTTCATTTTGGTCCCCTAATTAATAAAAGTTCCATTTTAGTCCCTTAATTCTACTTTTGTTAATCAAATTGGTCCCCCCAATTGATTTTTTCACTTCTATTATTCGTGATATGATGTTAACCATTTGATTGCAGGTCTATTGTATTTAACGGTGAACCTTCAACACTTGATTTTCACACTTTTCTCCATCTTCTCTCTTCATCATCTTCAAATCACATTCGTCTTATTATCCAGAAAGAAAAAAGGAAAGAAAAATCAAATCCTAAAATCTCAAATCAATTTCTCAATTTTTAACAAATTAAAAAAGAAAAAGTTATATACTCTTCTCAAACTCTCATTCTAACCAGTAACAAAAAAAAACTATTGTTCTAACCAAATTCAAACTCTCTCTTACTTCACTAATTTGTCCTTTCTCACCAATTGCAAATCCATTGCTATGTGTTTTTGGGTATATAAATCTGAACATAAACAAGGAGGGGAAACTAAATTCATTCAACTTCAACACAAATCTCTAATTTTTCAAAGATTCAACCTTTTCTTCTCTCCAATCTTAAAGTTGATAAAGATCCTAAATTTCAAAAGAAAATATCCGATTTTTTCATATGGGTTGTTCCTAAATTTGATAAAGATCCGATTTTTCATGTTTCCTTGTGCAAAAATTGCTAGAAATCAAGAGAAAAGAGTGAATATTTGTTCTTAAATTTGATAAAGACTCAATTGCACATAAAGAGATTGTACAAAGAGAAATTTGATATGGTTGATTTTTTCATTTCCTCTCTCCAATGAATACTGAGATTGTGTACTAATAGAGAGAAAGATTTGTCGATGGTGGTAGTGGTGGTATATAGTGATTTGAGTTTGATTAAAAAAAATTAATGATGAATTTATATTTTTGTTTTTCTGGATTTGAAGGTTGGAAGTTCATGAGTTTTTTTGGCTTTGATGTAATGGAGTAGAAGAAAAGATGAAGAAAAAGTATGGTGGTGGTGGTGGTACATTATTAGATACAGTAGATCTGCAAAATTGGATGGTTTATTTTCTTCACAAAAGATCGAACAGTTAAAATTAAATATATTAATAAGGTCTACGGTGGACAACCATGATCTTGGTACACCATAAAAAATTTGAATTAAAATTAACGGAATGAGACCAAATTGGCAAACAGAGATGGAATTAAGGGATCAAATTGAAACTTTTATTAATTTAGGGAAATTGGTTATCTCATATATTATTTACATTTTAAAAATTAAAGTGTAATCTCCTGCCGTTAAAATTCAATCAAAATTATTCATGAAACTCTCTTCGGTCATTATTATAAGAAACAATTAACTTTTTAGGTTCATTGTGTAAGTGATGTATCTAGTCTATATTTACAACAAGATACATTAATTATTCTATGAATCTAAGGGTGTGTTTGTTTCAAGTTATATTCATAGATTCCCGGGAATAAAAAGATAGATATATGCATGCCTATGTTTGTTACAAATTTATTAAATTTTATTTCCGGGTATAAAACGTTCCTGGGAATAGAAAAAAATTCCCAAAGAATAAGGGTGTTTTAGTAAATGATATTAATTATACCAAGTTATATTCATCTAACTTAACTATTCCACTAACTACAATTAATAAGGGTGTTTTAGTAAATGATATTAATTATACCATCAAAATCAACACAATTAATCATTTCCTTAATAATCGTGCATAATTATTTAGAGACGGAGAGAGTATTTGATTTAAAATTTGTACCAAATACATCAACTTATGTTGACTTATCTTACATTTTGGGACATAGAGAGTAATTTACATGCACCCTTCGGTCACTAATATAAACAAAACTTTGCATTTTATATTCATTTATTAAATGATGTATGTGGTCTATAATAAAGATTATATACATCATTAATTAAATAAATTTAAAATGTAAAATTTTATTTATAATAATGACCGAATGATGTAGACATGGAGAAATTTATTCTTCATTTATAACGTCGTGTTTTATAAAATCCATACATGTTTAATGCTCTTGAAATTGATCATTACTGTCTTTTTGTCGTCTATGGAATGTATTCTACCCCCTTGAATTGAATCACATCTTTTCACTTCGTACATGTTAAGACCCATCCCACATGACATCATGTACAAACAATAAAAATCAATAATGTGGATCATTGTTTTACTATTCATCAAATTAAAAAATAAAAAGCTTTATTGCAGTTTTAATTCTCTTATTTTCACCTATGATGCACATACGCTGTTGAGATCCGCCGTCTCCGATGCGGTTTCAACACGGACGCACGTACGATTCGCGTCAGACACAGATATTGCCGTATCCAACAAAAAAAAATATTTGGTCGGACACGGATCCGACACTGCTCCGGTGTATACCGACGCGGCCAATCACAAAAAAAAATAAAAAAATAAGAGAGAGAGGGGAACCGGTTCAACCCATAACTCAACCAAGTCACCGGTTTTTACCGAGTTTGACCGGTTTTAACCGGTTCTTGCCGAGCCAACTGCATGGCCGATCCGAAGGTATGCTCGAACCAGTCTACCTATCGGTCCGACCAACCAGTCCGAGCCGAGTTTCAAAACTATGGTTTTGTCCTTGTCCTTGATGAAGTATAATAATAATATGAACTTATATCATAGGACCACCACACCACACTTTTATACTAGTAACATTTTTATAATATATGTCCAACTTTATGTATTTTTTAGTGGTTGATTTTCTATGTGGGGTGAGTTGAACATGATTTCATCATTTTGTTACGCAAAGTGTTGAGTTTAAATAAACATAAATTTTGCTTTTCATTTTAGAGTTAAATTGTGATCATAAATTTTTTATTTTATTAACATGTAAAATATATATAGCCGTGTCTGTGACCTGGGTTTTTTTAGATTAGCCGTGTCACGTGTCTGTGTCCGTGTCATGTCTCGTATCCGTGTCCGAGTCCGTGCTTCATAGATTTTCACTATTTTGTAGATATGTTCTCCCTATTTTAAAATTCGACAGTTTTGGTCCCTCCATCATATTTTTGAACTATAAAAATGTGATGTGATAAATTTTAAATGTCGTGTAATATGATCTAAAGATGGAAAAAGATCAACAACGATGAAATTGTAACCAAATTTCCTTGAAAACTTCATTTAAAATATATCATATCACAATATTTTAGACAAAATATTTGATAGAAGGACCAAAATTGTCGAATTTTGAAATAGGGGGACTAAATTCGCAAAAGAATGAAAATAAGGGGATCAAAACTGCAATTAAACCAAAATAAAAGAGTGAAGATTTATTTTGGACCTTACTGTAGGGGTCAAATCAATCCTCAACAAATAAAAAAACCATATTTAATCCATTACAAAATTAAACCGAGACAATTTTGTTCCTCTATCAATATATTTCTCCAACCGGTTTTTTTTCCTATTTTTTACTCATGATTGGTCATATGTGGTAGTCTAGTTATCTTACTGTCTCTCGGATGTATTGTTTACAAAAATAAGGGACATTTAAGGCCTTACTAAAAAAAAAATTGGGACAATTTGATCATCGTAAAAATAAAAAGCGAAATTAATCATAATTTTTTTTTCTTCATGACAAAAAACTATAAGATGCAATTTGTTAAATTTTAAGAGACCAAATTGATACTTTTATCTTTTTGTCAATCATCTTCTCCGTTAGAAACAATTGTGGTCGCTAACACTTGCCGAAAACGAAAGGGTGTTGAAGAAAACGAGAAGCTTGAAATGAAATGCAGTAAATCAAAACAGAAGGATTTGTTAAACATGACCCATCATTCTCGTATTGTGAAGTAAGAATTGATTCATTCATTATGTTTCCGTGTTAAACATGACAACTCATTCTCTTATCATAAAAACGTGAAATTTTTTGTTTTATTTGATTTTCTTTTTAAATGAGGGACTAGTTTGTCCCCGTGAAAATTCTTTTAATTCCACGTAGGCACTTAATTGACACAATTAACGCCACATAGTTAAGCTAATTGAACATGTCATAGGTTCAATGATAAAAACTGATCTCGGGACTAAATAATCTTGGTTTTATTTTATAAGAGACTAAATTGAGTCTTTTTATTTGCTAAGGACTAATTTGGCCCCTATAGAATTTGTCGGGGACCAAAATGGGTCTTCACTCATATAAAAGTAAAAAATGCATCGGAGATCAAATCACTGAAATCTCCAAATCATTGTTTAACTGGTTCACCGATTGAACGGGAATTGAACCGAATAATTAATAAATAAATAAGTATATTTTTTTAGGGGAATAAATAAATATACATTTTTTTTCTGTCAAAAAATAAATAAGTATACTTTTTAAGTATATATTACAAACAAATACCTTTCTTACCAATAGGTCCAATATTTTTTTACTAATAATATAGAGCGTAAGACGTTTCTAAAGTTTAAGCTATCAACCCTTCCCTAAAAAAAAATTAAAGAAAAACTATAAACATTAGGGTATAACCGGTAATGCCTACTAACTTTCCCTCTTAATTTTTGAATGTCTATCGATAATAATCGTAAGAAAAACTCTTAATTTTAGACTTAATCTACGATCATAAACCAATAGTTTAACAAATGTCATGTAATTTATCTTTTGATGATCAATTTCACGTTTATTACAACTAACTTTTTTTTTATATATAATAGATATAATTTGTATATTTGATTTATAAATTGTAATTTATTTTAATGAATCATCCGAACTATTTAGTGAATGATAGACTGACGTGAATATCAAACCCTAGTACATCTTTCACTTCGTTATCGTAAAAGTTTTCCCACATCAAACAATAAAATTTACTGTTAACTACATGATCGATTCGGTTGTTAGAAAACATGAACTAACAGCTTCCATAAATGTTAGTTTAGCCAGAATTTCCATGAGCCCATATACAGTATGGAAGATCGAGCCCATATACAGTATGGAAGATCGAGAGTGTTCCATGGAGCATGGAAGGTGAAATGACATGAAAATGACGTTTTCGTTGGATTGGAGAAAAATGGAAACAAAAGTACATTGGAAATTTTGGGCATTGAATGGGACATGAAATTTGAGCAATTCTTACACAACATGTGTCGATTAAATAATGGATACTAATTAATTTGTTAAATTGATTTGAAATTTATCTCAAAAGAGTTAGCTCAAAGAGTGAGAGTGTCGAATACATTTATACATCTAATAACCTCTTAATTTAAGCAATGTGAGATTTTAAACAACGTACATCCTCACGTTTGACATATACCTATAATATCACGATAAATTGACTTGAATTTTATCTGAAAAATTAGTTCAATAAGTAAGAATGTCAAACACATTTATACATCTCTAACAATTTGAAAACTTGAGCAATGTGCACTCAAAAACAAATTAAAAACATGTAAAAATACCATCAATTTTTTAGGTAAAAATATCATCAATTATTGTTTAAAAGACATCAAATTATTGTTTGTAGAGATTTGTCTATGAGGGACTATTTATAGTGAAAAGGACCTTTTCGAAAAAACACTAGGACCATATTGCATGGCTAGACAAGCTGAAATCCTTTTTTCGTCGACGTTCAATGGACTTATAGAGATTTTTGCTTCGTTCAAAACTACTTGTCTTGCGCAACGTGATTGAAACACACTAGGACCACATTATATGATTTCAATCATTTGTCAGCTGTCACTCTTATGAGAAAACCCTGGATTCACGTAACAAAAGTCTAATAAGAATCTCACCCAAAGAAGTCTGATAAAAATATATACGTGTAAACACATGTCATAAAACTTAAGGTAATAAGTTGTTTAAACAATAAATTTACACGTATTGACTATTGAGCATCCTCTATACATACATTTGAGAATGTTTAAAACTAGTATGGACATCCGTGCCAAGCACGGGCTAAAATTTCGTTATAGTAGAGGAAGCTAATATTATGATGTATCTAGTGTCAGTTAAAGCCAAACATGGGATAAAACAACGGAGATTGATTAACTAATAAGCGAAAAAACCTAATACTTAAGCATGAATTTTTTTGTTGAAGATGCAATATCATTCTCACTTGTGTGGTTGTTCCTTCTCAAATGTGTCGATCGACCGGTATTGGCTCCTCCAAAAAGTCCAACAATGGTATGTTATCTATGTTTAACATTGTGGGGGAGAAGTTCTTGGTGGTGGAACACTGATGTTGTGTTAAGTGTTAGTAAAAATTTCACTTTGTATGAAATAGTTTATGTTAAGAAACATATAAGTGAGGTAACCCATATATCTTATGTAGACTCCCGCATTAGTCCTAATATTATGATGATTTATTTTGTTAGTTTTTGAGTGTCGTTGAATGCTTTTTGCTTGAATTTTAGTCTGTCATTCACTTTCATGTCAGTTTTTTTAGTCAACCTCTGTTATTTCTAATTCCTTCACTTTTGGTCTTTGGTGGGATATGACAATGGAACAATATATATGTGTTTTGCTGAGTATACAAAATACATGTTTATTAGACATTTTAAATTGATATCTTTAATGAGACTAATACTTTGGTAACATAATTACTCAGTAATCTCTAGCACCTTTAACAAATCTATATAATTACATGCAACTCATTCTATTTTCTATACCATCACGGGTAAAACATGCACTTCTTAGTTTTTTCTTTTATCTTTTCTCTCATGTTCAAATTCATTTTTCATCTTCTTTCTTTTTATAATTTACTTTATATCTTCTCATGAAAGAAAGAAACAAAAACATTCATATATGAAACCGCCATCAACCCACATTTTTACCATGTTGTGCCTCTGACATCATTTGACTATCTCACCAGATCAGATATACATAGAGTCCTACATTTAAGAGAGAGATGTTAATGTACCATGTGTGAGTTAAAATTATAAATTGAATGAAATAATATATATTGAACAACATATAAGTGGGAAGACTAATACGTCTAATGTCTTAAGCTTTAATTTTGGGGTAAATATATGGTGTCAATCTAACTTGTAGGATTTGTTCGTAGTCAAATATGACACTCAAACCCATTTTAGGCTCCCTCGAAACTTTGAACATTATAATGAACTTTTTTTAGTTTTTAATTGCTTAATTTTTTATATTAAATATAAGTTTTTGGATGTCGTTCCCGTTCATGCAATTTTTCTTATCCAACCTCTATATTTCAAATACTTTCACTTATGGTTATTAGTTCGATCTGACAATGAAAAATACACGTGTTATGTTTAGTTGTAGTACATGTTTATTAGATATTTTAAATTAATGTGGCGTTTTTTTATTGATTATAATTTTAGTGAAATAATTACTCATAAATCTCTAACTCCTTTAAGTAACCCAAAAAATTACCATTAACTCTATTTCTGATATTTCCACGGACAAAACACACTATTTTTTCACGTATCATTTGTCTCATGTTCAAATTTATTTTTTATATTTTTTTTCTTTTTCTACTTTTCTTTCTCTCATTTAATGAAACATGGGAACATAAATCTTCATCCATGAAACCACGATCAACCCACCTTTTCTACAATATTGTGCCTAGGTGTGATCATACTTTACTATGTCACCAGATCACAAACACAAAGAGTCTTACACTTAAGGAAAATATGTTAATGTGTCCATTTTGACTTAAAGTTCCACATTAGATGCAAAAGTAAATGTTAAGAAACATATAAGTGAGATGATCGATATACCTAATATAATAAGATTATGGACGATGATCTGTTGTCAATCTCAATTGTATGGTTAAACTTAACCTAATGTGATGATCCAACTCATTGTAGTCTCCATCAGAACTCTGGACTTTTCTTTTTGTTACTGAACTTTGAACTTCATGATGAATTGTTTTGTTAGTTTTTGGATGTCATTTATTTAATTTTAATATTAAATTGAAGTGGATGTTGAACAACATATAAGTTATATGACTCATATACCTACTACTTTAAGCTTTACGGTGAAGATGTGGTGTCAAATCACTTATTTGGTTTCTTTTAATCTAACGCGATGACCAAACTCAATGTAGGATCCCCCGAAACTCACAATATGATGAACTATTTTTTTAGTTTTTGGATGTCATTTGTTTAGTTTTGGCTTAATTACAATTTTGGTTCTTCTATTTTCACTCACTCACGGAAATTGTCCTTCCATTTCAAAATTACACAGTCCTGGTGCGTCTTTCAGATTTTTGAACTTAAAAATGGTGTTATGTCATATTTAAATTAAAACTTTAAATGAGTTTTCAGGTAATTACATAGCTATTGATTATTCTACATCGTCAGACTAAATGCAAGGTCATCTAAAATATGTCACATCATTGTTTTTTAGTCTAAAAATAACAGAAATAGACCAAAACACTTCTAAAAAATAAAAATTAGTGAGGGAAATTTAGTGAGAGATGACATGAAATCCCTCTCTAATCATGTTACTAAATTTTGCGACCAAGGAATTTATGAAGGATTTTATTTTTTCCGTCACTAATTTTGTTTTTCCTAGTAGTGAGACTGAGTGATTTTAAAATGAACGGACCAATTCATGTGTTGCTGAAAATATGAGACTAAAACTGCAATTAAGCCTTTAACTTTTCAATCTTAAAATTTAGTTTTTGAATGTCATTCTCTCTTTCTTGGGAATTTTTTCATTCAACCTCAATTATTTCAAATTTATTTACTTTTGGCCGTTTGTGGCAAATGATAATGAAAAATTGCCAATGTGTTATGATGATTGTTGGGTTGATAAATATGTGCTTATTAGATATTTAAAAATATGTAGTGTTTTTTTAATTGAATTTAATTTTTTGGTAAAATAATTGTCCAAAAAATCTCCAACTCCTTCCGTAAACTCATAGATTTATCATACAACTCATATTGTTTTCTATACCTTCACAAACAAAACACACAATGGTAAGTTTTTTTTTCCTTATCTTCTCTCATGTTCAAATCCTTTTTTCGTATCTTTTTTCCTTCTAATTTCCTTTACTTCTCATTGGAGAAAGGAACATAAACCTCCCTCAATGAAACCATCACTAACCAACCTTTTTAAACATACAGTGTCTTCATTTGATATTATTTGACTATGTCACGTAATTATGGACACAGAGTTGCAAACTTGAATAAGTGATGTTAATGTGTCAAGTGTGAGTTAAAATTCTATAGTAGATAGAAGAGTAGATTTTGAAGAATATATAAGTGAGATGACTCATATACTTACTACTGGCTTAAGGTTTTGTGTGAATATGTGATATCAATCTCACTTGTATGGTATCTCTTAGTCTAATGTGGTGATAAAACTCGGTGTAAGATACTATGGAAGTCACAGAGTTATGATGAATTGTTTTGTTAGCTTTTATATCTAATTTATTTTAAAAAAAATTATCCTAAATTTTGATTATTGAACGTCATTCGCTTCCATGCTATTTTTTTTATTCAACCTCCCTTATTTCAAATTCCTTCACTTTTGGTCTTTTGTAGAATCTAACAATGTAAAGGTGTATGTATTCTATTGAGTTGATGTCGTGTCATTTTTCGGAGATCAAGCTATTTTATTAGCATAGACTCATTAATTTTTTCACGACCGAACATTTGTTTTTTTTTTAAGAAAAAGGGGAAAAAGTTCAAACCACCCCATTGAAAA
>Ga0315913_1006593_pt1 | contig 14011 bp, 9 predicted proteins | sample MpolsnodulesMG_FD_207736 | JGI IMG/M metagenome (GOLD analysis project Ga0315913, IMG submission 207736) | Medicago polymorpha root nodule microbial communities from Los Angeles, California, United States - small nodules | ecosystem: Host-associated > Plants > Roots > Nodule | place: USA... | reverse complement strand
TAATAAAATATCACAACCATATCTTTTTCCAAGATTCATCAATGCTCGATTGTGAAAGCCACTGAACGTCTTAAATCATTGTAGTATAAAAAAAAAGGCAATGCTATTGTCATTTTCATATTGGAGAGTTTCAAATTGAATCATACATTTGTGAAAATCGGGTTTTGTGACCAGTTTGAAGCGTTTAGCAAAGGGAAAAAGCGTTCTTAGTAGCTTCAACACAGACAAATTCCAAAGTTAGGAAGCACAAGACTACTAATACCATATCCATTCTCCAACAAAATCACGGTATCACTGATTTCATCAAACTCACAATGATTCCAAATATGCAGTGAGATTAATACACAGTGCGAAAGCATTGACAGAGTGATCACTCACTTTAAACATACACATCCGGTAAAAGGAATGGATCTCTAAAGCAAAGAGAAACAAAGGAGCATTGCTTCCGTTGAGACTCGGTACCCTGAAAAGTGACATTAATTCAGATAGCATGCAAGTCACCATAATTCTCCGCGTCCTCACCAACAGTTCAAAAATAGACGCATAATTGACAAAAAATAGTTCAACTTGATTTTTGACAAAAAAAGAAGTGAAATGAAGAATGAAATACCTCAGTCCAATGTAAGACGCATAATTGCATAAGGGATCTATAGGTTGCATAACCAATTGTGTCATGTTCTTCAAGTTTTCCACATTTGAATTAGATAGGGGAGAAGGGACCAACTCATATGTACACTAACAATGCCGTCAATCTTGAAATGTTTACATCCGAGGCCAAACTTGACCATAATCATCTTTCTTAAAATATCGCCGGTCCCAAGACCAGGGCACATCTGCAGAGGGAAATTATAATTAGAAAACACAACATGGGTCAGCCCATTTAGAACAGTAGAGTAACAGGGCACAACCTTGGGAAGAGTATGGCAATGGAGGGAGCTCATAAGGCACGGGCAACTGGATGATAACTTCAGATGATGAATGTGTAGTATCCCTTGTCGGCGCAGTCAGGGTCACTAGTTTTGTTTTCTTCACTTTAGATGTTTCCTGTGCTGGGGAATTATCCTGTAATTATTTGTTTGTTAGCACAGTTGTCAGTTTTTCCTTTCCCATTTCCATGATCAGAAGATCTTTTTTCTCTAACCAGTTTATGATTAATCGCATCAAAATCATGAAAGAGTGATAGGTGTATGCTACCTTCGATTGTTTAACATTACTGGTACAAGAAAATCCACATCCGGGTTTCAATAATGACGGTAGAAAGAGAACTCCCAGCTGTAAGGAAATATGCATAAAAAATTTTAGTGCATCCTCTAGAAAACTGGGTAAAATGTATTTGACTAATCCTCCAAGCATAAGAAACAATAATTAGAGAAATCACTCTTTTATACAGTTTCAGAATCTTGTATGTGTCAGTGGCATTATGCAAGCTTTTAAAACAATGCAGCCGAATTTTCTTGGATCTGAATTGCCAATAAGTAACAGCAACAGTCTGACAAAAAAACAACATACCTCGTATGAACGAATCATCAACTGACTATTATTCTTCTGAAGAGCTCCCCAGGCAGCTTTGCTCAGATTTGAAGAAGTTAAACAGAACCAACTATTTGGAACATGGTGTTTCATAGTTAACTATATATGGCATAGCTTAGCAGTGCACTAAATGACAAAAAATATTCGAATAGTAGAGAATAAGTCTGATAAAGCTCTTACGCGAGATTCTGATTATTGTAACGAGCAAAAGTCTTTATATGTGGCATTGCACGGCTGAAATAGCAAAAAAGAAATAGGTGTAGTTGGTGAGACACAATTTTTCATAAACTTCCAAGAAATCAAAGATATATTCAGTTTCCAAGTAGGTCTAGAAAACTCAATCTTCATTTCAGAAAACTCTCCTCCAATTCATAATCAAATGGATACCGAAGCTGTGATGCATCTGATAGTGACTAAGAGAGAGAGAGTGTATCCTAACTAGCTGCTTCACCACAGTAATGGTGGGGAATGAGGTATAGGTGTGAGGACTGTGTGAGAGAGAGATGTAATTAATATACACCATAATCAATGGGTGGGAACTGGAAAGTAGTTGAAACTTAGCCCTGTAAGTCCACCATGTAGGTTTATCTCTGTTAGCAATAGCAGATCGCGGAAAAAACCAGAACGCCAAAAATCTGCTATGTGAAATAGCAGATACCATTGTGGGCAAATAGCGGAAGCCGCATATCAGTTGAATACAAATAAAAAAGGGAATGGAAGCAGAGCATAGCTTACATATTGAAAGGTTTCCGTATTACGGTGAACATAGAAGTAATACTCAACGACTCTTCTGTTTTTCCATTTGAAAAATAGGTCCCATTTGGCATACAATCAGATTCTTAAGTTTTATTATTTTATACCACCCTAAAATTCTCTTTTTACAGCTATTACTGGCTTGCTGCTACATTAGGTAGCAGAAACTGGAATAGCGGTTGTTATTGCCCTAATGGTGAAACTAGGATAGTGTTGTGGTTTTCATAGCGATTCATCAAAACCAGCTATGTTGTAGTGCTATAATCTCTACTTGACAGCGCAGGTTTATCTCAAGTGAAGTAGGGAACCACTAGTCTTGCCTGTAAATCCTCCTTCGACATGTGCTATTATAACTTCAACTGAATGATAAAATACACTTACGTGCGACCAGTATGGTTTGCTTTCCATTTTGCCCAATACTTTTTCAAAAATGCTTTCTCTACATTCTTCATGGGACTTGGGATTGCACTTCCAGCAGCATAGCCCTACAGAATAATGACAAAGACGTCTGGAAAGTTGCGCTTAAAAATAAAACTATGAAATAAAAGATGGGGAAATAAAAATAAATTTGAGATAATTGTACAAGCCATTAAGCATTTCTATTATCTATCAAGTTATCACCAAAACCCACAGCTAAAGGTAGAAAAGGAATGAACATTGGACCTAAATGCAACGGGTACCATAAGAATATTACCTAATATGATCTAATACGGGCATAGTCAAGTGGCTCTGGGTATTTTCCGCGAGGATAGCAAAGAGTGTGGGTATTACTCTATCCACCCTACACACACATACATACATACATATTTTTTTTCATATTATAATCATTAAAATAAAGTTGCCAATTTCCTATACTGTAACATAACTTCTAATAATAATATATTGAGTTGTTTATTCTATATTTCTTCGTTTAGAACACCAAACTTATTATTACAAGTTCCAACATTTTGATCTACCTACATACAGACTGATAAATTGGTCCAGGTCTATTTGAAAAATAAGCAGGTAAGACCTAGAACTTCAATATATTACCAGTGCAGCCTTGATCCGCACACTTATGCACAGTAGTACAGCACTTTTAAAATGATCAACTGTTACAGCCTTAATTTTGACTTGCATGGGAAATTATCTATGACGTACAATGAATCCAATGATTCAAATTATGGATGCATCAGTGGTCCACTTTAAAAGTGGTGTGCAGCATAAGTGTCAATTGAATATGATGCAAGGCCTGTTTAATTTGCAAAAATGTAAGGTACTGGACAGTACAAGAGGACAAAACAAGAGATGGGTAACAACACAAACACCCAAGTAGGACTAGGTCTGGTCCTCCTCTCTAAAGAGTTTACGAAATAACACTTCCGTCTTTCCTTGATATTGTTTGGTGATCAATATTTTCCCTCATCATTCTTTATGCATATTCTCACCTAGTGTTCAAGCCTCTTTTTCTTTACCTGTTTTTATAAAGTTTATAGATGCCTCATTCAACTTTTGTAGTGTTAGTGTTCTTACTTAGCTTCGCACGGCACCTTCATAGTGTGTGCCACTTTATATTTATCACAATTTTTCATTTTTTATACAAAGATAAAATTTCATATCACACTCTTTTAAGCTTAATCTTTGGTTACATGTTGTTATCCCACCACACCACCTTGTAAATCGTAATACTCAAGTCTCTATCATAACACTACCCCTGAGAGTCAACATCCAAGCGGCTGCACTCGACAGCAATTAACTCGGCCTTTCCGGTCAACCCCTTCATAGGTATCCCTCTCTGAAAAACCACCAACCAAGCTCTGAGACCAATTGATAAGTATCCTAGCACTTGGGAAACCCTCCCTGCAAGCTAGCTATCAAGAGGGAAGAATCAAGCCACTTGAATACTCCATCGAACATCCCATACTACTCGAAGTGATACTTGGGCACCCTATAATACCCAAGTACTTATCAGTTATAGTAAAATCAAAAGTTGCAGCAAAAATCCAAGACAATTTTAACCTTTGTCTTAACATCCCAATACGGACAACCCAATTCCTTTTAGATGTCCTACCTAAAAAATCTCCCAGAAAATTATTTTTTTACAAAGTATTTCGTTTAATGAACTAAAAGCTTTAAAATCCTCCTAAAACTTCTGCTTAGCACATATGCACTAATCATGTTCATGGTTTTATGCCCAGCTTCAAACTTTAGATCTATGACCCTATCACCTAAACTTTTGACACCCACTTTTTTTTTTACAATGCTTACCTGCAATAGTGTCTACTCTATTTATAAATGGTTTTTTACTGTATACCATAGCATAAATCCTGACACGTTTGATTCTGTTCTCCTAACCAATTAGTTTTCTGTAGGAACATAAAATCTATCCTCCTTCTAATTAAGGTGTCCTGAATTACCATTGATTTTGTGTGAGTTCCTAAATATAATGTTTCAAAATAAATGACACTCAAGAACTAATTTCTTTTACCAATACTTGTTCACAATGACGTGGGGACTCTTTCTTATTTTTGCTAATACAGCCGCTCTTGCTCACCGAACACTATACACAAGCCGTAAAGTGGGAAACATAACCTTTAAAATGACCATGAAATGCAAACCAGAAGTAGTTTTCTTCTTTCAGAATATAAAAAAGCATCATCAAGACCAATATACTTACCTCAATAGAGCATCTAACATCTTCTACAGTAGGCCATATTATTTGAGGCTCCCCCATACCAAGGGGTACTTTATCTTCAGAGAGACCTGCTGACATAGATGATGCCAGTTCAACCATCCATTTTTCATCTAAAGAGCCAAGGGAGGAGAACTGCAATAGATATGGGCTAAGTGATGTCATCAAAACTAAACATTAATACCGCAGTTATCTAAAATCTATCACAAAAAGATGCATTTTGATCAGAAAGCAATACCATAAAAGACAATGAAAATGAAGAAAATGCAAGCAAAGTATGATACTTTGACATTGATTTCTTCATCAAACATAGGAATAAGGTAAGGAATTAAGATTTCTCTCAAAAAAAAAAAAAGTAAGGAATTAAGATTAATCGCGAACTAACTGGAACTGTAAAAAAACATAACTTAGCCTACAGCCTGACAGTACCTGATAAACAAGGGGGGATTTCTTAAACTCCTTATCAAATGTACACTCTTGGAGCACAGAACGAAGCTTCATATGTCCCCACTTTTTCAAACCATTACCAGAATGATATCCAGGTACAGATGCAATTAATCTAACCTGAACATAATGCAAAAAGCATCATATATCCTGATGTACAATGTTCCAACAATGTAAGAAATCATACTAAAGAAATAATAACTAATAAATAATAACCTATGGCTATGACTAACAAGAGTATGAATTTAAAAACGGTGAATGGAAACAATACCATTGCATCACTATAATCGAACTTCTTGAAAAATGATGGACATATACTGAAGTTTCCAAGGGATGGAAGATTAACAGAGAACTCTGGCCACTGAACCACCAAATAAGTCACGATAAAAATGATATGGAAAGCCATAATACAAACCATACTAACAAACCCGACATCAACAAGATTTAGGTCAACTTCTGTTGATAATTAGAAATGCTATAAATTCATTTAATCAAAGGAAAAGCTTTTTCAGAAGAGAAAGTAAAAATGATATGGCAGATACTTTCTGAACAGTGTAGGCTCAAAAAAAAATTGATCCAGTTGTTTAGCAATTTGGGACATAATGACATCCTTAGTTCAAGTAGTTTACCACACTATGTTTGAAAAGGCTTTTGTTTGTTGTATTTTTTATTAATTTTGTCCCATCAATGCAGTTGTAGCAGCATTTTTTTCTTAAGATGATATACTCAGTTTTTGAAGTATAAAAGAACAACATATATACCTTCAATGCACTGAGATATTCAACCAAATCATTTTCAAATCTGGATCCCTTGCTCGGACTATTTTGATCTTTCCATGGAAAATCTTGCATCCATAGACCTTGGCTTTTATTGTTCCAATCTACATAAATTAAGTTTGCTGTATGTATAATGACTCTTACTCCTCGAGGATATACAAGAAACATGGCCTTTGAGTGGTGTGTCCCGAATGAAATTGGCAGTGGCGGTTTGTGCAGAATCCAATTTTTAGGTTTGCTTCTCTAACAACCATAGTATTAGGAAGTTAACATTTGTTTAACAAACCTTACATATTTAATCTGCCAAAGCAGGTTGCCAAATAAAGCAGATCTGAGACAAACCTTAATGCAAGCCACCCTCTCATCACTCTCTCCGTGAAGAACAAGCACATGGGGAACTTTTGAAAGAGCTGGGCATGCTACACCAAGAAAATAATGGAAGACAGAAATTCACTAAAATGAGATAAGAAAAAACAAAAGGACTTCAATCAAAATGTACACAAAATACGCCAAAAATTTACAATTCTAGACCTGCCAACAACACTACCACATGAAGAGATTGATTATTAGACCTTTCGTCTATGTAAATATGCAAAGTACACTAATATAATTTCTTAATAAAAATCATTAGACAGGGCATGTGTTATGTTGGAATTTGGGGCCTAACTCATCCTTACAAAACCGGCTTGTAAGGTGAGGAGTGCCTCCTCTTTACAAACTCTTCTCAAGAGTCCTATCTATCCGATGTGGGACTAAATCCACCCCCTCAAAGCCGACACAATGAAGGTGATGGAGGCTGCAATAAAGGCTAACCAAAGGTCACAATTTAGGCGACTAGGAGCGGACCACAATTAAGGCAGAATTTCCAACACACCCCCTCATGCTTCAGCCCGGCCCAATGGGCCTGAAGCGTGGACGATGCAGGAAGCCCAACGATAGATCTAGGATAGGCTCTGATACCATGTTGGAATTTGGGGCCTAACTCATCCTTACAAAACCAGCTTGAGGAACTAAATCCACCCCCTCAAAGCCAACACAATAAAGGTGTTGGAGGCTGCAATGAAGGCTAACCAAAGGTCGCAATTTAGGCAACTAAGGGCGGACCGCAATTAAGGCGGAATTTCCAACACACCCCCTCACGCTTCAGCCCGGCCCAATGGGCCTGAAGCGTGGACGATGCGGGAAGCCCAACGATAGATCTAGGATAGACTCTGATACCATGTTGGAATTTGGGGCCTAACTCATCCTTACAAAACCGGCTTGTAAGGTGAGGAGTGCCTCCTCTTTATAAACTCTTCTCAAGAGTCCTATCTATCTGATGTGGGACTAAATCCACCCCCTCAAAGCCAACACAATGAAGGTGTTGGAGGCTGCAATGAAGGCTAACCAAAGGTCGCAATTTAGGCAACTAGGGGCGGGCCGCAATTAAGGGGGAATGTTACATCCTTGTTGCCATACAAACTATGTGGAGTAGAGTTGGGGCTTTTGATTATATTTTATCATATACTAGTAAGGAGTGTGGGAAGGAAGGGCAGAGAGAAGTATTAACAAACAACTCAACTGCAGCCAGCAATTTCAAAATACAATGAAGAACAACAAACTTCTAAACAGTTTAAATAAAACAGTGCAACATCTCAGAGCAGGTTCAAGAATACAATTGAAGTGAAAATGCAAGCAGGGAAAATCAGGAATGAAGAAAACAGAACAAGCGAAGAGGAGTCAATTTCGAAAAACGAGAACAACGACCAAAGACTCACCAGGAATCAACCAGTCAACGTCTACCATGTAGTTTGAAAGGACAGCAACTAGAATATCCCCCTACCAACAATAACCATTGAAATAAGTCAACACATAGTTCCAAAGTTTTCCAACATGAAATTCAACTTGTGTATTTTATGAAAAATAATTATCAAGCCAATCATGAAACAATGCAAGCTTTCCATTGAAGCACTGTGTGATTATTCTTAGCAGATGGTTGAAAGTTAAAACATTCAATTCAAGACAGCGCAGCAAAAAGTGTACAATAATATCAAATATAACTACAAAGAATACTAGTAGTAACACATCTTTCAGACTCTCTTTCCAACACTCTCCATGATTGAGATCAATTCGTGTGGATCACATTAAATTATGCGAGTCTCATAATCTCATATTTAGAGACACTCATTCTAAAGTGGCGGAACCCACATGAATTTCTCTCAATTGTGGAGAAAGTGCTGAAAATTGTGTTACATTTATAAATTGAAACTTGAAAGAGCATTTCTCATATAATTAATATAACTAATCATTTACTACCTGTATAACATCACTAATTGAAACACATGAAGTATTTGCCCAAGGTGGTAACCCTTGCACACGTAAAAGTCGGAAGGTGCAAGGTATTTGATCATCAGCAACACGGAAATCACGAATAGGCTCTTCACATGACCGAGAAGATCCATGCTTTTGTGTCACAGCAATTTTATCATTCCTTTGTGTCGCTGCATTTTTTCCACGTTCCTGCACATTTCACACAAAACAATGAAATCATTAATTGAAGTCTACAAATAATAGCGGTTATAACACAAATTCAACACAACAAAATACACATACATGATGTTTATTGTCTGCAACCTGGGGAGATCTTTGCGACACTTGATATTTAAAAAGATGGTGACCAGGAATGAGCTCAATAACATCTCCATCAGAAATGGTAGCTGTTTCTTTGGAGTTAAGCTTCCTTCTCTTATTCCCCGAATTAACAACAACTGGATTCGTCCCTTCCTAACATTCACAAAGCAAAAATCACTAATTAAAAGGAAAACATCAGGTGACATAATGTTAACTTGGTGGTTGAGTTACGGGAGTTGAAAACTGAGCAAGAGTCTGTTTGAATTGATTAATTTGAGTTTATCTGCTGGTATAAACACTTATGAAAGTGGTTGGAAAAGCTTATCGAAACAGCTTATGATATGCCCATAAGCTGTTTACAGCTTATTTTCATGAGTTTTCCAGGATATCTTATGAAAGCAGCTTTTGGCTTATAACTTAACACCAATAACAACGAAGCCTTATCCCACTAAGTGTGGTCGGCTACATGAATCAAACGACACCATAGTGTTCTATCCAAAACATAATTAAGAGTTATATGATACATGTTGAAGCGCATAACTAAGCTATTTATCCAAATGTTGACTAAATACCCAATCTGTTCACCAAAATTGTAGACTTGTATCAACTTAGTCCATCACATTATTAATATTTCAATATAATCCCTAAAATTGCAAAACGGTAATCACGCCCATCCTTCTATTTGGATCTATTATCAAATGAGCAAACAATCATTTTAGTCTCTGAATGCGTGAGACACTGCCACTATAATCCTTAAATGTATCGAAATTGCAAACACAACGTTAGTGCCTCTTTTGTTAATAATATTATGGACTTAATTGACAAACAAAAAACACATTGAGGACAAAATTGACTATTTAAAAACGAATTTGATGACCAAAATAACTAATAAAACAGACACTTATGAATGTGTTTGCAATTTCAATACATTTAGAGACTATAGTAACAACAGGGGGATGTGTAGCTCACTTGGTTGAGCTAAGGGATTAAAGGAGTTACGAACTTAAAGGTCCAGGGTTCGAATTCTGGCAAGGGAGAAAAATACTAACATAACAATTACCATACTAACATTTTTCATTCAAATAAGAGAAGAGACTATAGTAACAACACTTCACACATCCAAGGATCCAAATGGTTGTTTACCCATTATCAAATATATCACTAACATTATTATTGACTTATTTTCAATTCAAATGCATTATAACCATTACTAATTTAATATCATTATAGTCCCAACACTCCCTTTTTAACACTCTAAAATCCACTATCGGATGAAATCCATGTGGGTCCCACACTTTGAAAATGTAAAGTCACAGCATGAGACACAGACACAAGAGGAACACCAGCTCCGACATTGACACGGACAATGCCAAAAATATGAAGAAAAAAAGTTAATTGAATATAATCAAATATGTTAGTGTGATGCCCGACATTAACATGTGTTAGACACCAGATACGCTTTCGATCAGAAATGGCGGTAGCATTATAATACAAATTACACTAACATATATTGTTAAAAAAATGTAGAACTAAAATAATACCACAAGCAAATTTGCAGTGCCATCGATTGAAGCGGTTATGGTGAGATGTTTGCGGCTAAGCCTCTTGTCATTGACGGTAAGGTTGTTCCGTCCAATGATATTTGTGCCATCTGTTATAGCTAATTTTGGAGTTGAAGCTTTTTCTTGTTCTTCGGAATTGTGATTCAGTGGAATCAAATACCCAATTTGGGAGTGAGAGAAAGACATGAATGAATCAAATAACCAATTTGATTCTGGAAATTGAAACTCTGGAGTACTGTCACCTTCTTTTTCTTTTTCACTGCACCCTAGAGCATTGGAAGTTTTAATTTTTCTAGTTACGCTCCCTACATTTCTAGATACACACCCTCAAACTCCATATTTACACCACTTATGCTACATATTTAAGAAGTTTGAACTACACTCTCCAACTTTAAGTTAAAATATACACTCTCCTCCATTAAAAAGTAAAACTTATACTCTCATCTCTCATGAGATGCTTGAATTACTACTCCTCCCTTAGTAATTAAATATGCGTTATAATTTAATCTATTTTAACATAAATAAATATTTTTATGATATCTTGCTAATTTTAAAACATCATTTAAAAAAAATCATTTATTTATAATTTAAATGCCAATGATGATTAAATTTAAATACTTTCTAATTAATTTTATAACTTAAAATATAAAATTCATTTTTAAATAATCATATTTTATCGACTTTAGTAATTTTCACTCATTTTAATTTTATTTTGTGTTGTTTTATATTATATAATTTATAATAGGGTTTAAAACTAGATATTAATGAAATTGTGAATATAAAATAAAGAAAAATATGAATTTGAATAAAACATAGAGAAAAATAGGGTTTAAACTATTTTTCTTCGGAGTGTGTTCGTTTTTTTTTATTATAAATTACTAGAAATAAAAAAAAAGATTATTAAGGGAGAAAATTGTAGATTTTAACATACGAGTGGTGTTGAATGTAATTCTAGCTCTTTCAGGGGTGAGGAATGAAACATTTTCTAATATGTTTTGCATAAGAGGGGAGGGGAGTGCATATTTTAATATAAGAGGGAAGGGGAATGTAATTCAAGCATCTTTCAAGGGAGAGGAATGTAATTTACACATAAATAAATAAAAATTGAACTAACCCAAAATGAAAATTTTATTAAATACCCTATCTTTGGGTCAGCATATTGGACCTGGCAAGTCAAACTTGTGAATTTGACCATTTCTTTTTTCCTTTTTCCTTTTTTAAATTGATTCAACTGTTATTTAATCTAAAATGTCATACCTCAATGTTTGGAAATGAGAGGCCTCACATGTATGACCCAACATTCAGGTAGATCTTTTAAATCATTAGGATAGTTTAAGAGGAATATGAAGAAATTGTGCAAATATGGTGGAATTACTACAAATGTTGAAGTCTTGTTGACCAAGTAAATTCTCATGGCAATGAAGACTTTATTCAACACGAAGTTAGTGGGAAATCAAGTTGCCAACACTTCAAATTTGTGGTCATAAGTTTTAAAACCGTCATCAATCAACCAACGAAAACAAATTATCAAAGCCTTTAAAATAGTGGTTGCCACAACCACCCGTAATTAGGGGTTACGATCGTAACAACCTTAAGAGTTTAATTTTGTGGTTTTTCTTTTGAGGCACTTGGATGATCATGTGTAATGTCATTCGTAAAATTTGTAATGTATGAGTAGTGCACGAATTCATCATGCCTAGGCTAAAAATAGGCTTAGCATTGCCTTGGTTTCACACTATTCCTCACCATAGTATCCATATACTCTTGCATTTTGTTCTTAGTTTTAATAAAAGCTTCTTTATTTTTATTTCTTGTTATTTATTTTATCATGAAACTCATCACTATAGTGAGTAGTCTCTTCCTTCTGTAACACCCTTGAATCCCACATACAATATTAAATCATAAATGCAACAATTTATCCCACCTTTTTTTCTTTTTTTCAATGCACCCTAGAGCATGGGAAGTTTTTATTTTTCTAGTTACACTCCCTACTTTTCTAGATACACACCCTTAGACTCGATATTTAATAACACCATAAATAATATAAAATTGAACTAACCTAAAATAATTTTTTTATTAAATACCCTACCTTTGGATCAGCATATTGAACCTCACAAGTCAAATTTGTGAGTTTGACCATTTCTTTATTTCCTTTTTTAGATTGAATCAATTGTTATTTGATTTAAAATGTCATACCTCGTTGTTTGAAAATGTAAGGCCTCACATGTATGACCCAATAGTCACTTAGATCTTTTGAATAATTAGGATGGTTTAAAAGTAATATGAAGAAATTGTGCAAATATGGTGGAATTACTACAAATGTTGAAGTCTTGTTGACCAAGTAAATTCTCATGGGAATGAAGACTTTATTCAACACGAAGTTAGTGGAAAATCAAGTTGCTAACACTTCAAATTTGTGGTCATAAGTTTTAAAACCGTCATCAATCAACCAAGAAAGACAAATGATCAAAGCCTTATAAAATAGTGGTTGCCACAACCACCCATAATTAGGGGTTATGATCGTAACAACCTTAAGAGTTTAATTTTGTTGTTTTTCTTGTGAGGCACTTGGAAGATCATGTGTAAATGTCATTCCTAAAACTTCTAATGTATGAGTAGTGCATGAATTTGTAATGCCCAGGCAATGAATAGGCCTAGCATTAATAAAAGCTTCTTTATTTTATTTCTTGTTCTTTATTTTATTATGAAACTCACCACTATGATGAGCGGGTAGTCTCTCCCTTGTATTAGGATCTTGGAAAGTAGTCTGATGATGAATTTTTCCTAATCCTTTTATTTTATTGTGAGAATTTGAAACTGTGATCTAGCCTCATTGATTTTAAGCAAAATCAAGGCAACATTTTTGTTGAAAGACAAAAAGGTTTTTGGAAATATAATGCTAGGAAAAGGTCTTGAAGAATGAGAATAGCCTAAAGATTTTTGGGATGAAATGTGTAATATGACTTAATGAGTCTTACCAACATAGAAACCATGAAAATACAGAGCTATGTTGGTAAGTCATAACCATTGTTCCTTGCAAGGGGACAAATAATATTTCAAAGAGTTACAACATCATTAGGCAATGATTTCTCATGGCGTTGAAAAATATTACGATTTGAAATTGTTCATTATTATAATGATGAACTCCAATGATTCCAAAACATTTTTATCAATGGCATATGTTGAAAACAAAAATCAAACATCAAATCTAAAAAATCAAAACAAAATCTACCTAGGAGAAAAATGTATCTTGATAATCACAAGTCCCTGAGGATTCATACTTTTTTATAGAAACAATTCGCTTGTCTCTTTCAAGCCTTTTCAATTGCCGGCCTTTAAGATAAATCATAAACATAACTCTCGTCTATTTCTTAACCTTCATATTCCTTAATGATTATGTTCATAAATTTACATTTGAGGAACCCCAATTTCATACCAAACATGAGACATTTCTTATAAATAACTTCCTTTTTAAGGAACCTGAACTCGTTGCCTTTGGATGTTGCGGCCAACATGATACATTTTGTGGAGAGGAACTCATAATTAAGAGAAGGTTGTTGGAACAAGGGTGTTTCACAAGTCACCTATTGAGTTTTGACAATAACAAGGTATTAAAAATAATCAATTGGATATGCTAAACAATTTGTTCAAGTGTGCAGGATCCA
>Ga0315913_1006592_pt1 | contig 14012 bp, 9 predicted proteins | sample MpolsnodulesMG_FD_207736 | JGI IMG/M metagenome (GOLD analysis project Ga0315913, IMG submission 207736) | Medicago polymorpha root nodule microbial communities from Los Angeles, California, United States - small nodules | ecosystem: Host-associated > Plants > Roots > Nodule | place: USA... | reverse complement strand
TTTGAACCAAAAATTAAATAAAATCTAATTGATAATAAGACAAAGTTAAATAGTGTTTGCTTAAACCATATGTCTATTCATCGAAGTGTTCCAATAGAAATGGTGATGACTCGTTTTCATATATAGTTGTCAAGATTTTGGAAGAAGCCCCTTAAATTTGCGCGTGGGGTTGAAACTTGGACTATAAAAAAAACATAGTTTCCATGACCAATTCTAGTCTCCGACACTCTACAATCCAAGTGTTCCCACTTCTTCTTCACTTTAACTAAATTCATTTTCAATTCCTCACCAAATCATTTAACCTTCCTTCAAAAGACAAAGAAAAAACCAATGACTTGAAACATGGGTTTTCTCCGGCGACTCTTTGGCGCCAAAAAACCGATCCCTCCCTCCGACGGGTCGGGTAAAAAATCTGATAAAGATAACAACAAGAGAAGATGGAGCTTCGGAAAACAAAGCAGTAAAAGAAAGTCACTTCCACCACCAACACCCTCCGCCTTCAACCAATTTGATTCCTCCACTTCCTTAGAACGCAACAAACATGCAATCGCCGTTGCTGCGGCAACAGCAGCAGTCGCGGAGGCAGCTCTAGCTGCTGCACATGCCGCGGCTGAGGTGGTCAGACTTACAAGCAGCGGCGTGGCGGGAAGTAGTAACAAAGCGCGTGGTGGTCAGTTACGGTTGCCGGAGGAGACTGCCGCCGTTAAAATACAGTCAGCTTTTCGTGGTTATTTGGTGAGTAAAAATTGTTAAATTCTTTCTACATTTTTGTTTTCTTTTCGCAATTCTCAAGTTGAAATCCAATTTTTCCTATTTCATGAAACATGCATTGGTCAAATTATGTCAACCAATAAAAAGGTCAAAATACTTTTCAACAGTAGTTTTTTTTTTTTAAAGAATGAAATACATTATTTATTTATTATTGTAGCTGGTGAAAGCGAACTGTTCCGTGGACATCGGTGTTGTGTTGGTCCCTTCCACACAGTACATCTCATCAAATCTAGCTTCCTTCCTTAATTAACTCTATCCTATTTCTAATTTTTTATTTGTTTATTCTATATGCACTATTTTTTTTTTTAACAATTATACACTACTGTTAACCCCTCAAAAAGAAATATACACACTACTGTTAATGTAAACTATATGCTCCAGTCGATTTTTATAAGAGATTTTTTCTTTTTCATATTTATTAAATAACGGATGTATTTGAACTATATTATAATTAAGATACACCAATTATTCAATAAATTTTAATAAATAACTTAAAATGAAATCATCGTATATTCATTGGACCGGGTTTAAAAAATATATTTTAAAAAGATACACCAAGTTTAAAAAAATGAAAACATATGTATTCAAGTTATATATATTTTAATTAATTTTTTTAGTTAAAAAAAGAGTTTAATTAAAATATATGTAATTTTAGGTAGGGACAATGAAATTACAATTTGCCAAAAAAAATTATTATTTTTATTTTTACAGAGAAGTATGAGTATTTTTTAGAATACGAAAACGAATACAAAAGTAACCTGCATAGATGGCTAGATGCTACCTTCATTCCTAGTTAGAATAACATTGTGGAAAATGTTTCTTTTCTCTGTTGTATGGAATTGTGTACTGATGCTGAGTGCTGACAATTCAAACCTAAGAATTTTCTTTTTATTTCCCACTCCTAAGTTTTTGGAATTTTTCTTATCAAATTAGTCTTCATAATTTTCCACCAAACACATTATAATCAAGCTAGTTATTTTTTTTTAGAAAATAAAAATTCATTATGAAGAAAAAAAGCCTTTGAGATGGTCTTTTTTCTATGGATCGGAAACTTTAGGGAGCAATTTAGTAAAAAAAATAAATCAGGGAATGAGTGGAGACTGCATTTTTTTTCTTCAGAAAATTAAGAGTGCATTATCTTGCCATTTATTATTTTGAGTTATTTCTGATTTTCTTTCCTATACATTCTACTCTCTAATGTATCTTGCACACTTGGGGTTTACATTACCCTGTAATTTTCATCTGAAAATGTTGCATTTTATAGAGATTGTTACTTTGTATAATGGGATCTTCTGCAACTATAGTATAGTGTTGCAGCTGTAGGGACCTTTTGATTTAAAGAGAGAAACAACTCTATGGATTTCTCTTTCTAAATCTAACAATCCCTGTTGTTGCAACACTATACTGCATAGGGCCAAAACAGTATCCAGCTAGTCACCAATATTTAAGATTAATTTTTATGATTCATCAGTTTCTTAACAAAGAAGAATGTATACGTTTTAATAAAATAATTAATGGAATAGGAGTAGCAATAAATACATAGGAGTGGCAATAGAGACTCCCATGGCTAAGGTGGAGAAATATGGCCAACTTGTTTGAGATGTGGGGGAATGAAAAAAAAATCAGGTGGGTGACAATATTCAACTTTAGAAAAGAGCAATTTTATTATAATAATTTGAGTGCGTGGGAATTCAAATGAAGAAAAAAAATTTAGACATTGTGTAATTAGAACAAGAGAGCCCCATATATTTGGATAGATGTGAGGTGAATTTTATAGTATGAGAGCAAATCAAGTATCAACAAATTTGACCATAAATGAATTAGCAAATAATAATATATTATTTTATATTTTATTCATAAAAGGAAATGCGGTAGTCTTGTGAGGGAGATCCACCCCTAGACAAAGAGTTATGATAGTTACCTTTGTATGAGGCAAACTAAAATGGCCCTTTGTGGACCTTTGCCAACCCATCATCAACCACGTTTGAAGTAATGGCCCCAAGTACTAGCAGGTAGGGTTGCTATTAGTGAATGTAATGTCACAATGTAATAGGAGAGTGAAGAGCAAGTTGGTAACCACTTACTTTTGTTTTTGGCTGCGTATGGGGTATTCTTTGTGATCAAGTCTTTTTCTTTGCTTTGCCAATTCAAAAGGTAAAAAACATTCCTTTGTGGGAAAAATGTACTTTTCAATGCACTTCTACTAAAACAGTTATAGTTGTAAGTTTATGACATTAACGTGAAAGAAGTAAATATGGTTAAGGTCACTAATTAACACACTATAATACTAGAGAGAGGGAGAGAGGTTGCAATCAGTTAACAAATTAAATTAACTTTTTCTAACTATCTTTTGATTTTCAGCTTGTTATGCAAGGCAAGGGAAGGTGGCAAGTGTAGCACGCTTTCCTTGCTTGTCATTTCTCAAATTAATTGTTTCATTTTATTATGTAGATGATCTTACTAACTTCAATTAGTAGCAAACCTTCTATCCCCTTGTTTTATTTCTTCTTTATTAAGTTTTCTAAATGATGCCTCATGGTACTAATTGTTCTTTATCATTAAAAAACCGGTTGGTTCTATTTGATTGTTACTCTTGGCCTTTTATTCATTTTTGTTTTGTTTTGGATTAGTATGGATTATTATTTCATATTAGCTCTAATACCATGTTGAATTTTAGTACACCCCAAATTGAATTAGTCTTCCAAGTTTTGGGTAACATTACTTTCTTCCATTTTTACCCTTTTTTAAAACTATTTTATCTATAATTTTGTCCATTTTTACTCAAAGAGTAAGAAGGAGAAAGAAAAACAAGAGACTAATGACAGCCTACAAATAGACTAGTTAGTCTCTACACTATTTACTTTACATAAGTGCTTATGTGTAAATTATTTCTATAACAAAAGATAAAATAAACTCAAAACTATTTCAAGATAAGTTATAAGCTATTTTGATAAGCTATCCTGAAGAACTTACGAAAATAAGATAAAATAAAATCAACTTATAGACATATGTCATAAGCTCTTCAATAAGTCTCACAAATGCTTATACTAGTAGATAAGCTCAACTTAGTCATTGCAATTTATTTTGATAAACAACATATTTTGATGATATATGAATTTTGGAAGGCAAGGAGAGCGTTGAGAGCACTTAAAGCATTGGTGAAGTTGCAAGCACTGGTTCGAGGCCACATTGTGAGAAAGAAAACTGCAGATATGCTCAGGCGTATGCAAACATTGGTGCGACTACAGACAAAGGCACGTGCAAGTCGTGTGCACTTGTCATCAGATAATCTGCATTCTTTCAAGTCTTCACTTTCTCATTACCCTGTAAGTAGCAAATTCTATTTTTTTTCTCTCTCCCCAATGAGTTATTGATACCACTAATATGTGCAATTTGGTATCTGCTGCAAAATGCTTTTCAAATTTGTCACAGACATAATTGTGCAAAAACATAGCTTGTTCAATAGCAATTTCCAAACTAAGACTATGTTATGTATATGCTGTTTTAGCTTGGATTATGGTTAACATTTAAATTGAATTATTAGTATTTAACATTACTCAAAAAAGAAATTGTTCTTTGACTGGCTTAAAAATAATGATTGGTGATCATTAACCTCTCCTTTTGTGTTGTAAATTTATCTACTTAATTGTAGGTCCCTGAAGAATATGAGCAACCACATCATGTCTATAGTACAAAATTCGGTGGATCTTCCATCCTCAAGGTACAGTACTATTCTTCCCAATTAATTACTTCAAATTGTGATGCAAACATCTTGAAATTTTTCTAGTAATTCTTATCACTTTGATGGTGAATAATTATTTGAAGAATAAACAGTGGTTAGAAAGATTTTTACACTTGAATTAAGAAATTTAATTGTTTTCCTAATGCATGCATAACTTATCGAATAATATTAACTATTCTTATTACTCTTGCTTTTGTCTAGAGATTGACTTAACCTATGTTTGTGTTTGTGGCTAAACTTGCAGAGATGCAGTTCCAATACAAATTTTAGGAAGATTGAGTCAGAGAAACCACGGTTTGGCTCCAATTGGTTAGACCATTGGATGCAAGAGAACTCCGTTAGCCAAACCAAAAACGCATCATCGAAGAATAAACACCCTGATGAACATAAAAGTGATAAGATTCTCGAAGTAGATACTTGGAAGCCACGGTTGAATAAAAATGAGAATATTGTGAATTCTATGTCAAATGAGTCTCCATCAAAACATTCAACAAAAGCTCAAAATCGAAGTCTCTCATTGAAGTTTCACAAAGCAAAAGAAGAAGTAGCAGCATCGCGCACTGCTGATAATAGTCCACAAACATTTTCTGCTTCTTCAAGAAATGGAAGTGGTGTAAGAAGAAATACCCCCTTTACACCTACAAGAAGTGAGTGTTCATGGAGTTTCTTAGGTGGTTACTCTGGTTACCCTAATTACATGGCAAACACCGAATCTTCTAAAGCTAAGGTTAGATCACAAAGTGCACCAAGACAAAGACATGAGTTTGAGGAATACAGTTCTACTAGAAGGCCTTTTCAGGGTCTTTGGGATGTGGGGTCTACTAATTCAGACAATGATTCTGATTCAAGGAGCAACAAAGTCTCACCTGCTTTGAGTCGTTTTAATAGAATTGGAAGTAGCAATTTAAGGTGACACATTGCTTGTCTTATGCTTATGTATGAAGACATTTTAATTACCACTTTTTCCACATAATAGAAAAAAGAGACATTTGCTTTTTTTTTTGTTTTTTGTGTGGCAGCTTTTTAAAATGTAATTACTAGTAGTAACATTTTGACCTGTACTTTTGTAGTGTATTCTCTATTGTTCATACACGATCAAAAGTTACTTTGTTGACTTGATGTTACAAGTATGATGATTTGTAAATCATGAATTGGTTTGACTATTTTGCTTAGTACTAATGTGCATGGTTTGAATTGTGAATTGTGAATTGTGACTCACATTGAATTATCTATCTAGCTCCTTCATACCAACGGATAAGGTTACCCCAAAAGTAGTTTTTCTTCAAAGTGACCAACAGAGTTGTGCGTACTTATGTTAATTTGATTTAAAGTAATCAAAAAAATCAAATAAAAATATTATTGCTTTTCACTTTAATTATATGCAAATATATCTCATGCTTGTATGCTTGATAGCTATAGTTGGATAATAATTAGAATTAAATATTCAGGATTGTTTAAGATAGCTAAGTCATAGTTATGATTAGTGAGAAGTTGGTTATGTTAGACTATTAGTTAGTTATATTTGATAATCAATATATAGTTTATTCTACAATCATTGTATCAACTTCTTCATTCTATTAATTCTGAAATCATTCTTTCTCTAAATTTGTTTTTCTTTTTGTTGAGTTCAACCATGTTTCTCAACATGGTATATGGTATCCACTCCACCTTGAAGACGACCGGTAGCATTTCAACTTTTTTTTCTTTATATTTTCTTGAGAAAACTCATTTTCTTCTGAAACAATTTTTTTTCAGTTTTGATTTTTCATCTTTGATCGTTCTTTGAGATGCAGAAGAACTTGTTTGAACCATCTCCTCCATCTTGATCTAAAAATTTATCTTCCTCTTGAATCTTGATCTAAAGGCTTGACACATTGTTACCAGGTTCATTGGAAATTAGAAGTGGAAGCCAAAGTCAATTGTAGTTGAACTGGTTTGTGTGTGTTTAAATTTTTAATTAACTAGTGTCAAGAATCATGGGATCATAGTTCTATTGATCATACTCATAGGAGAGAAAAAGAGCATGGGAATAGTCATGAGATAAAAGCTCATAATAAATCATATTGATCGTTAATGTGTACACATTAGTCCTCAGTCCTAACTAGACTAATAGAGTAACTAACACTATTACTCTATTTGGAGATGTCCAAGAGTCATTTTTTGTGACTCAACATTTCGTACTAAATAGTACCCTGTCATGTTGTCGCATATATTATTGATGTCCAAGAATCATTTTCACTGACAAAAACATCTCCATTCTGTAGTACTATTTTATTTTTATTTTTTTAACAGAAACCCTTATGTTCAGTTCATCTATCAATGTCATAGCTATTTTGAGAAGACCTGTTTTGAAATAGACTATTCAATTTGTTTAGTTACCATTGGCCATGATAATATTTATCCACTGTAAATTCACGGAAACTAGATCTTATCTTATAGTATTTCTTTATAGATGAACCCTTTCGGTGGTCCATTAATTTAATCAGAAATGGATATAAAACAAAAGGACAAAATAATAGTTCACATAAATAAAGGTGAAACATGACACCATTACTCACCAGTACCACTTCCTTTCACTTTCACTTTCACTTTCCCTTGTGTTGTTCTCTTCTTGAAATTACGTAATTAACTATGTAGGATTAAGAAACTGGTTGTGAGAAAAATGTTGAAATGGTAGTTGCTCTCTCTCATCATGTTTTGGCCCACAAAACAATCCCACTGAAAAACCTCACTTCTCTTTTTGTGTATACCATTGTATCAAATGAGTGACAATTTAAAATGCACTTTTCTTTTACTGCTTTTATAAAGTGTGATGGCTTTCATTATGCCAAAATGATTTTCTTTTTATCAATCATCATATAGAATCTGAAAAAAGAAGTTTATTTGAATCACTTTGAATTCAACCGTTAAACTAATAATAGTTCAACAGCAACAAAAAATGAGTAAAAAGTAAAACAGTTTGCATGTGATGTGGGAACTGGTAATATTTGGATTGATTTCACCTGGACATACCGTACCATGAGAAGATCAGGACCAGACCAAAGTATATGGCAGATGGTGAATCATAAAATAGTACTAAGATTCATTATTGAAGATGTGCCATATCCATGACACTAGGTCCATTTTTTGAAAGCATCATCACAAATAGTTTAATTTAATTAATTGATTGAAACACAGGAGAATTATAGGATCGGACTCAGAGAGAGACCTTAGTTGACAGATCAAACAACCACCAAACATCAATATATTACAGTAATATACTGTGGGGCATAGCTGATAAATGGATTTGGACTTAGTGAAATACTACTATTTTTATTTTTATGAATCAAGTATATGGTTCCACATTGAATTGAATGTAAAGTAATTTATGTTTGAAAACATTTACGTAAAAGTGATTTGAATAATAACGTTTAGACTCAAAAGATACCAATTTTTATGCTCCAAAGCATGGAAATAAATATAGGCCAAGTACAATTCAATAATTTCATTTTGTTTGATGCTCAATGGCAAGAACTTTTATGAAACTAAAATGTATTGTATCCAACTTTTTATTATTTCCATGAGTGAATATTAAAATCTCCTCTCTATAATAACTGCAAACAATAGTGACAAGCAAATATTGTGACTATAAAAACTGGACTAATTAATAGCAATCAAACTTACTTATGTTTCTTAATCATAAACTAAACAGTTTGAATTGGGAATAATTGTGAAGCCTAAAGAGATACCACATAAACCTGGCAAAGTACCTATAGCTGTAGCATTTTGGCTATAATTTTGAATGAGACTCATTACGCATCTACAAACAGATTGTTTATTACCACCACCGGAATTAGCAATTATACTCAAACCGGACATGGCATCACAACAAGGGGACCCTGGACTAGGGTCTGGAGTGCCATAGTTGATGAAGACTGAGCATGGAGAAAAGAGTTGAGAAACTGTGGGGCATTCTATGTATGCAAACACAAATGGGGGTGAGGATAGCAACATCAAAATCCCAATTATTCTTAATACCTTGTAGCTTCTTATTGTAGAAAGTTCCATCACAATATGTTTATTCTAACGAAACCCTTTTTCTTCTATTTCCTTTTTTTTATTTGTCTAAATTGTATCTCATTAATTAATATATAAGAGGAAAATACTTGGTTGGTGTGCAATGTAGAGCTTGTGGTTTTACATTTACATACATCATACATGAATTTTTTATGAACTTTGAGGCATGCATGACACACCTATTTTAGAAGATAATGCAGGATATGCAATATGAGTTCTTTCGATTAACAGCATGTATTATTATTTATTCATTTACTTGCGAAAGTATGTCACCAAGGTTTCGTGGTGTAGTTGGTTATCACGTCAGTCTAACACACTGAAGGTCTCCGGTTCGAACCCGGGCGAAGCCATTTCTGCAGAATTTTTTCCCTAATTACACATTTGCATCACTTGCTTTTGGTACCTCCTACTTACACCCTTGAACACAGTATTTGAATTGTGATCATTTTTTTTAATAAAATGTGATCGTGTTTTTTTTTACAAAATCATATGTTCTAAGTTTGTAAAATGTGTGAAAAATTAATGTAGAGTTTAAAGAACAAGCAGTGGTTCTGGTGAGGTGTAGACATTCTAACCTGTTGCTTACCTACCTAATTTATTTTTGTTCTAAAATACATCATCTTATATATTGGATTCAAAGACATGTCTTACGGATAAATTTTCCTACTTTTCGGTTCTTGTAAGACACCGAAGCTTGGACGTGTATTTTCAATTCAATATATGCTTGTAAGACATTGGATGCTAGGAATGTTTTTACACTTCATATTCTAAGCTAAATAAATAGATGACTTATCCCTCCCTTATATTACTTAAAATAACATGATCAGTATAAAGAAAAATTGTGCGTAATCACTTGGCTACAAATTCATAATGGGACAGTAAGACAGGTAGAGTCGGAATATAAGATGGAAAATAAATTCATACATATGTTTATGCTTTCTATATAGAGAAATACTAAATGTCTCGAAATGAAATTATAGAAAAATTCGCACATTTGATTTTTGCTATTGGTATGACTAACACATACTTTAATAAACACACATGAATAGAGTGAACGTGAAATGTAGTAACTTGGATTTAAATCCAAATTATACATAAAATGTCCTCGCAATCAAACCACTAAACTGTAATGTAGACAACATTATAAGTTATAGCTATTTAAGCATGATTTTTTTTTTGTTTCAAGACTAATATAACTTTCAAAATAACATAAATCAGATAACCTATAAAAATAAATTGAGCTTATTAAAAGACTTTAAATAGTATCATATAGAGTATATCTGCAAAGTTTAGGAGTATTATGATATATTTTGATATAGCACCAATGTCCAAGACATTCTTTATAGGAACTAAAAATGATTTAATAGAGTAAAAATAGGAAATGCTTCTTATAGCGAAACATTTTCTCCCTTATGCATCACGACGGAGTTGTATTGTGCAACTGCATCTTTAGTGGACCCTCCTATTTTTTATCCAACAGCCCATGTTGTCTGCCAAAGGAGATTGAGCGTGCAACAACTTCGTGAAATTGCTCGCTATACGTTTTTCGCTTGAAATAGAACTACTAAAAAAAATATATGTATAAGTTGAGAGCAGCAAATTGGAAGGAAAACGACAAAAATCAAACGGATCGTGATATATAGCATAACTGTTCTAAGTAGACTTCAATGAAACAAACGAAAAAGACGTCAATGAAATTTCGATTTCTAAGAGCTAGGGCTATACATAGAAGAAAAGAAATTCCAGGTGAAAACCATAAGCCCTCTTAGTTTAAGTGTCACTGTTGCATTCCCATCTGGAACTTGGCACACATGTTAGGTAGTGACACCAATGACAGTGATCATATCCATTCTCACCCCTGAACACCATCACTAATCCAAATGATAACCTGTCATTAAATTAAATTAATCAATTTCAGTGCTTATCATCAGTTTTTAGATTAACTTAGACAAGTGCATCACTTCATGACATCCTACAAAGTACAAACGTAAAAACAATGTAAAGAGAAATAGTAAATGCAGTTCAAAGGGAAAGGGGACATAAAAAGAAAGAATCTTACCCAGCAGTCAAGAGAATTAGAGACACAATCCCTAGAACAAATTGGTAAGCATTGTATTTTGACTTCGGGCGAACACCATCAGGAAGACGTCGCTGCTCTAGCCAACCATATTGAGGACGCGGAAGCAAAATGAAACCAAGTAAAAATCCTGCCACAAGTCCTCCAATGTGAGCAAGGTTATCAACACGCGGCAAAAGGCCAATAGCGAGGTTGATGGCAATCATAACAAGAAGGGTGAGCAAAGCCATCACCTACGTAAACACGGAAAAAATTAGAATTAGATATAACAGTTCTACTTTGATATGTTTCTCAAATTAAAGAAGAAACCAAAAGATAGTAGAAACTAGAAAGGCATAAATTAGAGTAAGGGGTCAAATTGATTAGCTACACTCACTTTGTTGGAATATATGGTCCAATTTGTAAGAAGTTCTGATATCATTGCTCCAAGGAGTCCAAAAAGAGCACTGGAAGCCCCAACAGAGATGCTATTTCTGATAAAAATTGAAGAAAGTACACTCCCACCAAATCCAGACAATAGGTATATCAATCCAATCCTCACTGCATGCCATTAATTTGACAAATAAAAATGTTAGGTCATGGCCATTTACTAGAACAACTAAATCATGTTCTCTAAAAGGGATCATGAGATAAGAACTATAGTTATTGCAATTAATTAAATCAAAAGTTTATTGTTTTTCCTTATTGTGTGTGACATATACTAAATGTTAATGAATGGAGATATCATTGCAGCAGAGGGAAACAGCTTACCAAACCCAAATTGTTGCTCGAGGCGAATGCCGATCAAGACCAGGCATAACATGTTTGATAGCAAGTGAATAATTCCAGCATGTAACCAAATGCAAGTGAAAAGTCTCCATTCCTGATGCTGGTGCACAACATTAACCCATCTAAGAGCTCCCATCTTGATTAATCTTAAAAATACACCAAACATTTCAAATCAATATATTTTTCAAAAACATAATAGGCTATTAGTTAATTAAACGGTTACATGCAAAGAAATGCAAGTTTCCCCTTCACTCATGCAGTACAAGAAGAGAATGACAAAGTCATAAATAACACAAATTGCAATAGAAATGCTGAAATCAAAGCATGTCATTCAATTCAATCTAATATAAACTCAGACCAACAAATCAATTTTTGATAATATTTGCTCGGCTATTTAGAAGCGCATAAACCCTTAATTTTGGCGGGTTTCGATAAACTATCAAATGATTTTATATATACGTAAAGATTTATATCGATGATTTATATGACATAAACTTATAATCCAACGGACAAATTTGGAAAATATGAATCGACTAAAACAATATTGAACAGCGTAACATTTGTGTAATATTGCATAAGGTTCAGGATAATATACACTAAGCATGAAAGGAAGGATCAAACAAGTTTGATCATCAATAATAGCATTAACAAATTCAACTTCAAACCCCAAAAAACCAAAACTAATTAATAAAAACACAAGCAAATAATAAAATAACAGAAAATAAATAAAAATCAGTGATTTGAATCTCTTACGTTGAGGAAGAAGGACCAAGCAATGGATTCTCCTTGAAAGGCTGGAAAGAGAACCTGTGAAGAAACCTAGCAACACAACGATGATGAGGATGTTTATGAAAACCGAAACTGTTGTTAGGACAATTGTTAATGCCCATGGCCACAATGAAAACAACAACATTAACAAACACAAAAGCAGGTACAAGCCATGAGCATGACTCCCTATGATTCTCAGCATCATAAACATAGGAATGATTGTTTTTTGTCCTACCACTTTCAACATCTCTCCTAGAATTCATTTTTTTGTTGTCCATAACTCTCTATCAAAGTATGAAATTTTGTTGTAAAACGGTGCATATAGAGAATGAAAGGGTGGAGGAGTGGGTGATAAATACCTAGTAGTGGGGTGCTTAAGGCAATTCCACTAATTGTGTAACTAATAACTGCTGAAACTTGGACACCAATGATTTTGCATGTGATTAAGGGGTTTTAACTTAACTGGAATGTTCAGTTTTGTACTCTTGAGAAGGAAGTGGAGTGGATGGGTTTAATCGTATTTAAGGATACACTAACTATTAAGCTATGATTGTGATCGTGAAAAGGGAAAAATAACAAAATAAGGAAATGAGTGTGAATAAATTCAAGATTGACGTGGTTGTTCACATTTATTGTATTTTTAGTAGGATAATTTATTACATGTTAATGACTGAAAACCCTTGTCAAATCTTTTTTTTAATAGACCTATCAAAATTCAATTATGAAACCGTGTTAAGAGAACTAATACATAAAAGCATTCAAAATGAAGCTTCTTTGTAAACATCACTTTTTTATAGGTGTATTTTTTTAATGTTAATATTTAATAAACATTGAACTCTCCAACCCAACATCTAAAAAAATTACACTAATAATTTTAGAGAATGATATTTGAACAACTGTTTTTAAACAAATATTTTGACAACTCTCTCTCATACTTTCGTTGTATTTTTATTTTCTTTCTTCCTTTTTCTCTCGCTATTGTTATCGTCCAATAGAGAAGGAGGAAAATGGTTATCACTAAAAGTTATTTAAAATTAATTGTCAGGATATCATTCCTCATAATTTTATATCATTACATTCTATTCTAATAAAAAAAATTATTTATATTAATATACTACTTATCATGTGGTCTCCTGAAAATATGGATAGAAATAGAGAGAGAACACTCTTCCCTATTCCCTAGTCAACATTCTGAAAGATGTTTATTTTGGTGTTTGTGGATGCTTTAAGTCACCGGCCTTAAAAAGCAAAACTATTATCTTAGATTAAAATGTGTGTATAAATTTGTACAAAAAAAAAATGTGTGTATAAATTCAATATTCAACTATATTATATTTGTTCTATATTTGAGCATAGATATTGAGTCAAAAAACTTTGTTTGATTTGAAAAGGATGTATCACATAATTTCTGCTACAAAAAAGTAGGTAGGAATTATATAGCAGTATGATAATATTATTAGAAAATTGTTTGAAAACTTGTTTAGAAAATTTCCTATCACTTAAGACCCGGATTTAGAATTACTTTCAATTTTCATAAATACTGTACTTTTTTTTAAGAAATAAATATTGTACTTTTGCTGCTAAAAAATAGAGAATTAATATAATAATTCATAAATTATACAAATTAGAATTAATTGTGTATTTTTTGTCCTCTTATAATAAATTAATAATTTATAATCTTTTTGTTAAATCGTTCTTTATAATCTCTCAAGTATCACACTTGTTTCAATTTTAATCTCAATTCAGATTATTGTCGGCTAAATGTGGTGATTCCCCCCGGTGGATTTATTGCCACCATTTTTGGAGCCAAAATTCTTTGTTTTTTTTTTT
>Ga0315913_1006591_pt1 | contig 14012 bp, 6 predicted proteins | sample MpolsnodulesMG_FD_207736 | JGI IMG/M metagenome (GOLD analysis project Ga0315913, IMG submission 207736) | Medicago polymorpha root nodule microbial communities from Los Angeles, California, United States - small nodules | ecosystem: Host-associated > Plants > Roots > Nodule | place: USA... | reverse complement strand
AACATAAAATAAAAAATGTAACTAGTCACGCAAAGAAATATAAAAATGATTGGAAAAATACTTGTTCCCAGTTATAATTTCTTATAGTTTAAAAGGATTGTACCTTGATATGTTCAATAGTAGTCATAGGAAAGTCATCAATTCCTGAAGGACACATAAAAGACTGCAAAAAAAAAAAAAACAAGATAGTGCCAAACCGTTTCAGTGATGTATACTAACTAGAGTCTAGAGCCAGACCCTAGAAATTCTAGAATCCACATATTCTTAAAATTTAAAGTAAACAAGAATTAACAACAAATCGAGAAGAAATTGAATCATGTAGTAGATCCTACTTAATATGTCCTTGACCTCAAAGCAAAGTTTATTGGTAATGCAGAAGTGTTTAAATGATAACCTTTAAACCAAGAACACCAGCATCTAAGAGACCTTCAAGAATACTGGTATTATGTGCATTTTCAGGAACCAGGCCTCCCCAAAAACCTGAAAAATATTTAAGTAAAATAATTTAGGAACTATTTGATTGTACAACTTTTTAGCTGAGGTGGAGTTTGTGGATCATACCAACATCGACATAGATTTTATCCTCTGCAGCTTCAAGCTGGAAAAAGGTAGAAATTCATGTCAGGTATAGAAAAATTAATTCAATTCAACAGTTAATAACAAGTAAGCCTAACAAATTTAACACAACAATAAACAGCTTAACTAGATATGAAAGTATGAATAGCTAATCTGATTTTAAATAATATATTTCAAAAGGAACTCTTCCGTCTATCTCTTTGAAATGGTTAGTTTCGTCATCTGAAGCACGGACACTCCCCGTATTAGGCGTGTGTCGTGGTGTCCTTGTCCGTATCCGTATATGACGAAACATTCGTCATATGAGGATAGATAAACTTATAACACTTTAAAGTAGTATTTGTAAATCGCAGATCGTGGAAAATAGCAGGTGTTCAAATTCAGCTATGCTAAATTGCTATAGTGTTGTACTAAACAACATGTCACGGAACAATGGTGATTTGTTCAAATTCCGCTACACTGTAGCACTATAGTGTTACTATAGCCACTATTTGACAACACTTCTTAAAAGAAAAATTAAATGCACAGAAGTGAACAATAACTGATACCTTAAGTTCTAGTGTTTCCTTAGATATGGTTGTTGGATGATTGTTTAGAGGCATGTCAACCACGGTAGTTACACCTCCTGTTAAAAACAAGAGTTATGTGTATTAACAACAATGAGCACAGACAGGACCACTAGCAAAGTGTAACAAATTGATATGTCGTATAACATTGTACATGTCTGCGGACGTGTGCGAATGCACGGCTGATTTGCCTATAGAAAAAAATACTAAAAAATCCAAACAAATTTTAAGGTAGAGAAATAGTGAACATCAGCATACCAGCAGCTGCAGCTCGGGTACCAGTAACAAATCCCTCCCAGTCAGTTCTCCCGGGCTCATCAAGATGCACATGCCTTTAAAAGTAATTTTTGTAATAAGCAAAGATATGACAGATTGAAAACATGTTAAAATATTAAATGAACCAACAGAATTCTACAGATTGTAAGGTTAGCATGTACAACTTTTTCTCTTTTGGTAATTACTTTACCACTTGTACTGATTTTGTAGATTTCATTTTCACCCTAACATTACATACTAATTTGGTAAGAAAAACATAGTACAAATGATATTTTTTAACAAACTAATGCATTTTTTAATTTTCTTACACAATCAGGGTAAGTTGTGACTACTACTAATAACTTATCTTACTTCCAATTCAAGAAAGTTGCTATTTGCCTGATTTTAAAAATAAATAAATAAAGCTATTGCTCCCAATCACGAATTCAATATTTTATTTTATTTTGTCAAAATTTGGGAATTTTTACGTGAAAAGCAAAATTTAACGCTGATTTTTAATTAAACAAATTTAATTTATTAAGTAAAAAAAGTTAAATTACAGTACACATATTATAACAAATAGGTAGTGATGTGATGAAGTTTCACAATGAGGTTGGTTTACCATACAACCAACTACATGTGATACAGAAAATCTTGAGCTGATTCATCTTTCTTTAAACTTCTATACTTGTTCAGAACTAGAGAGTCAATACTAAAAGGAGATTCATTATGGCATATGAATTTGCTTTGAGTAGTGGCTCTCGAACAAGTATAGAATAAGTTCAATCAAAATTGAATCAGTTCAATCTCTTGTATACATACATAATTATTTGCATGGTTTTGACGGTAAGCTTTTAAAAGAAGTTATATCATTTTTAGAATTTATAATTAATTAACTAAATAGTACATAGTAAGTTGTTTAGGACAATTAACTATTCTTCTTAACGTAAATCCACAAAACAGTGAAAGAAAATAAACAACGAGAAGAGGATTTGGACATCTTACACATCAATCAAGCCAGGCATGACAACAGCATCTCCATAATCAATCACTTGATGCACAGAATTCCCCTGCTTGCCATATCCTTCAACAATAGACACTATCTTCCCTTCGTTTATCTCCACTATCATGTAATACATTTGTCAATAGAAAATATGGTAAGAATCCAAGTCAAATAAAAATTGATCAAGAATAAGAAAAAGAAAAACCTGATCCAGAAATGAATCCTTGTGAAGTCAAAATACGCTTGCTGGATATCCAATAATGACTATATGGAAGAAGACTGCACTCATCCCCTGGTAACTGTGTCACAACAAAAAAGATTAATGACTTGCTCATAATCATATACAGAAATCATGAATAAGAAAAGTAAATAATTTCGAACCTTTATAATAGGAGATTGTAGATAGAAGAATAGTGAGAATGAAATTAAGAGTGTTAACAGTGGCAATACTCTCCATAGTAGCTGATCCATTTTTCTGTATCGAAGCTGAAGGAGTATGATGAAACTAACACCTCTTTATTTGTCGGAACTTTAGCAACGGACACCGAGTCTGATGCATTGAATATGGTAATGAAAGATGAAACATAAAATGACAAGACTTGTCACAAAAAAACAAAACAGAACTAATCTATTGTCCTGTTGTAAAATAAAATATACTCACTCAAAATAACAACTGTTACTGTACATATTAAATGAACATTAATTTGATCACTAAACTATTTAAAATTTGAAATAAAAGCCGCTAGCCAAATTACAACTTAACACGGCGATTATAATAAACATTGGCAATAGCTTGCATAATAGGTTAACACGACCTAATAGAGGATGGGTTAAATGGTTAATACTCTTAGGTAGTGAAAGGGTATAGCCATGCTCTCTGAATCCTTAGACAATTCTTTTATACGATTAATTTGGTATTTAAACTAATTAATTAAGAAACCAAATTAACATATGGCAGGCTATGCCCTTAAACCAATTTCACCTTCTACTAAAAAGATTCAATTGAAATCGAGGTAAAGTCGTGAATGGATTAGCTCAACACAAAATTGTTATCATCTAGTGGTTTCGAACCTGAAAATCATTTCCTAAGTCAACAACTTTTTGCAGAAAAAAATGGAAACTAAAACAATTTTTTTGTTTTTGTTTCTAAAAAAAGGTAGAACTTATTCCAATTGAAGACACGGCCCTTGATCAAAAACACTAGTTCCAAATTTTATGATGATGCATGTTTCTATCCAAAGTATCAAACTCTTCACAACAAACCAATATTTTGTTTGGCAAGAATTTAGGCAACAAACTTTATCGAAATTGCTCACACAAAAATTATACAGATTTGAAGAAACTAATCAAATACCTTAAATTCATAAATAGGATTTACGGTTCACATAAAAATTAGAGAGAAACAAAAAACTCTAATGAAGGATGATTTCTAGAACTAATTTCAACCTATCCCAATAAACCAAATATGAGGGCATGCTTTCTCACTAGTTGAAGTTAATTTAATAATTAATTATATAAGACATGCTTTCTGCCTTCCTTAAATACTATGATATAAACAAAAAAAACTACATACTACGGTGTACAAACTTAATAGTTCAATAATTATGTTACAAACGTGAAGAATAAACAATAAACATGATACCTAGATAACATTAGGATACATGACAGTGATTCTGAAACATAAAGAGAGACGAATAACACTCCCTGAACTATGTGTTGGACTTGGCTTGTTGTTCTTTCACCTTGTGTTATGTTTTAATCACCCTATATATAAGTGTGATGGTTAAATATGATTCTCAATTCTCATTATTCCAAAATATCCACTAATACGCTATGCCCATATCCATTAATAACTAAAAGTAAAAATACACTAATTGGTTACAAAGAGTAAATCATATCAAAACAATTTTCTTAAAATAATACTGTTATAAATTTGCTAATTACCCTCTCTAAAATCCTCTCACTTCCTTAATTTTTTGTTTTCTTTTTAAGATGCCTCTAAACAAAACTTAAGTGTGTGTGTCTGCTGAAACATGGCATAATCATAAGTAACAATATATTGACGATAAAATGTTTGAGTATCAACACAAGTATTTTGATCATCATAACTTGGAATAGAATTGTGACCTTTTTTATATCTCTAAAAAGTTTTTGTTAATTTTGTAATGTTTATGTTTAAATTTACAGATTATGAGTGACAAAAAAAACTACATTGAGATATGTACAGAAAAAAATGAAAAAATAATGTTGCTGCCCAGGATCGAACTGGAGACCTTTAGTGTGTAAGACTAACGTGATAACCACTACACCACAGCAACTCGTTGTCTATACAAGGTAAATTTAAATAGATAAACGCAAATATATTGCTCAAAAACGTTTTTTTTTTAATAGTGACTCAAAAACGTATCTTACTACGTCATGGCAGCTGAATAATATTGAGCAAAACTAAAAAAAAACAGGAATTATATTTTGTTATTATTTAATCTTGGCGGAGAGAAATGAACAATATTGTATGGTTTTACATCTTATTGAATATCACGAGCCATTTTGGTTTATTGATGATACAACCGTGATACGATAAAGTGTACTAACCATCAAATTAATTCTTTAATTTTTTACAAGTATTAAATTGTTAGGTTGGTCTTTTTATATTTAACCAATTATTATCAATTAGCTCTTTATATTCTAACTACCTACTAGCAATTTATTCTCGTATTTTACCATTTACTATCGATTAATCTCTAACATTACTATCAAATTTGGTCCCAGAGACCCAGACTCTCAGAATAACAAATATGCGTAAAATTTGAGACATTTTTTAAAAATCCATATTCTTGTTGATCTAATTGAGAGTGTCCTATAAAGGGGTTGATGTATTTGGTGGTTTACTCTATCTATAAATGATAGGGATGGCTAACGGTCTCACGTTTACAACAAACAAACTGCAAGTATACAATTTAAAGAGTAATACTTATTATATTTTTCAACCATCTTTTTAATACATTTTTTTATCAGAGTATAGTAACAAAAATCCTAATTAAAATGAAATTGCAGCAATTTTTAATGAAATTCACGAAGAACTAATCCTAATTAAAATAATATTTTCCATGATCATGTTTTGTCTAGTACTAGTAATCTACTAATCTTTCCACTCAGGAAGCAAAATGCTTATACATACATTTCTCCAATGCATGTTGACTGTAATATAATGCGTTCATCAATCATGTTCAAAACCAATACATGTATCACCATTGTAATAAGCTAATAACCAAATGACTTGCTATCTGGGTCAAAAACTAAGTACATTCTTCTGCAACATATAAAATTGTCAGAAGTGTGAAAAGTTCATAAAGAATATTCATAGGGGAAATAAATGAATGACAGCATCTATTCATTCAGTTTTGCTTGGCTTTCTCTTCATTCTGCTATAAGGTCCAACTGTTCTGTCCATAATATACATGTAAATAACCTGACTCCATGATTTATAGTGTGACAAACTATCATAATATTCCGGTGCAATCTCCTTCACCTTGTGAAGTTTGTTTCCAGGAATTCTTGGAAAATCATGGTGTTCGTTGTGGTAACCTACATGCCATGTGAGAAGATTCAGAGGTCCGTAGTAAGAATATGTTTCTTGTTCAGGATTGAATACATAATGTTCTGAAATGAAGTGACCAGCCATGGGATGCATTCCTCCGCCAACAAATGTGGCAAGTATGAGATAAGCTAAGGATTTCCAACCCCAGAAATAAACCATTGAGACGTCAAGGGCAATCTGAACAGAGAAGTTGATGAATTCCCAAATGCCTGGAGGTTTTGGTTTAAGAAATAACGGTCGAAATGCATAAAAGAATAGTTGTAAAAAGACCCAAATGGTTTTCGCAAGAACATTTGTTACGACATGTGCTTCCATGTGACTAGGGATATCCATATCAACGCCATCGACACCTTGGAAGCGATGGTGCTCCAAGTGATACTTTTGGAAGGTTACAGACATAGGTACACCTATAGGAAGATTAGCGAAAATCCCAAGCCAACGGTTGTAGACTGGAGTTGAAAAGGCAAGATTGTGACTGAGCTCATGGATAGCCAAGAAGAGGTTGTGGTTGAGGAATGAGCCAAAAAAATAGGCTACTAGAAGTATCTTCAGCCACCCTGCATCCTTAAGTAAAATAGCAGTAACAAGCTGAAGCAGAACAACAACACTAATCTGCAACAAAACAAAACAATTTCAAACACTATACCAAGGAAATACAGATCTAAAAAAACTTATCCATAAACCATACACAATATCATTTGCACTAATAACAAGTTTGGTTTCTGAAGACTTCAAATTGATTTTGATATGTTTGGGAGTTCTCAATAAGAATTGATTTTACCTCTAGAATTGATTCCAGCTTGAAGCTAAGATTTGCAGCTTTTACACCCAAATATTGTTCAACATACTTTTATGTGAACATATACAACATAAAGCATTTTACCTTACGCTCACGGAAATGGATTGTCTCCATTGGAATTCTCTCAATTGTAACATCTCAACCATCAAACAGGAGATTGAGTTTGTGGTTGAGATGTAACAATTAAGAAAATTCCAATGGAGAGAATCAATTCCCTAAACACACTTTAAACGAAATATTACAAAATCAAATTTGAATACCATAGTCATCTCTAAATCTAATGGTAGAACCAATTCACTTACTTCTGGTGGACCCTACAATCTCACATCAGATTTAAGAACTTCACCAACTTTTCACACAAATGTTGTAGCTCTTTAATAAAACATCAAAAAGATCCCACAAGTTATCTCAAATCTTTATATATAATTTCATTCAAAATAAATCTCACAAGTTACATATCACATCTATGACACCATGGTTTTGGGGCCACCAATATATTTCATAAAAACTAATGTTACACATGGCATTCGGGTCAATCTCCACATGTTTGATATAACTATGGGTTTACAGAATCACAGGAACATTAGAGATCTAGATGGTAATATAAAAAAAGAAGACGAACCTTGAAGAATGCGAAGGGATCAGGACCAAAGAGTTGTTTAATATGAGGGTATTTGGAGAGGATCTGACGACGGCGAGAAGCATGAGGTTCATCGGTATATGACCAAAAAAAATCACCAGCCATCATTACTCCTTCTTCATCTTCTCCTACGCCTCCGCCTTTACCCATTTTTTCTGTTTATCTCACATTACATTACATTACGTCAATCTAACAAACAATATATCAAATGTGGGAAAAACCTAACAATAGTATTAGTCAGACACCGCACATACCTTCACTCTCCACTCGTTATGGTTATGATTTCTTTCTTCCCCGATATTACAGCCTCGATTTTTTGTTCCTAATCCCTACATTTAGCTTAAACTACTTTTTTAATCTACTTTTTTTTTTTTTTTTACTATGCTGGAGTAAATACTAATATATATTTTTTTAGTAAAAAAAATATTATTTTTTTAATTAAATTGAATTTTTCAAGATGAATAAGTGGGGTATCCGAGGTTCGAATCCCGGCCGCTACATATAGTAATGCATGTCCCTGCCAACTGAGCTATGGACAAATTAAATTTAAATCAATTATTTGGGTGAACTCGAGCTTGAATTCTAATTGAAATAATCATTTTATATTGAATGTGTGACTAATCTTTTTTCGACTCTCCAACAGTGTGTTTTCTATTGAGTTTGAATGGTGATTCTCTCCCACATGTTAGTGAACTTAAAACTTAAATGTTCGCACATAGCATTAAATGTACTATACTAGTACTTCGTGGTCCTATTTATAAGAAGGAAGGATCCCAAGGAGTACTAATTTAATGAGTTTCTAATAAACATCCAAAAAATTCTTATAAGTCTTGTACACTAGTATTTAGTATTTTGTCCTCTGATTACAAATGAAGGTGATTTTTTTTCTTAAAAAATATTATGTCACATAAGATAAAAATATATGGTGTGCTCAACGGCTTGTAGAATCAAATTAGTCTTCATCAAAATATGTCTGACTATTAGTCATAGACCCTTGGAACAATAACTACAACAACATAGTCATAAAACCTTGGAACAGTAACTACAACAAAGTCTACATTCAACTATTTGGTCAAATGCATATAATCTACCTTTATATTGGTTCAGAGTCTATGTTGTTGGTAAAGTTGACATTCAATATTCCATCCATGATCAAAGATTTGTTTTAGGAGGGAGGGTTGTTTGTCAAGAGATTCACCTTAATATCATAAGAGGCACATAATATGCAAACCTCTTAATAAGTAATTCAATCTGTACAAGGATATACAAATGCATGTGCTACATACAATTTACCATTTCAACTTCATCGCAAGCTCGAAGCTGGAATCTTCTGGAAGACGTGGAAGCAAAGCACTACAACTCTATAAACTAAATTCACCAAATTACATTTAAAGTTTATAAAACTAAAACCATTCGAACCACCCATCAAAGAACACATTTCTGTGTGTTGCAGTTACTTATCTTAAGTGAGAGTCATAAGGGTCAAAAAGGGAGTCTGGTATGATCAAAGGTAACTTATCTATGTACATGAAAAGCCTTCTAAGGTTCTCCCTTGTTACTGTTTCCATGTCTACTATGTCCCTACTATCGGTGAATATCCAGAGATCGCCTGAGTTCACTCTTTTAAGACTGTCACGACAAAAGGGGCATGACTGTGATCTTGCTCTCCTGCAAAAAAAAATGTCAAAATACATACAGCTTTCAGCTAAACATGAGAACACTTGAAGAAGAGACAAATGATGCAGCAGCCACAATTTTGTTGTGTGCCAAGACACGAGGCAGAAAAGAATATGAGAACAATAAAAAATATATAGCATACATATCATTTACAAATTTAAATGAAAATTAGAAAACAGTCACCGAAACTTGGTTAGACAACTACGGCGAGAATCAATGTCGCGGAAAACCAAGACATTTGAAAGAGGTTCTAATGAACCACATAAGACATATGAACATTGCAAACAGTTCCAGGACATCACTATAATTAAAATACCATAAAAAGAATATTTTAAGTTTCATATAAGACCTCTTGGATCATTAAAACAAATACCAATATAATATGCAAAGTCTAAAGAACAACAGTCTGTGTTCGTACTCTGATCCACATAGAATACTTATCATTCAATAGTAATCAAACCAGTAAGTTCCAATTAGAGCATTAACCTACGAATGAACCCTGGACTGCCACCTTTAATTCAAACCACTTCGCCCTTAACCAGGACTCGTGCTTGGGGGGTTGTGGACCACCAATACTCAGATAAGGGCCCGCTAGCCCTATACAAGGACGCCGCCTATGTAGGGCGCGCTCCCCTCCTTATCCCCCGAAACCATCAAGCCCGAACCTTGAGGCCAGATATTCGGCCAGAATATCCGGATTTGGGGGGATATACGTGTTTCTCCCTATCTAGGATGACTTAGGGAGTAAGTCACGTAGTAAGAGGCCCAAAAAGGCTATAAATAACCCCCTTGGGATCATTCCCAAGGCATGACCTAATCAGATACTAAACCCTAGTTTCGGTATTGTACTCACTACAAGTACAAACCCCACAAACAATATGTATATAGTATACCTGAGAAACTAACAGAATCTAAACAGAGTGTTGGCTCATCCTAAAATATTGTGCCTGATTCTCATTAGTAATAAATAAATTGTAAATATTGCAAGGAAATCTAATAAACTTAATTAAGTATGATATTCTGTAATAGTTCCAGAACAAAATAGCAACAAGCTTCCTTTCTAATCATTGTAATCTCACACTAGTCCCCTTTATAAAGCTATTTCATATCTCCTAAGTAAGGAAGAACCTCTTTACGCTTGCTCCAAAGGTTATTAAAATCGAGTTGGTATGTTAGTAGACTCGATTTCACAATGACTCTGGTTGAAAACGCGAGTTCATGGTCGAGTTAGAAATTGGAAACACGAGTTTAAGGATGAAAGAGATTTCAATTTTATTTTTTTATTTTTTAAAATGGCTCAAATCATGGGTTGAATTTCAGAGACAAGCAAGGGAAGACTACATGTCTTCTTCTCATCCCGTTGCAACTGTTTGGAAACAAGATTAGGAAATGTCACAGAACCTATTGTCGTGGTTGACGCGAGTAAAACCTCCATACTGGTGACACGAAAAAAGTCTAGTGCCAACGACCTTCAAACAGGACCCCTCTCTATTTCGAGCGAGCAGCAAACTGAACGGTTCTGTTGTATAAACTTCTCCATTCAATGATTGTGTTCTCACTTACTTCACTTAGTTTTTTCTCTTCCTTCAATGATTGTGCTCTCACTTACTTTACTTAATGTTTCATTCTCATGACGTTTCTTTTTAATTGCCCTGTTTCCTTCTTTCATAATGGTATCATATAAGTATATGTATCATGCATAGGAGTTTTAAATGTTATTTTTTCATCAGACAAATCATCTCGAGTTTACTATCCGAGTTTATCAAGAATCTCAAGTTTGACAACCTTGCTTGCTCCTTCCTCGCATCTAAAGAGCAACGGACTTCACTAAAGGGTGAAAGGGCAATGATCACCACTGGACCACACAATTCAAAACTAATGATTTGGATAAGCAATGAATAAAATCACATCAATCTAGATAAAGAAGAATTTAACAAAGATTCCTAAATCAGGTCACATCATTTAAAATATGATTCTTTAAAATTGGAGTTAGTTAAGTGGTGGACAATACATCATTTCCCCCCTCTCAAGTTCATATGTAATAAATAATATTGAGATTGGGAAAAAATCCATGAATGTGTCTGTAATACTGTAATGCATGTATTGTACAAGTATCAATATGAGATCCGGACACAATAGTTGCAGCCCATTATTTTAGCATCTTAACATCATAGCTTAGAAACTAGGGTATATACAACATAACCCTACGGTGCCTGTTATGGCATCATACATATGGTAAAGCACAGGAATCTAAAACCAGGTCACTTATGATGATAACTGTTGCACTAGATGCAAAATCTGAATGATGGAAGTTATCTTACTTGATTATAAACAATTATGATCCAAACAAACTGAATTAATACAAGACTTATGAAAAAACAAAGCAGACTCAACAAATTACAATTACCTACATAGAATTATGTCATTCAGAACTAAATTAATATAAGGAATGAAATCATCAGAACCATATAAAAGAAATCATACGGCATATTGCTAAAGAAATACAAAGAAACAAGATGTAGAGAAAGCAGAAACAAAGCCAAACTTCATACTTCATAAAACCAACAAGCCATGATCGTAAAATAAGGAATGTGTGTGTGAGGGAGCAAGAGAGAGAGAGAGAGTACCATTCATGGTAACATTTCAGGCACATGACATGGTTGCAGTTAGGCAACACAATCTTACTATTCATCTCCATACATATTCCACACTCTTCTTCTCTTTCAAAGTCTATGTCTGAGAATTGTTTGTGCTCCTCATCTTCTCTTCTACGATACCGCTCCATGCATACAACCTTCTGTTTTTTATCCTCAGCATCAGTGACACCTTTTTCAAGTTGTAACAAAGACGGATATATGACCGCTGATCGATACAGAATTTCAGTATATCAGCTATCCACACACAGTAAAATGCAAACTAACATGTTAAATTTTTTTTTTAAAAAAAAGTAAGATATACCATAGAATTCCCTAATACTTGCTTTTCTTTCATGTGTAGACATGGTAGTAGTCCCATCCACATACACCTGCAGCATGAGGAAAATTTAGCACATTGATAAAATAAAGTCAAACTTTTTTCATATAAGCTGTTTTTCATAAACTATCTTGAAGAGCTTATGAAAACAACATATAGACATGTCATAGGTTGTTTTCATAAGCTCTCCCATACAGTCTGACAAGTGTTTATGCCAGTAAGTAAGCTCAAATTCATAATAGGATCTTAACATATACAAGCTAAAACTTCTCAGTTCATAATGAACATCCAAAAACTAAAACACCAAACCTTGTAAATTAGGATTCTTAACAGTCCAAGGGCTCCAGCAAGATTGCAATCTGTCCATTGAACCAGAAAAAGAAACAGGTGTGCTGCTGGACTGTATGACATTCTCATTTGAAGACAAGCACCATCATATTCCCTCGGAAAATCAGATGCCCTACATGCCCAATTGCATGATCAAGTTATAACTTTTATACTCATCAAGAAAAAGCACCCTTGGAAAGTCTTAACATTTCAAATTTTCAATATTTAGAAAAGACAGCATTCAGAACTTAAGTTGTTTATCCAAACCTTTCTCTAGTCCAATTTCACTAGAGACTCATCACAAATACAGCAATAACCTCGAAACAATGAGCGAAAAAACAACAAATAGCTATGAAAGATAATGCAAAGCATATTATAGATCAGGAAACAATAATTGGTATCAAAATCATCATGTATTATTTGTTAGCAAGCCAAAGTACTATCCCTGATAACATGTGACAATGCCCCACATACCATAAGGTGGAGAAAACAAAATAGTCACCATTCACACAAAACAAAACAAACTAAAATTAGATATATTTTTTAAACTAAAAATTCAGATAAATGAATGTAACCAAAAAAAATCTCAATGTGAGTACAACACAAAGGTAGTGAAGGCCAAAGTTAAGTTTTGACTTTTGTATATATCACACAAAATGAAACAGTACAACATAGTCATTTATAAACAAACAAAAAATTTAAAAAAATAAAAAACAATAATAAATTCATGATGTTGGAAGCCATTGAAAAATTCCACAAGAATTAATTCATAGCTGAGTTTTAAAGTATTGAATTCTCCCCAACAAGACAGAGACACTGTTGATCGTTGAGTGGATAATCACAACACAAAAATCATGAATTTGCAGTGAAATAAATTCACCACCATATTTATGGAAAAGAAAAATTGATTTTTGAACCAAAAAAAAAATCAGGGCTTAAAGTAAAACCCCAGAAAATAATTCCAAAAAAAAAAGTAACACATGATCAAATTCCAAAAATAATAAAAATTAAATTTTTAAACAAAGTATGCATACCCTTCAAGAAAACAACTAAAAAAATTGACTTTTTTTTCAAAAGGGTGTGGGAACTGAAAGAAGGAAAAAGAAAAACTAACAAGGTATTGGCATGATGAATATCAGCTTCAAGCAGTTTAAGAGATTCCTTAAAAGACCTTCCCATGGAAGAAGAACCACCACTTATGTACATGTTTCCTCAAAATACTGTTTTTTTTTTTAAAAATTCAATCAAAATCCAACAACAACAAGTTTCATAGTTTCTTTGTCTCTCTCTTTTTCTCTCTCTAGGTGTAGCAGTAACTACTGGTTAAGGCTTCTATTTTGTTCTTCAAGGAAAATTTAAAACCTATTTAATGGACACGTGGCGTTGTGATATTTATTTATTTTTTTATTAAGATTAGTTAATGATTATGCTAATTGTGTTTAGTTAGTTGAGGGAGTTCGTGGATGAATATGTGAGGACAGTCTTATCCACTTTGCCTTGTTTTTAGGTCTTGATGGCTTTCGGCAAGCACTTAAGCAATAAACACCGTTTTTATATTTTTCTTTTGGAAGATGCTAACAAGTGGGCACTTGTTAATG
>Ga0315913_1006590_pt1 | contig 14019 bp, 6 predicted proteins | sample MpolsnodulesMG_FD_207736 | JGI IMG/M metagenome (GOLD analysis project Ga0315913, IMG submission 207736) | Medicago polymorpha root nodule microbial communities from Los Angeles, California, United States - small nodules | ecosystem: Host-associated > Plants > Roots > Nodule | place: USA... | reverse complement strand
GAATTCAAACATGCACAAGGTCTTGATCACTGTTAGCAACATGGATATCCATTGATGATAACACAACCAAAAATCAAATTTCTAATTTTTGTTCTTCTTTCAAAACCGTACATGCAAACAATCTCTTTTCATGTTTTCATGTGGTTAATAATTTGTCACTCTAAACATGAATAATTTTAGGAATTTCAGAATCAAAACATGAAACAAGAACTCATAATTATTAATATGAAACAGAACAAAAATCATCATGTTTGAACCTGAACTGATGATCCCTGAGAGTGTGATCCATTTTCTGATGAGTACGTACAAGACACAGACATGTTTCTGGCTGAAGTGGATAAACCTAAAGACAAATGTTTGGTGGAAGATGATGGTACAATATTCCACAATTTGGGTTTGTAAAATGAAGAAATTTTGCGGAGAGAGATGAAAGGTGATGAAAGTATAAGACTTAGTTGTTGTAGAAAACATGGTTAAGTGGTTTGTTTTTTACTATAAACTAAAGTGCATGCAATGTTATTTTATTGTTGTTTGATGTTTGAAAGGTATGTTATTTCTATTGCAAGTTGCAAGCACTGTCAGCAAAACCAAAATGGATGACAACATTCAATAGGAAGGGAATCTTGTTAGGTACCACATTCAACTATTTTGTTTTTTTAGACGGATGTCAATCATCAGCGTGCAATTACAAAGATTAATCTTCGAGTCGAGCAAGAAGATAATGGATTACAAAACTCTCATTAAAAATTCAACACCACTATATTTTTAAGATTGGTCTGAAACTTGGAACATATAATTAAACCGAAAGAGATTTTTTATCATCTTATCGTGTTTTCGTTTACCTCATTCAACTATTAATGGCGAGGAAAATGGGCATGCCTAATTTTTTTTTTTGAGGATTGCTAGCAACACACATTTTAACACACACTTTTCAACACACTCCCTTTGATTAGTTAAAATTCACATGGGACCTATCAAATCATGTGGGTCCTATATACATTTGGTGGTCCTATGTGAATATTAACCAACCAAAGAGACTGTATTGATAAATGTATGTTAGAATGTGTGTTGCTAACATTTTTTTTTTTTTTCCTATACGGCTCTCTCCTTTAAATATCTATTTTTGTACTATTGTCCATAAAGGTCTGTTTTATTTGGTGAACCTATAAAGGTCCGTTTGATACAAGCAAGTACGAGAACTAGACAACAATTTGAGTTACAGACAATTTTTTGTCATGATATTTGGTAGACGGTATAAAACACAAACAAAACAGTGAAATTTATTACAATTTTACTTCTTCCATCTTGAAATGATGGACTAAATTGACCAATTCACATATATTAACAAAGTGTGTAAACAAAAGAAAGGGAAAAATAATATATTTACTAAAATATTTTTATTATGTATTGATCAACTCACATTTACCATAGATTCAAAGTATAAAATATAAGATTGAGGATGATGCAAATAATATTAATTAGAGAGTATAATTAAAAAAATAATTAATATTGTAATGAAAGTTAAAAGAAATCATTCATTTAGAACAATTTTTTACAACTAAGTTATTCATTGTGGAGCATACGAGGAGAGAGACAGACAAAGATGGGAGAACAATGAGATAAAGAAGTAAGAGAGATTAGATACCCTGAGAAAGAGAGGAGAGTTATAGGAGAGAGTGTAAGAGAAGGAGAGAGAATATGAGAGAGATAATTTTTTTAGTACAAAATAAAATGGTATTTTAGATTGTTTATATTTAATTGGGATATACTTATATGGATTGGTTCGATGTGTTGGCTTAAGACTTTAGAATGTCATCTTCTTAAAGTCTCATGTTTGATTCTCTTTGGTGTCATGTCACTCATGGTCACATAGACATCAAAAACTTTGTCGTCGCCCCCTAAATCATGATAGCAGAACCCTAGTTCCACTTTTGGAAGAGGCAAAATTGATTCTCAAAGTTTAGAATTGATTTTGACGCAAGTGGAATTGATTTTGCCTTTAAAATTGATTCTAACTTGAATTTAGAATCTGGAGCTTTTGCTTTGACAAGAACTTTATTGTTCAACTCACTTTTATATAAACGGGTTCATACATAAATTACATTATGTTCAACTAATTACTTTTACGAAGAATCGATTTCACCAAATCAATTCATTTATTATCAATTTTTGTCACATGGAAAACTAAACCCGTACCTAAAATCTTGATCACTATTAGCATCAAGGATATCCAGTAATTGGTAACAACCAAAAATCAAATTCCTATTTTTTTTTTCTTTCAATTCAAATCCATACATGCAAACAATTTTTTGGTTCGTTAGGATGAGGGTCATGTGATAAATTACTAACCACTCCAAACATGAAAGATTTTTGGGTTCAAAATCAAAACACAACAATAATTCTCATTATGAAACAGAACAAATCAATAAAAGAACAAAAATCATCATGTTTGAACCTGAATTGATGATCCCTGAGAGTGTGATCCATTTTCTGATGAGTAGTTACAAGACACAGACATGTTTCTTGATGAAGTGGCTAAGCCTAAAGACAAATATTTGGTGGAAGAAGATGGTATAATATTACATAATTTGATTTTGGAAAATGAAGAAATTTTACGGAGAGAGATGAAAGGGGATGAAGTATATGATTTAGTTGTTGATGAAAACATGATTATGTGGATTGTGTTGTATAAAGTGCTAAACTGCATGCAATGTTATACTTTAATGTTGTTGTAGACTAAAGACAGATAGATAGATTGTTAAGGTAACTTCTACAATCTGCATGCTTATCTATTGCAAGTTGCAAGCACTGTCAGCAAAATCGCAAGGGAATCTTATTACGTACCTCATTCAACTATTTTTTTTTATTTTTATGTGAAGTCTTTCTCTCTCGCCAGTTTCGAACCGAGCATGCCAAAGTGGGGTTTAAATAAATCAATCCAACCAACTAAGCCACTTGTGAAACCGGCAAAGGGTGGGAGAGATGTAGGACAAGGACTTCTAAAGAGATCATTTATCCTAATACGACTCTCGCTCGTTAAGTCCGCTTAACTACGGAGTTTTGATGAAATCCGGTACATTAATGTTGATAGAAGTTAATCTCTTGAATTAAATAGAATTGTAACGCCGTAAAACTCTTATTTAAAAAGTTTAAATTTAATAACATTTTCAACACCAAATTCGAACCAATAATGGACGATTAAGCCAAAAATCAAACGTCACTTGAATACCAATGCAAAGGAAAATTGGTCAACCCTATGTTTTCCTCTGCGTATAAATAAAGAAAAATGACATAAAACTTACCTAAATTGTACGTGCAAAGGAAAACGACACACATATATCATATATATACACAAATAAATATATAAATAAAAATGTTTTATTAACTTAATTGTTAAGGACAATGTGTTGTAATATGTAAGGGTTGAAGTTTGAATTTCAACCACCTCACTTATTCGCATTTAAGAGATGAATTTCTAATCACTAGGATATTTGAATTATATGTATATTATTATTTAAAAATTACTATTTAGTTTTATTAATTAATACCTTGAAGGTGTGTTTGGATGGAGGATTTAAGAGGGAAGGGGAGAGGACTTATTTTTCTTTTTTATATTACGAACTTTATAAAATAATTTTTAAAAAATTGAATTAACAACATGATAAATTATCATATTATACTACAAAAACACTTAATTTAGTTAAAAAAATTTTTTTTTACATTGTTTGTAATTCAAAAAATAAAAAGTGAGCTCTCCCCTTCTAAACCCTCAATCCAAACACACCCTTAAGAAGAAAAAAACTACTGTATGTCCCTTTGAGTCGCTTTTAATCGATTTGTTCGTACTTGAGTGACTTGGTTTGAGTGTTTATCTGTCTTAAATGATGGTGTGACTGCTTTTTGGAAGCCACACCGAGCGTCTATGCTATTGTTATGGGTGTTCCTGCCCCTGAATTCTATAATTATTTTACATGTATGTTGGGTTTTGTAGTTTACGAGACATAAATTTTTCCATCGGTGTTGTTTTAATATGTCTCGGTCCTTGTGACTGATTTCAGACTGTTTGATATCCTAGTCATTCGTTATGATTGACGCTGGACCGTTTCAACAAGAAAATGTAAGTATTACTTGTTGTCGTCGCTCCAGGCAATTTTTGGTTCTTGGACTCTTTATGTTTTGACGATCATTCTATTCACCAATATGCAGACCTCTAAATAGTGCCGGTTAGAATTAACTAGAGGTTAGATCCACTTGTGTGGTTTTAAATGTTTGTACTGTCCATTTGGATTGACCTATACTTTTATGCGGAAGTAATAGTCATTTTAGTCTCTCAATGTGTAACGAGTAGTCACAGTGGTTTCTTAGTGTATCAAAATTCTAAAATAGTCTCTGATTGTACGCTTTGTTAGTCAAAATAGTCACTAACGCTAAAATAATCCTTCAATATTCACAATAACTCTTTTCATATAGAGATTGAATTGACAATAAATATATTGAAAGACTAATATGATAATATTAATGTAACATTTCAATGTCGGGAACTATTCCCTATATTTTGAGTAACAAAGTCCACAATCTAGGACTATTTTAAAATTTTAATACATTGAAGGTGACTGCTCGTTACACATTCAGGAACCAAAATCACTATTATCTTTTTTTTGCACTTATTGTGTTAGATTATATGGTCCTCCAATTTTATTTTATTTTTTTTACATTTTTTTAATCTCTTATTTCTAAATGTTAACCCGTGACGCAATATTAACCCTAGATTTAACCTAATTTTTCGCGTGACTTTACTATATTAACTCTAGATTTAATTTATGCAAAATGTCATCTCTTATTTCTAAATGTTAACCCGTGACGCAATATTAACCATAGATTTAACCTAATTTTTCGCGTGACTTTACAATATTAACCCTAGATTTAATTTATGCAAAATCTCATCTCTTATCTCTTATTTCTAAATGTTAACCGGGGACGCAATATTAACCCTAGATTTAACCTAATTTTTTTGCGTGACTTTACTATATTAATTCTAGATTTAATTTATGCAAAATGCCATCTCTTATTTCTAAATGTTAACCCTTGACGCAATATTAACCCTAGATTTAACCTAATTTTTTCGCGTGACTTTACTATATTAACCCTATATTTAATTTATGCAAAATGTCATCTCTAATTTTAACCTAATTTTTCCCTCCACACTTTTGCATTTAATGTTTATCTAAAGTAAAATAAAATTATGTTCCTAATTATAAGCTGTTTTTTTGGAAAGGAATAATCGTTAACCCGTCTCGCTATACTTAACCTAACCTCTTACTTATAAATGTTAATCTGTGTCGTTATACTTAACCTATTATGTTACGTTACTTATAAATGTTAGTCCGTCTCACTATACTTAACCTAATTTTTCCCTCACACTTTTGCATTTAATGTTTATCTAAAGTAAAATAAAATTATATTCCTAATTATATGCTATATTTTTGGAAATCTCTTACTTATAAATGCTAACCCGTCTCGCTATACTTAACCTAATTTTTCGCTCCACAATTTTGCATTTAATGTTTATCTAAAGTAAAATAAAATTATGTTCCTAATTATATGCTTTTTTTTGTTGAAAGGAATAACCGCTAATCTGTCTCGCTATACTTAACCTAATCTCTTACTTATAAATGTTAACTCGTCTTGCTATACATAACCTATTATGTTACGTTACAGTATCAAGGACGATGTCATGGAAAATTATGTTATGGTACAGTACCAACGTCTATATGATAATCATGACATTCATCTAAACTATTTTGTTACCTATTACCGTTAAATATTACCTTTCATATGGCATGTGCGTTAGCACGGGTCGATGGTCTAGTAATATATATATATGGATTTGATTAGGGATTAAAGTCCATAAGTGTGTCAATCTAATTGAAGGTCTTTGATTCTCTTTGATGTCATGTATTCTTAGATTTAAAAAAAAAAGATTGATAAAGCTACACATAAATATTTTCGTAAGTACAGTTTTGATGGACATTTGATATGTGAAAGTGGGGTTGAATCACTAATTCTTCACTAGTCAATATTAATTAATTATGTTTTCAAGAGGGCAAATTCTATGGTACATCCAATATATTTGAGTGTATCGATACACTTTTTCTTTAAATTAATAGTTAAATGAGTTGTTTTTTTGAAGAAAAATATTTTCTTTTATCATTTATAATTATAATAACTAAATTTTATTCATCAAAAGTGTCAACGAAATAAAAATATTTTTTTTTTGAATTTTTATCACTCATAATTGAGAACATTTGATTATTTTTTACAATAATATGTAAAAAAAAAAAAATCAATAACTTTTATAAACAATGAAATGATGTTTTTTCTTATAAAATGATGTTCTATGAAATATAAATATTGACAAATAGCTATTTATTACATAAAAAAAGATCATTTATTTATAAAATTATGAAGGAAGAGTACCGGTACACTCACTATATAAAAGTTTCCTTTCTAAACTCTTTAAAAAGACTTACACGTAATATCGTTTTCTGGTTCGATTAATCTCATGATAATCTTCAACGACAATGGTTACGTAGCGTGTATCATTTGCCAACATTGGTCACTAGATGTATGTGAGATGGCGTGGCCACGAGTCATCCAATTTGTCCACATCTCTAACTTATGACTAACCTATATTTGGCTTCTAATTATTATGAGATTTTTTTAATATAAATTTCCAATTATTAGAATTTAGAAGCTATACGATGTTCTTCTTTATCTTTGTATGGATAACGGATATAAACAATGCTTCTGTCTAGCTGCCGATAGGACTAAGCTTTGTTTATAATTTGGTAAATTCTGCGGTACTGAAGTTTAGTCGGGTATCGATACCTAGAGCCCGTTTGGATTAGCTTATTTTAAAGCTTATATAAAACAGCTTATGTAAATAAATAAGTTTTTATGTATTATTTATAAGTTTTTAAGGTAGTTTATGAAAAATACGTTTATAAAGATACAATTTTCGTTATTGAGAGTTTATAAATTAAAATAAAAGCTTATTTATTTACATAAATTATTATGAAAGCTCAAACCAAACGGGGCCCTAGACTTAAGTTTAGTTGAATACCGTATCTAGGGGTGGGTATCGACTTGGGCTGGGATTTGAGTTTGAACCTTTAATTCGAGCCAACCCATAGGTAGAGTATAGAAGCTTGTTACAAACCTTTTTTTTTCTTTTCGCAGGGGTCATGCTAATCTTCTCTGTATCGTTCAAATTTTATCGGATGTCCTCAAAGGGACAATAGTTTGTTACAAACTTATTACATTCTTGGTTTATATCGGTTTTGAATTATGATTAGTTCGGGTTCATGGATCGGGTTGGTCTAAATTAAATTTTTTTTCGAGTCAGAAACAGAGAGACGAGACATAGAGATGTATGACATGAGTGACTAAAAAATTTCATTTGGTTTTCCTTTCTCTGTTTGACTCGCGATTGTTTTCCGCACATGTTCTAGACTTAAATATGGTTTTAGTTCATACAAAATCATACATTTTTAAGTTTAATCCCTCAAAAAAAAAATGTTCAATTTTAGTCCTTGTTTGGATTTATATGAACTATTTTGGGGACTTAAAATATATTTTAAGTTTTTTAAACAAGCACTATTCTTATAAAGTGCAATATTACGAAGGAAAAGCAACGATTAACTAATGAAACAATTTTTTTTTAAAATGGCATAAGGGGATTAAATCCCAAGTATTACACCAAAAAGAGAAAATAAAAACACCAAAAACCCCCAAATGAGTTCAAGTGGTTAACGAGTCTCACCAAAGTATCAGGCAATGACCCAATGTCCTTGATTTTAAGCTTCTGAATGAATCTTAATGCGCTGACACTCTTCTCGAATGTCTCCCAAAACCTTGCCTATATAAGGAGTTGAAGACCTGAAGAAGATGAACAAGACTATGCTATTTTACTGTGCCATTACCTGCCAAAGTAAAATAGCGCAAAAAACACTCTAGAATTTCTTACCAAACTTTGCATCTTAGAAATCTTAAAGTCATAAGAGTCGGTTCACATAGTTTCAGTTCCATAACTCAAACATTCTATAATATGTCCAATTCATAAGTCATACCTTTTTTTTTAAAATTAAATTCATACCCTTTTATTCTTCTTGATTTTACTTGTAAAGTAAATTTAAAAATCAAACATTGCAAATGGATTTTTTTTAGGCAAAAGAATTAAAATTTTTAAATTATTATAATAATTGAATTTTGGTTTAATCTCAGACTGACTGCAAACGAGGAATTGTGTTTTCCACCCAGGCAACGGTTGTGTAAATAACCGTGCCTTAGGGAAGAAGATATTAGTGATCCAGTGTAGATAGTGTACAATAAAATGCGTGTAATTTGATTAATCTGACGCCTCTTAATGTGTGTACAATAATATTTTTTTAATTAATTAAATTATTAGAATGGTTAAGAGAATGAGAAAGGTGGGAGGATTGGAGATTAACAGGGGGTTTTGCTTAATTTATTTTTATTTTAAATTTAACTTAATTAATATAAGTGGAATCTCATCTTGGCACAAGTTGAATATGCATACAATAATTCAACTAATCAAGCTATCGGAAAATGTCTTTTTGAAGTAGCATAGGAAACTCGACCACACTGTTCGTTAGATTTAACTCCATTAAGTTTAGTTTTTAATGAGTAAGCATAATTCTATCCTAATCTCAATGGACACATCAACAAATACATATCACATCAACAAGAAAATGACCTTATTGACGAAGTTAAAAATGATTAGTAATTGCCAAGTTTGTTTGAAAGAATTATTAATTACATGGATGAAAACTCAAATGACTCCTATTTGCAAGGTCGATTTGCATATTTAAGCCTTTAAAATATTTCAAGTATGCGAATCAAAACAGAAAAAAAAATTACTTATCCTAAGAACAACAATGATCAATAACTTCTTTTGTTTCATTGCCAATGGATTAAAATAAGACGTAATTATATTTATTAAATAAGAACAATCATTAATAATAATTCTTTCGAAAAAAATAAGAATAATTATTTAAGAAGTTATTAATAACAAAGTTTGAACTTAGGTGTTTACAGATATTATTTAGAACATTAATGATAACAAAGTTTTAAATTACCTTATATACATATTTATTTATTAATAAAAAAATTTATATGCTAAATAAATTAAGTTTATGTTTTTTCCATTATTGAAAATATTCATGATTTGAATTTATCATTTTCATGATTTAAATAATTCTTTAAGTGTAACTGACATTAAATGTGGATATCTCTTCAAATGAGATTTGAACTTAGATTTGTTAGATTTGTTGTCTTGTAGGAGTCTAACACATTCTCCTAGAGTCAAAAACCATTGGTTTTATTATTATTATTATTATTATTATTATTATCCTTCAAAAAAAAATTATTATTATTATTATTATTATTGTAAGTCGATCATATTTTTATAATGACTAACAAAATTTATATTAAAAAAGTACAACGGTATTCCAACCAAATAGAATCATTATCAAAAGTTAAAAAAATACATCATAATAGACTGCAATTCAAACACAATACAACCACACTAAAAAAAGACCACCCGAAAATAATAAAGAAAAACCAATAACATAGTTGAGACTTGAGACACAATACAAGTAAACATAAACCAGGAACCATCCAAATGATAAAATAGTTGAAGCTATCGTTGAGACCAATTCATTTTTATCTGATCATATATCTGAAGAAGCATGATCAACACCACTTTCATATCCTCCGCTTGCACCAATAAGTTTGACTCCTTGTGTTTCTATATCATGAGAAGCATTAGCCACCATACCTTTACCTTTTGGATCAAAAAAATTGAATCCATGAAAGGGAAGACAATACATAACATATGTGTGAGTTAAAAACAGGAACGAGAATTCTTACTTGCACCAATTTCATGATCTTTGTTGTTGTCCTCAAAGACATAAGCAGGATTTGTTTTGACTCCATTCAGTTCCTCAATGGTAGAAATTACTACAAAAAATTATAACCAGATTCACTTAAAATAATTAGACAAAAAGGATGATATGAAATCATTTGACGTGATTAATAGATCAAATATAACACATAGTTAGTTAGAAGATTTACACATACCACAAGGGTTAAGATCTCCTCCATTTTTCAAGACTGTATCTATCAATTTATTTGTGACAGCAACTAAGGATTTGTCAATTTCTTTCACTTGATCATTTTGGCAGCTTTTATCATCTTCCTCTTGAATCGACCAATATCCAGAACTTTCCAACTTCTTCAAATTTTTACGTTGTGCTTCCGCAGCATGCTTTTTGTCCAAAAGATCATCATTTTTTTCATTTAGCTGTATAATCTCCGGTTTCATCATTTCCTCTTCTATTGAAGGATTTTCATCATTCAAACTAGTTTTTGTTATAGATTCAGAAGATGGTTTTCCATAACAATATGGTTTTCCTGTCGGAGAAAGCATGAGAATATCAACTGAGGCCCCTGAAAGTGTTGTTAACTCAGAGGCCTTGTTGTAAATTCCAGACTTTCTCGTTGTAAATGCAACAAAGAGATCATTCTTACTCTCAATTTATTTTAGCTCTACCTTTTGTTTTCCTCTTGATGACCTCTTCGGAGGCATTCTTACTCAAGATAATAGTAAGAAAATGAAGAGAATAAAAAGTTATGAGATGTTTTTTAGAGGAGGTTATGAGATGGTTTAAGTCTTGATTTATGTGTTATATATACAAATAAAATATGGGGGTTGGTGATTTTAATAGTTGTGGACAGCCCATACCCTATTGTTTTATTGAATGTGGTACCTAAGACATTTATTATTTTAGTTCATGTCACTTTATCATATTAAATCAACTTTAATATATTTTTCATGGTACTTTTTCATATTTGATTATAGGGACAATTTTTTTTTTATGGGGACAAAATATAAAAGTTTGTAATTTAGTCACTAATTACGCATCAACCTGACTCGAGAGAATAGTCTCTCTAGTTGGTATTTTGTCGAGATGAAAAATATATTTAATCTTTGATTATTTTTATGTGAATTTAAATGGACTAAATTTGCCAAACTGATATACATATTTTACAAAGATTTTTCCTTCAATTGTAATATATTAAAAGGTGTTTCGAATATATCAGCTCTGAATTTAGATCTTGATTTTGTAACATCAAGGGATAGAACTTTAATCCCACTTAGGACAGTTGTAATATAGTCACTAATGTTCCTTTTATTAATGAAAATTTTCCATTTCCTTGTTTTTTCCTAAAAAATTCTCTTAGGACAGTTGTTAAATAAAAATTTGAAATTTTGTGTTGAAAAGAACAAATTTTCAACTCGTATTTAAGAAATTGAATTAATACACAAATACAAATAGAATATATTATATTTGGTTTTTTTGAAACTAATTACTTATTATCATCTTCCTTATAGTAAATAAAAATGGTTTTTCTCTACATTTATTTCTTTATCAATTAAATGCTATTAAATTAAATTGGATTGGATACTTTACATAAATGCTAAATTAAGTATCTTAATTTGACACTACACATTACTTTATTTTTTTTTGAAGAAACCACACATTATTTTTTAAAATTAATAAAAATATTAAAATTGGATGTGATTACATAATAAGCGTCACATGTGTAAAAATAATTATGTCAACAAGAGTGTCACTTTTAATTTTGAATGTAGTTTTAATTGATGTTTCCGGACATATAGGTACTAGTTTAGTGGTAAGATTTTAGTCTTATATATGATGACATATTATCTTAAGTTATTTTCAGCATGTTTCTCTAATCTTTTTAGTAGTTAATTGAGTTAATAAAGAATAGTCTTAGATAAGTTATTTAAGGTTTAAGGGATATTTTGTAATGTTTTCAAATCAAATCATGTCATTTTGAGTCTTGTAAGGAAAAAAATCATGTAATTCAGCAAAGCAAAACACCTCATGGGAGTTTTGGAATAACTGGAATGAAATTCAAGAAGCCTATGAAAATATTACAAGTTGGTGCAATTTTATCTCATGTCCCAAGATTAAGTGAAGGAAAACACTGAAAAAACGAAGAAAAAGGTGAAATTAACACTAGAGGTTGAGGCAACACACCTCACATGTTCCTCACAAGCCCTGGCACTTGAAATAGAGAGCAATATGCTTTCTGTGTGTTGCTACGTACCTCGTGCATCACTGCACGTGCAACACATGTTGTTCTGGGAAAATATTGATTTTTATTGTATATTCTCTACGAGTTTCAGGAAAAAGTCCACTTCTCCACCCAAACCCAGCAGGAAATATGACAATAAATACAAGAGCTTTCATTCAAAATTCTCATTTAGAACTTGGCGGTTCATGAAGAAGGAAAGCGATTAGAGCATCAAGAGGAGTCTCTCTGCTCAACCTTTGTTCTTAAAGTATGTTTTATTTCTTTTGTATTACGTCTTTTGTTGCCATGAGTAAGTAAACACCTATTGATTAGGGCTATAAGATTAACCTCTATTTGTTTGTTGGATTTTATTAATACAAGTCTTTTATTAAGATATGATTTGAGATCTATTTCATTTTTGTATGCATCACCTATTAATGTTTTCATTACATCTTCAACTACATGTGCACCTCAATCAAAGAAGGAATTAAGGGAAAAAGAAATGTTCTATATACAAGGTTGTTATTTAAGATTTTTCGTCAAGAAAAGCTAGTTCAGAAGCTGCAATGCTTAGGCACTTGCAAGGGAAGAATGTTATCGGGAGTGACCCTTAGAAGCATGAAAATCATTCCCAAAAATGAAGTCATCACATCTGATCAAGACCTTCAAACTAGTCTTAATCAGACTGCTTATTTCGATGATTTCCCACCCATTTCCAAGGAAGACCCTCTAGAAGTACTAGCTTAGTTTATTTCTTTGCATCCTGAACAACCCTGGAAAGCAGAAGGGGAGAGAAAGGTGTCTTCAAAAGATGCTGAAACTGACCCTTAAAAGCCTGCTAAGTAGCAGAAATCGTCAAAGCCTATAACTTCTGAGTTTCTCAAAGAAGTTACTGAACTAGACACCTCAGAAGTGCTTCCCACGAGAACAAGAAAGGGAGCCTATGAAAAAGCCTCACCAGCTCAAGGCAGCAAGAAGCCTTAGCAACAATAGAGGAAGTTTGTGATTTAAGAGCCAGAAGAAGACAAAGAGGAATCGGTGAAGGATAAACAGATGAAGGCCATGCGCAAAGTTATCAATCTGGCTGAGGACCTCAAGAAAAAATCAGCTAGAGAACCTCTGAAGATTTTAGCTTCACACATCAAAGTGAAGTCTGAAGTTGGTGGATCAGAAGCCATTGGACCAGAAGCAGTAGGTTCTTATCAGAACCCAGGTATGATCTTCTTTATCCAACCCTATCCCTATAGACTCATCTGAACACATACCCTCACCTACAAATGATCTACCATTGAGCCGACATTATTTCAATCTCAAGAAGACCAAAACGCCTTCAGTAAAACCCTATCTGTAACGCCCGTATTAAAAGTGTCTAGAATACTTAATACGTTCGTTAAAACTGATACTAGATACATTAAATCATACAATACGGAAAGCGACATAAGTCGGAATTCAGATACAAGAGTCATATATTACATTATTTAAGCATGATCTGTCTAATGAAACGAGTACAACAAGTCTCATCACGATACATATAGCTACAATAACATAATACAACTAGACAACACAAGCATGGATCCATAAGCACGATCAGTCCAAAGCCTTCTCCTTACCTTTGCCTCGAACAACCTGCGAACTTGAACAAAGAAGGAGTGGGATGAGACATAATGCCTCAGTGAGTTCTACCTAAACCCTAAGCTATGGGTAACTGCGGGGAAGCCTATGGTTACCCTGTGTCTACAATACAACCTGACGGTTGGTTATACGTGTGTGGGCTTGTCGCCTAGACGGTCGTGCATACTAGAATCCGTCATAGGTTTCTTCTTAACTTGTCAT
>Ga0315913_1006589_pt1 | contig 14019 bp, 13 predicted proteins | sample MpolsnodulesMG_FD_207736 | JGI IMG/M metagenome (GOLD analysis project Ga0315913, IMG submission 207736) | Medicago polymorpha root nodule microbial communities from Los Angeles, California, United States - small nodules | ecosystem: Host-associated > Plants > Roots > Nodule | place: USA... | reverse complement strand
TTTAACAGGCAAAAAGTAAAGTGTAGCTTATAAGTCATATCTCCTATTTTTGGGTTCTATGATATATTGATTTCTTTTATTCTTTTTTAACAGGCAAAAAGTATGGTCATTCCTTATATGCCTATGGTTGTTCCACCGGTCAACTGGTCAGGGTATGATAACTTAACACTTTTGACTGCTGTCTTGCCAACCTTCTGCTTATTATTTTTATGATTACGAATGATTTGAAACTTTTATTTAACCTTTATGTTATACATTAGGGCTAGGTGGTTTAATCAACCAATATAATCATGTGAAAAAAATCAGAACATTACACCCTTTAATAGACTATTTTTTTTGTTTGGTTTGGTTTTAGACGAATGAACTTATCTTTAAGGAATTTTCTTGCCAATAGATTAATGTAATAAAACTGGACTGGTCATCCATGTCATCGGATTGTCCATGCTATTAATTGGCGCTGACATCACAAAACTGACTATGAATCAGTTTGAACCAGTGCAACTTCGCAACCCGATTCACTGATGAACTCAGCGACTGCTCACAGGGGCAGTCACCGGTAGAGATTAAGGATACATCAGTAAAAAACTGTGAACAGTCAAACAATAGACAGAAAAAAAGAGGAAGAAGAAACAAGAAAAAGGAAAGAAGGTAAAAAAGCAAAGAAAAAGAAATGATCTAGTGCTGGAGAAAAGAGGAAGATAACAAAGTAATGTAAGAGAAGGAAGATGCATTTAAGCTTACGAATATCTGGGCTTGGGCTTAACCCAACGATATACAACTGTAATGAAACAATGTCCAAATTGTTAAAAACAATGCTAAAAAAATGGTTTGTGTATGCTGTGTGTGTGTATGTGTATACATATATATAAATTAATAAAAAATAGTGCATGCAGTTCAACTTGTGAACCATGGGGTTGATCATTAATCTACTGACTTAATAGCCTAATTGAGTCGATGATTGGTCACTGTTTAATGACATAGCCCTAGATATGGTATGGGATACTGTTAGGAACCTTTCTTATGATATATGAAAAGAATTCCCAATACTGGTTAGAATTCAACAAAGAAGAGAATGTTTCTAACTAGAATAAATATTGATCAACAAAATTGAGAAAAGAAAAGTTCTTTGAATATCTTTCTGTTAATATCAGTTAAGCGACATAATATAAGATTGAAACAGAAGATACAAAAGGTTTACAATGAAGACGATAACCTTGCACTCAAAGCTACCCCAAATGAGCACTCTCCTTTCACACTAGTGCATTCTCTAGTCACTAGATTTAATTATACAAAGCTATCTTTCCCTCTACCAATTGAGGGCTATTTAAAGACTTTCTAAGAATAAAGAAAATAACAACTCTTAACAACTACCTAGCAAACTTATCAACTTACTAGCTAAGTCTTAACTACACTAATTAGCCAAAGTTATATAGACTAACAAATACAGTTTTGTTCTTAGCTTCTTTGTTTTGTGGTATTGCTTCATCTGTGGTTTCAAGTGTGTTTTTATCTCTGATCAGCACTGCCATTAGACTGTCTTGCTTTATCTAGCCCATCATACCTGTGTTTCTTCTACAGTTAGTTTCTTCTACCTAACTGTAGTATTAACCAAGTAAACTACTGCCTTTTGCAACTGGCTTCAAAATATAAAAAGGATTTTCTTCATACACCATCAACAATCAATTATACAATTCAATGTTTACAAAATGCATATGTATATTACTGTTTTACTTCTTTTGGATGAATGGCTAACGCGGTGCTGATTCTCAATTTTCCCTATGACGCACTTTGCAGTTTTGACAAAGGTGGATACTTGTTCTTACCCTCCTATGTCATGCGTACTCATGGAGTCAAGCAACAACGAGAGGCTGTTAAGAAAGTTCCTAGAAAGCAATTAGAGCCTGTATTTGAGGTCTGAATTTATTATGGTTGTCATGCATTTTGGGCCGTGTTATATTATATTCTTTTCATATGTTTTTCTCTAAATAGTGATTTTTTATAACGTGTGTACATCTAAAACTCTTGATTAGGCTCTGGATACTCTCGGAAATACAAAATGGAGGGTAAATAACAAGGTGCTCAGTGTTGTGGATAGGATATGGGCTGGTGGAGGCCGACTTGCTGGTTTGGTGGACCGCAATGATGTAAGCTCAACTATACAATTGCCTTTTTCTTCTTTTGTTTTTATTGATATTTTATTGTTGGTTGTTAGCTTATTTACTTGTTTATGTGTAAATATTCAAGATTTATCCTTAATTTTGCATTGTGTTTCAGAAACTTATGGCTGATTGGTTTGAAATGGTGCTCAATTTTCTATTGTAGGTTGAAATTCCTGAGGAGCTAGAAACTGATGATGAAGCAGAGAAAAAGAAATGGAAATGGAAGGTCAAATCTGTGAAGAAAGAGAACAGGGAGAGATATTCACTACGTTGTGACACAGAACTTAAACTTGCTGTATGCTTTCTTGATATTCATGTGTATTGTCTTGTAGTCAGTATTTTTTGTCGAGCTACTCACTCGTTGATTTCTATGGTTGCAGGTAGCACGTAATATGAAGGATGAAGAGTGTTTTTACTACCCACATAACCTTGATTTTCGAGGTCGTGCATATCCCATGCATCCACACTTAAATCATCTTGGTTCAGATGTATGCCGAGGGATATTGGAATTTGCAGATGGACGTCCTCTTGGAAAATCTGGTTTGCACTGGCTGAAGATACACTTGGCAAATCTATATGGTGGTGGTGTTGATAAACTATCAAATGAAGGTCGCATAACTTTCGTTGAAAATCATCTTGATGAGATATTTGATTCTGCTGAGCAACCTATGGAAGGGAGACGGTGGTGGTTGAATGCAGAAGATCCATTCCAGTTCTTAGCTGCATGCATGACTCTAACTGAAGCTTTAAAAATTTCTACACCAGAGTCATTTATATCACATATTCCAGTACATCAGGTATTTTCACGTTGTGAATGAACTTTGACGTATCAAAATACGTTAATGTGTTCATAATTTTGCTTGGATTGATAGTTTTTGAGGCTATGAATTGGGGGGAAACTACACTAATGGATTACTTCTGCTGAAACAGACACCACACAACAAACACACACAACACACACACACATGTGCACAAACACACGCACACACACGCGCGCGCGCACACACAGACATAATATACACTCTCACCAGGCCCACAATATTGAGAGTCTCGTGGTCTTGGCTATCCTATCTTTCTCCGGTTTATAATATATATTATTATAAAATAAATAAGTCTCAGTGTTACGATGACATTTTTCTTCACGGGTCAAACACTTAATGCTTTGTGTAAAAGTGACCAGTGCAATCTATTCCTACTGATTCTTTGTTTTCTGATGTAAAAAACCAATGTCATTGTCAAGTTCATGTTATCATCATGTTTATCAACTAATCACTATTTGTACTTCTATAATTTTTTGTCATAGGATGGCTCTTGCAACGGCTTACAACATTATGCTGCTTTAGGAAGAGACAAGGTAAATGGCTTTATCAATTAGATTTCCATGTTTCCTTTTCCACTTTTTGAGTTTCAAGTTATTTAATTTAGTCCTAGGTATTAGAGATCAAGTTAGGGGATGAATACCACTTCTGAATCTAGCTGTCTTTAAGGCCTTGTTGGGGATGAGGTGATTTTTGGTTTTATGTTTTGAAATTTTCAAAATCTAAATCTGTTTTCAGTCGAGCTTCTGTTCTGGCTTCACAAAATATTAAAATATTTACACAAAAATAATCAAGTCTGAAAAAATAATGAAAAATATTACTTTTGACATCACCAACTTGCAAATGACATTGTGAGCCTCCGTGGAGCAACAATTGAACAAATTATCTTGTCAATACTTATAGTTTCCCAAACCTGTGAATATCACTACCTCCATTGACACCCACAGCATTAAAATCCATTGACACCCACAGCATTAAAATCCATTGACACCCACAACATTAAAAAAGATATAAGTGCTGGTTGTTGGAGAAGGCAGCAGGCGGCTGTTGGAGCGGTGATCGGTGGTTGCCGCAGCAGTTGGAGTATGATGGCAGTGGTAGAAGGCGGTCAGAGATGCCGCAAAACTCAGAGAGGTGGTGTTCATAGTGTGATCGGCAATGACCGAAGTGGTGCCTGTCGGTGATCTAAGTGCTTGATTCAATGTTTTCCGTCAGTGGTAATGGTGGGAGTGGTGGCCGGCAGCCACCGGTGGTGACGTGTTAGCTTTAAATTAATAAAAATTATAAAACTGATTTTTGTGGTTCAGATTTTAAGTGATAACTATTTTAAAATTACGGAAAAAATCAATTTAACCTCATTTTATCAAACAAGTTTTGTTTTCAAATTTAACTTTTCAAATAAAAACCAGAAACCTAGAACAACTACGAATGGACCTTCAGACTTTGATGGTTGTGGAAAATGATTTTGGTTTGAGTAATCACATTACAATATTCATGTGCTTTTTCCCAACATCTTAAGCTTTTGGACATGTTCCCAGACTGGTCTTGTCAAATGTGGATCAATGGCTGAAACATGCATTTCTGTTGTCATGTATTGATTTGTTTGTGTAAATATTCGAGTATCATGTGTTTTGTGAGAATTCTTAATATTTTCCATTTTATGTAGCCTTCTATTCTATTTTCCATTTTCGAACAAAACTATATGGCTGATGGGAGATTTCTATTTAATTAATAATTTGTTATTTATTTATCTGTTTCATTCAGTTAGGGGCTGCTGCTGTCAATCTAGTTGCAGGAGAGAAGCCAGCTGATGTATACTCGGGTATAGCAGCTAGGTGAGTATTATGTATATTGTTACATATATTATACTTATACATAGTTTAAAGTTAAGATAACAATAATGAGCTTTTATGGTTTGATTGATTGTGATAATATGATACGAAGAGAGAAAATGGTAAGAGTGTGATAAGAGAGAAAGAACTCAGAAATAGGGTAGATTGTTTGTGTTTCGAACTAAGGATGGGGAAATAAATAGAGAAGAGAGAAATCACATAATTTTCAATGGACAAAATTATCCTCATTTACATCCACTCTCTGCCCAGCAGCAGGGACAAACAATCCCTTTCTAGGTTCTTTGTTCCCATCTTTGGAGAGAAGACGAAAATGTGTGTATCCCACAGATTTTTTTTTTCTGACATATTTCCCTTCTGGATCAATCAATGGAGATTCCCTATCTCTCCCCAACACCTCTCGCCCTTTTCTCTCTTCCCTATTTCTGCTCAACCTATCACGCTTAGTGTTTTGCATATTGTCATAATTTACCTCTCCTCTCTTAGCATAGTTAACAGTCTCTTGTCCAAATTTGTTCCCTTTATATCTAATATGATGATTTGGTTTTTTATTGCTTGCCTAGCTTTATTTTGGAATATTCTACAGACCTTGATGTATGTAAAAGGATTAAGCTTTTCAACACAATTTATAATTAAGACACATTTGTTTAAGATGTCTGATCAATATGTTGATTTTTCTTTAGATCACCTTTTAGATGCTTCTAAGTACTTATATTGTTTTAGAGTGCATTAGTTATTTACAATGAAGATGATGATTTTGCATACAAGGAGCACTCTCCTTTCACACTAGATAATTCTCTAGTCACAAAATTTAATTATTCAAATCTATCTTTCCCTCTAACAATTGAGGGCTATTTAAAGACTTTATAAGAATAACCAAAATATCAACCACCTAACAAACTTATCAACTATATCCAAATTTTTGTTCAAATATAGATGATTTTTAAGTTGTTCAAATATATACATGATATAAACAACGTTTTGTGTTCTAATATACACTTGGAAAATTGTGGTTAATGACATTCAAAATCGTGGTTAATTGTGTTTAGTTGATGGTTTAATGAGTCGCGACACCTTGTTAGCTATTCAAAATCCTTATCTATCCAAATTTCTGTTCAAATATATGATTTTTAAGGTGTAAATATACACATGATATTCATGTGTCCAATATACACTTGAAAAATTGTGGTTAATGACATACAAAACCGTGGTTAATTGTGTTTAGTTGATGGTTTAATGAGTTGCAATGACACCTTGGTATATTCATTAACCATCTAGTGAACGTAATTAACCACATATTTGAACTGCGTTAATCATCTAATTTATGTAAAAAATTGTTGTCAATTTTGTGTCAAAATAATAATTTGCTGTCAACTGTGTCAAAATAACAAAACTCTTGAACTACTGGTTGCTTTTAGTGGTTATAGACAGCATGAAGACTTTCTTGCATTAGGTTGTGAGCGTTATGCCTGTTGAAAGATAAATAAATTGAAGCAGCGTTTGACCACTTTGTTCATTTGTTGCTAAGGAGGATATTTTATTGTGCTCGTATGTATTTGTTTTTCTTCCCACTATAATTCGTTTTATCAAAAAGTTAGGAGGTTTTTGGAGCAATTGTTTTTCATCTGTTGTTCGTTTATTATTTATTTGTAGTCATTTTAATTTTCAATAGCTCTTCTTTTTGTTTCTTTTCTTCCTGATCTCTTTTGACTTGAATTGTGAAGGATATCTTACATAAAACACCTCATCATAATAAAACAATTTTATGCAGGGTATTAGAAATCATGAAAATCGATGCTCAGAAAGATCCGGAAAATTTTTCTGAAGCTCGTCATGCAAAGACTTTGGTTAATCAGGTTATCTACTCTTCCTTTGGTGTGATATGGTTCATATTTTTACAAGGAAATATTGGAACTTATAGCTGTTAGAAAGAATAAATTAAAATAAATAAATCATAAACCCAAATGAAAATAATTTATTCCCTAACCAATTCTAGTTGATGCTTGTTTTTTTTTTGGTATTCATTCCTCATCTCAAAACTGATTTTGAGCTGATTGAACTTTGTCTAGGTGGATAGAAAATTGGTTAAGCAGACGGTGATGACATCAGTTTACGGTGTCACATACATTGGAGCACGGGAACAGATAAAGAGAAGGTTGAAAGAAAGAGATGCTATTGCAGATGATTCAGAGCTCTTTGGTGCTGCTTGTTATGCTGCAAAGGTTAGAGGGTTAAAATGGTGGTGTTTTAAATATACCTTCTCCTTGTTGAGCATGTAACATCTGTATCATCTTTATTTCCTTCTCAGGTGACCTTAACCGCCTTACAGGAGATGTTTGAAGGTGCACGAAGTATCATGAACTGGCTTGGTGACTGTGCAAAAGTATGTTACATTACTCCTTTTACTGACATGTCTACAATAGACAGTGCATATTGTTTCACTTTAAATGGAAATGAAAAATATAAAATGCTAATCTCTCGAGGGAGGCGGCTTTGTTTAATTGTGTTATGATATGATCATGACCAAGACAATTGGAACAGGTGATTGCATCTGAAAATGAACCAGTGTGTTGGACCACTCCTCTTGGACTTCCTGTGGTGCAACCTTACCGCTATCAAGGAAGGCATATTGTGAGTGCAACATAATTTTCCTGGAACTACATCACCAGTACTTCTTTCAAGTTATCATGATTTCTAGGCTGTCTATAGGTTATTAAGCTTTTATTATTATGTGTTGCAGGTCAAAACTTCACTTCAGATGTTAACATTGAAACGAGAAACCGACAAGGTAATTTATAACAATATTTATAGGCTTGTTTGAGGGTAATAAAGGAAGACTTAGGAGGATATTTATAGAAAATAATTACCGCGTAAGGTTACTATTGAATTAAAAACATTAAATCTCATGCTTGGGGATTTATGATTCCGTTGGGCTTCACATCACACACTCACGCACAGTGGGAATTAGAGCTGATTAGATAGAATCTGAGCTGCCTATGGTCATCTCACATCATGCATGAGCTTTTTCTCTGATTATCTTGAATGACAGGCTTTTGCAGTTCAAAAATTTCGATAGAGTTTTAGTTTATTATTATGAATATTTACTCCGTTTTTTTTCATATATTCATATGAATGGTTTGCAAACAGTTATAGCATAGTTTATTTTGGAGAAAATTTCAGTATTTTGATTTGTTTTTCATTTTCCAGATCTAAATTTAAAATTTTATTATCAAATATTGCAGGTCATGGTCAAGCGGCAGAGAACCGCATTTCCGCCAAATTTTGTTCATTCACTTGATGGTTCTCATATGATGATGACTGCTATTGCCTGCAAAAAGGCAGGCTTGAGTTTTGCAGGTATTTCCTTGGTTTTGGTATTAAACCCTATTAGGCTGTGGTGGAGACCCCACCACTAAAATTAAATGCTAGTGAGCTAAGCTCATGGTTCCATTCGTGTTTGATCTATTATCGATTATAATTGCAATGCTGATGATGATTTATATGCTTGTAGGGGTCCATGATTCATATTGGACGCATGCATGTGATGTTGATAATATGAACAGAATACTACGAGAGAAGTTTGTAGAACTCTATGAGACTCCAATTCTTGAAAACGTATGTGGTTTAAATGCTCATTTTTTATATCCAATGCTATCTTGTTCCTAAGTATAGTTTACTTGTGGTGAAATTAATTTCGTAAGTGTAAAATTTGTCTATAATTAACAGCAGATTGTTTTGAGATTTCATTTCTTCCTTCTGCATTGCTTAAAAAGAGAAGATTTAAACTGCACTTCCCGAACACATTTTGTATTACATTACTTAGTTACCCACCTGATCATTACACTTGCCACATTAGCAAAAATAAATAAGTCTCTAATTCAGGGGTGGGGAAAATGTTTGAAATTATGAAAACTGCGGAACTATATTTCTGAGTTAAAAAATAGGGGACTAAAATTGTGAACAGTAAAAATAGAGAGATCAAAAGTACATTTATGCCAAAAGAAACAGAAGCGAAAACCATGCTACTGTATTATGTAACAAGATTCACAGTTATTATTGCTTAATAATGCGTCTTACTTTATTTAAATTTATTTTGAATTTTGTACTTTATTCTGTTTTTAATTTTTTACATTGTTTAACTTGTGAACAGTTATTGGAGAGCTTTCAAGAGTCATTCCCATCTTTGGAATTTCCACCCTTACCTGAACGTGGAGACTTAGATTTGAAGGAAGTTTTAGAGTCACCATATTTCTTCAACTGATACTGATCTACTGTCTTCTCTATAAGCTTGGATTGGATTCAGTCTTTTTGACTTTGCTGACAATAGTTGTCTGGTGAGCTCGGCGCAAGGATGATATAACTGCTGAAAGTTCTCATTCTAGAGGCTATTTCGGCATCTGTATATATCTTCAAGGGCATGCGGATTTTTAAGGAGTGCAATAAGTGATGACATTATCTTCGTCCTACTTTTTGATCCGCACGAGATAGAAGACTATTGACGGCTACTGAAGCTGGTGTGTGCAATAATCAAGATTCAGGAATGAGTTAAAGTTTGCATATTTAGTCACTGCAGCATAAAAAATAGATTTTATTTATTTATTTTAAAAGGAATCTTGAGAACTTTTCAATTTGTGACCAAACTCAACTCCTGAGTCACCATGCAAATTATGCCATGGATAATAGCTGCAGAGAATTCTACACTATACAACTTTTTCTCTTGTTGTAAATATAGGACATGTTTGAATTAGTGTAGCCACATGAATTATAGTAAATAATTATTTTCACAAGTTTCACATTCCTCTTTGCCATTTGGCTTGATAAAATCAGAGTAGAACTTTAACCATCCATTTACTTCTAAGAGAAGATTGAATGGTGCAGATTTTCTTAGGGAGTGGATTTCAATCTATAATTAAATGGGTCTAGAGTTTGGCTTATCTAAAAGAAAAATGTTGACACATTTTTCACGAATCCATATGCATTGTTCATCATTTATTACATGGTGTTTTTTTTAGAGTAAATAAATAATAATTCATTTATAAAAACACACGACGTTACATAAAAACTCATCAAAGATAAAAGAGATAAATTAGTTTGCCTAAGAATGAATGTTTGAGAGTTCAATTTTTGGTTTGAATAATTGTTGGTTAAACTTTAGTTATCTTCCGGGAGCTTCATAGCCTTGTAACCTCAATTAATGTCACTAGTAAATAATTTTTTTCCTCTTCCCCAGTTTTTAAAAAATAATGCAGAGAGACTAATGTGTAGGTGCCATAAAATGAAGTTGTGGACATCAGAAAAAATATATATAAAAAAATCACAATACACTCTTATTGAGACAAATATTATGCTCTTGAGACTAGCTTAACAAGGTAGTCTCAGGAGTGGCAGTCACCTAGCTTAACTAACCACAATTGTGCGGCTTGTCATCGAAGTGGCAGTTACCTTTTTTTGCCTGAATCAAAAGCAACAGAAGACTTTAGGAGATAACTTGACATCCCAACTAGGTTGGCACCTCAAGGTTACTCTCATCCTCTATCACATTGCTCATAATTTTATTGAAAAAGGAAAAATTGTACAAGTGGGGGGACCAAACCAAAACCCTCAGAAAAAACTGAATATAAAAATCCAAAAAACAAATCAAGAGATCTAAGAAAAACAAAAACTAGAAAGTCCGTATTTGTCTCTAAAAAAGTCATCTCTAATAAAAGTGGGGAGAGAGTCTCACCAAATAACATCAGCTAAGCCGTGACCATGATTTACTAATTTATCTGCACAACAATTTTCTTCGCGAAAAAACACAAGCTTTTCATAACTCTGATTATACCTTCTACCGTCTTTTAAATTCCTATTAAATTATTGTCATTTTAATTCAAAGTATTTTGAACTTCCAGCAATTTAACATATACGAGAGTTGTCTATATATTCTTTTACCTTGTTCGCATTTTATTTTTCAAGTCATTTCAATTTCAACACTTTATTTTTTAAGTCATATCCTTCAAGTCAATTTAACTTCGACAATTTACATTTTCTTATCGTTCATATATCTTTCAATCTTTTAAATTTCAAGTCTTTCGCTTTCAACTTCATTTAAAGTCACTTGTTTTTGACATTATCGATGTTTACTTTTGAAGCAACATCAACCTTAAACCATTTTTAGGATTCAACTATGTTGCTACTACAACAAAAGCTTAGATCTTACTATACGTTTTTAATTTTTATTTTACTAGCTAGTCCATTTCCTTTTAGTTAATTTGTCTAATAAATCTGCATACGAAATATATGTATAGTTAATTCAAAATTTAAAGGTCAGGATAGTATTGTTGCAATGTATGTGATGGAATACAACATTATCCAAGATGGTAATTAAGTGTCATTCCCAACCTTATAACTAACATAAAAATATTTCCCTCTTCATTAATATTCATATGTTCCCATGCTAATCAAATTATGTGTCCAAACTACAAATTGGATAACATCCTACCATTTGTCAACCCAAACTACAATTTGTCAACACCTAAGATTTCCTCCAATGCATGGTACAAGTGCATCATGTAACACAACTTTGGTTTCAATGAATAAATTGTGCCACGAAATTCTTTTGCAATTGAATGCCTTGATGAAGCACCATGGTCTTCACCAAATCAAGAAGTATGTGCATGAATTGCAAATCCTGATGTACAATGACTACTAATCCAAAAGCTTGCATTTGTTTGCTAGTCTATAATTCTCAAACTCTTTAGATTGAGCTTGTCTTCAAGATCATAGGCTTTGACAACTGGTTTTGGTGACATTCCTATGTAGAACAAGGCTACCTTCACACACACACACATTGTGAACAACAACAACCCCAATTTCAACTTGTAGAACAAACATGAGAATAACCGCGTGAACATTGTTACTCATAGGGAGCACATAAAAGTTGGCTACCAAAACCATACCATAAGCTCCCTTGGAAGCTAAGTATGCAACATATGCAGCATATGCAACATTGAAAAATGCATAAGATACATCCAAAGATCACTAAAAATAATCATAATTTTTTTTCATTGATATTGTATTGTTTTTTCATTGATATTGTATAGTTGTTGCTATTATTATTATTTATAATAAGCGATTATTATTTTTATTATTAGAAGAAGTAGGGCCAAACAATTTCAATAAAGCTCTTTCTAAAAGAAGTAACTTATTTGTAAGGAAGAAAACCACGTAGAAGTGACTTTAAAAATAAGGTGTTGAAATGAACTTCTAAACAACTTACACGGTATTTCACATATTTGGTTCACCATTCGATACCTACATGGGACATTTTTACGTTTATTTTATTATTTATTGTGTATCTTATTTCAAATTTTGCTGGTGCCCACCAGCTCCAAGCATTAAATATTTTAGTTTTATTTTTTTTATATTAATTAAAAATGCTATCGCAATTCGCATAGCCAGACCCAATGGCCAACGTTTTTATTTTCTAAAAATTTCAATAGCAACGTCTGTATACAACTAAAAAAAACTATATCATTTTTTTTGAGGAAAATATTATAGTAATATATACATGTTAGGCTATCTAATTTTTTGACCAGATATTATCAAAATATTAATTATCAAAATGGTTAAATATGTTACAGGGTATTTTTAGCAAAATGGTTAAAACAAATAGTTTGTCTAATATGCGACCATCATATTTTTAGCAAACTTTAATAAAATGTTATTTTTATTTTCAGATTTTTATTATCATAAAATTTATGCTTTACTATAATTTTTTTTAAAACATTTTTAATTTGTAAATGTGCATCTTGGGACTATTTTTGAGAGGTCTATATTAGACAACCTTAAAAAGTTTTACTAATTAAGTTGGAAAAAACAACAAATACCAAACGACTTTAACTTTAAAGTTCTAATTTACAACTTTATTATCAAAGTAGCTTTTAGACCTCAAAAAAATAGGGCCAAACGCACCCTGAATATATGTTATTTGGTATATAGTCACTATACCTTTTCCAATTAGGAAACAATAGTTGTTCATATGAAATAACTAGTTACTTATATATTAGCCATCAAATGGGGGATTCACAATAAGAAAGTAACAATGGAAAGGGTAAATACAAAGATAATTATGTATCTTGGATCATGGAGGAAACTATTGAGTTGTTGCACCTCTTGATGGATGTTATAAATAGAGGGTTATATGATGTCAATGGGTCACTTAGCAAACAAAATTTATAACAGATTATACTTCCTCGACTCAATGCCAAAAATAAATTTCCTAAAACTTATATCCAGTGCTTGAGCCGAATGAAGTGGTTTAGAAACCAATATAACAAGATGTCAACACTTATGTACAACAACTCTAGCTTTGGTTGTGACACAATTGCAAAGACCGCGACAAAGTATGGAACGATTATTTAAAAGGTGAGCTAAGCTCATAATCTTTTAAATATATCAATAGTTACAATTTTAGTACATTATACATTTTTCAGTATATTAACAATTATTTTAAATTTAGTCCCACCAAAGTCACAACAAAAGTTGAAGATTGTTGTTGGAGGTAAAAATTTTAGCGGAAATAGTTCTATAGCGGTACACCCTGATGATAGTGATGCAAAAGCTTTTGAGAAAGAAAGTGAAAGTTTTGGGATGGAAGGATTCCACCTCGGTCTAGTTTTATAAAACCATTTCTGCTAGAGATTCATCTCCAACAACAATCTTCAACTCCTCATAATCAATCAGACTTTTTTTCTCTGACGTTTGTATTGGCTTGGACGGGACTAAAAAAAAAATCATTGTTAATGTACTAAAAATATTATATTTTACTAAAATTGTGACTAATAATATATTTAAAAGAATATGAACTTAGCTAACCGTTCCATACTTCGTCACTAGTTGTGAAAGTCTTTGCGGCCAATCTTCATCCAAAACCAGAGTTGTTGCACATAAGTGTTTACATCTTGTTATATTGGTTTCTAAACCACTTCATCCGGTTCAAGTATTGACTTTAAGTCGTATGGGATTTAGTTTTGGCATTGAGTCGATGAAGTATAATTCGTTCTACATTCTGTTTGCTAAGTAACACATCGACATTACACAACCCCCTATTTATAACATTCACTAAGAGATGAAACAACTCCGTAGTTTACTCCATGATCCAAGTTACACAATTATCTTTATCTCTACCCTCTCTCTATTATTTTCTTGTTG
>Ga0315913_1006585_pt1 | contig 14021 bp, 6 predicted proteins | sample MpolsnodulesMG_FD_207736 | JGI IMG/M metagenome (GOLD analysis project Ga0315913, IMG submission 207736) | Medicago polymorpha root nodule microbial communities from Los Angeles, California, United States - small nodules | ecosystem: Host-associated > Plants > Roots > Nodule | place: USA... | reverse complement strand
CCTGTATAATTGATTGTGTTCTTTCTTCTTCTGTTCTTTACATTATCCGCTGCACATAGACTCTGAACTCACTCAGACTCTGAACTACTTTAGACTCTGAACCTGAGGACAGTTATCTAGAACGTAAGAGAAGAAGTTTCAAAAAACACAATTCAACCCCCCCTTCTTGTGGTTTTTCTCACCTTCAACGTCCTCAACAAATAATCAAAATGATAGCATGCATGTATAATTCTCAACAGCCGCAGCGGATATTAAAATATACATCTCCAAGTATACGTGCCATGAGATCAATACACATCATCATATAAAATCTCTAAATCCCGACATATGGGTCAAATCTCAAAAACAACAAATTCAACGAACATAAAGACCGACGTCCTAAATCAGAGCCTAATCTAAGACTCCAAGAAACGATAACCGAGATTAGTGTAACACCCCGTTTTCCCAAATTTGTAAATAATACATATAAATCAGAGTATTCGACGTAAAATGGAATGCCACACTACATTGAAGTATAAATAGAGTAAAGTTACTATTTATTAAAAACATCTTTCTCAAATCTCAATTACATCGCAGCAGAAAATTAATTCTTTATTCAACAACCTTGGCACTACGGCCTCAACATAAACAACTTTAATGAAAATCTTAATTCAACTAGTTCGACAACATAGTTCATAATTAATACGCAACAGTGGAAAACAAAACAAATATCCTCATCCCGTTACGTATCAGAGCGACCGTAAGACGACGCGTGAGAGAGTCAACTCACATCAGCAGCTAATCTTGGTGATCTGCACGTTACCCACGTAGAGGCAACATTCAAACAGAAGGGGTGAGATTCACATTCAATAATAATAAGCATATAATTCATCAACGAAATTTAACAACATAAATACAACAGCTAAACAACAATAATACTTCACATATGCTTCAATTATTTCTGCTTGACATTAAAACAACGACAACAACTCAACGACGACGACGACTACACGACAATGCAAAGACACAACAACAACCTGACTATGCGGTATGCATGTGGTACCAATTAACGTGTTAGAGCATAGGCTCTCAATTCAATGTGTAAAGAATCGGCTCTTAAATCAATGTGTAGAGCATCAACTCTTAAATCAACGTGTATAGCATCGACTCTTAAATCAACGTGTAGAGCATAGGCTCTCAAGTCAACGTGGTATGAATGATTAAACATTCAACAGGGCATGAGCCCCCAACTTTATATGAGTATGCATGGACTCAACAACTTATTCAACAACAACGTACAACATCAACGACTTTGACGACATCAACGACAACGACAACAACAACGACTCCACAATATAATTCCATAATATTCATCATCTATGAGCAACTTCATATAACATCATATTAATCAACATATGCATTCATTTAATAATTCATCAATGTGTACATTCATATAACAATTCATAAATCAAATTATTCATGACAGACAAAGCCATTGAAACTGACAATATTACCTAGGACTTTCATGTACGCACCAAAGGCTAACCCAAAACAGAAACGCGTGGAAACGACGGAAGAACATGAAAAGGTACACTGCTACTGAACAATTCGCCTCGCGGGCTGACTACTCGCCGTGGCAAGCAAACACTGCTCTCTGCCACACTATAGTTCGCCGTGGCGAGCAGATGGCGAGCAAACACTGCTCTCTGTCACGTTACAGTTCGCCGTGGCGAGCAAGATTACTCGCCGTGGCGAGTTATGACAGACTTCTGTCGGGAGGAACGATTTTTCACCCCAAAAACCCAAATTTTCATCCACCCCAATCCCAATTTTGATAGGGAACTCAACCTGTGATGATTCTACAACCTGAACATCAATTATACACAAATTTTATGGACTTTCTACACCATTAACAACCGATTTCTACCCCATGACCTAATTCCCAAATTCACAAAACAACAACAACAACTACATGTTAAATTCAATTTCAGAATTGCATAACCTAAGATTAGAGAATGTTAGTCCCACCCTTACCTTAGATTAGATGATTACAAGATTTCAAGCTCTCCCTTCTCTTGATTCTCCTCTTCTCTTGGTTCTCCTCTTTTCTCCCAAAGACTTTGTAAAAACCTAATTTTTAGTCTGGCTCTTGTTTTCTTATCTCTCAACAGATTTTCTAATTAACTCCACTTATTTCTAATTAATTCTAATTCAGCCCCTCTCAAGTCTAATTATTCTAATTTCCAACCTATCCTACTAAATAATAAAATAAAGCCACTTAATAAAATATTAATACACAACAACATGCCACTCATCAACATAAATCATATAAGTCATATAAAAGACTCTAAACTCAAACCAATATAATCAAATAAATAGATAGGGCGTTACAGTTAGCTCCCGCTATCCAAGCACTCACCAAAAGCAAACTACTCCTGCACTTCGTCTACCCATTCATACAAATAGGTAGGCGGTCAAAACCATTGAGGGTAAGCTTCACATCAATCATAATCAACATAAACAATTTGACATAATTGAATCAAGTTAAATCTCAATTGATCATCATGAGCAATTAACTTTCATATACATATACACACAACAATTATAATGTCACGAGTATATATTCATCAAACGCACCTACCAACAACAACCATCATTCACATACATCACTTAAGACTCATGCCAATATGATATGCGCCTATATACGACACGTATATGCATGTGGTACCATATCTCCGACAACTAGATGCCAACCGAACATCTCATGTAAGAGTACACCTCCTCTTACGATTCAACTATGTAAAAGTACACCTCCTTTTACATTCCTCATATGACTCAATATGATTTATGATGCATGGACATACAAGCAAAGACCAAATAATGCAAAACTTTCAACCTATACATCCACCAAAAACAATGTAAAAGTACACCTCAATTTACATTGACCAACTTTGACAACAATTGCATTATCAAGTATTTACATCCACACAATCAAAAATTCATAATATATATATTAATCCACATCAACAATATAATATGGCTCCACGACTTCATACACTTTCTCACCATCCAAGTAAAGGAGAAAATACAACACTTTATGATAAACATCATTTCCAACACCTAAAAATCATTCACATATCCTCATTTAATCATATGAAGCTATTCATGAAATATTTGCAAGGTACTCGGCCTTAAAGACCATTTTCGACAAGGTTCGTCTCTCATTTTACAACTTTAAAAATGATTGAAACAATTGAATCAAAACCAACTAAAAAAGGTCCAATGCCTCAACTATGTATACACTTAGATCACATAAGAGTGCAGTAGAGTATACATGTGTGTTTTCATCGGCTAACTTCGACAAAATCATCAAAATCACAAGTTACGACAAGTTCGTATCATTTCTTCTATATTGCGAAACCAAATCATTTTCAAAACAAAACCAAGTTAGATTCAACAAGACATAGGTTAAATACTCTTAAACCTCTTAATTGAACTCCTAATACTTCTAGTTTTGAAGTTTGGAAACCAACCATTAGTTTTGGGTCGACTTAGAAATAGTCATGCTAAGTTTACTTAAAATTTCTCCAAGACCTACTTGGAGTGTTTTCATCATAACTCAAAATCTAAAAATAATTTTGATGTCAAACAAAATCCATTGGAAAGCTAACACAATTCTCTAAAACTTTCATGTTTACACCAAAGGTCAATTCAAAACAGAAAAGGGCGTAAAAATAGTGAAATACGAAGGATCTGGTTCACCAAAATCGTGTCACGATTTTAGAAATCGCGGCGCGATTTTATGTCCAGAAACCACTGAACATTCTGCCAACAAAATTGTGTCACGGCTGCAAAAATCGCGGCACGATTTTGACAGCATCAGGTCCAGAAATCAGCTTTTCAAAAAGTGCGTTTTCCACTTTTCAAAAAGCGCGTAAAATTCAAACCGTTAATCCATTTTCAATGTCGTTTTCGCCTACGCGCTCCTGACACTTGGCTCTATCATAATCAACCGAAAAATTCAAGTTTCAACTATCCCAAAATAATTTTCCAGAACCTCACATAAACACTCAATTTTCAAAACGGTTAACAATCGAATTTTCACACAAAACTCCCGTTTTCTCCCAAACGACTCGACTAACACAACCACAACATGAAAACAGAAATTATACTAAGTCTAACTCACCCAACAACACCAAAAACTCAATCAACAACTTTATACATCAAAAATTCATTTTGGTCCTTCACATGACAACTCAACACAAACTTCACCAATTCCAACAACAACTTCACAAAATGGAATACCCGTGGTACAAATCAACAACAACAACATATCCAATTCAACAATAACTTCATTTAAACACGAATTCATCCCAATTCAACAACACATATCACAATTCATCAATTTGAGCATAAATCACAAAGTACCCATTTTTATGTAACATGAACATGCAAATTCATCATCAACGATACAATTATCATCAAATTCATATACTCAAACATATCATTATAACAAGAGCACGAATTTCAACAACTAAGTTCAAAATAATCACTTATTCAAATAAGCACTTATCCATAGAATTAAAGAAGAAATTAAACTAAGAGATTATGAATGAAATCTAACCCCCTTACCTTAATAAGCAATAATCCTAGCAAAAGCTTCAATTAAGCTCCGAGAATCTCTAGCTCCTCTTGGTTCTTCAAGTTTTTCTCTACAACCCTCTTCTCTTCCTCTTGCCCCATCCTCTTGCTCTTTCTCTCTCTACCTCTTCTCAAAATTTTGTAAAATGATTGTAAACCCTAATTCTCTTAAAGACTAATGCTTATATAGTCTCTACACAATTGGGCTTAACCCTCTTAATGTCTTAATGGGATCACAACACTTATAAACTAACTCGCAAAGTTTCTATGCACTAACGGTTAAAAGTTATCGAATAATTACCGGTTCAAAACTAATTACCACTACCGAATAGTAACTTAGTAAAAATAATGGTTCTCACTTGAAACACTAAATATAACCCTCACCATGAAATTACTAATTTACCCTTGCTCACAAAATGACCAAAATACCCCTGAGTCTAAAATGACTATAATACCCTTCTACAACGAAATCCACTAATCCTAACCCAAAATACACACAGAGGCAATTAATCACATATAAGTACATATAAACACATATAAATAAATAACAAAATAAATCTAGCGAAAAACGGGCTGTTACACATTCTTGTTGATTTAGGTTCACCACACCCTAGTTTCTTCATCATGGAAAGAGACATTAGATTGATACTTGCCCCTAAATCACACAAAGCTCTTCCAACATTCACTTTCCCAATGGTACAAGGAATAGTAAATACTCCAGGATCTTTCAACTTAGGAGGTAGTTTCCTTTGGAGGATGGCATTACAATTTTCTGAAAGAGCAATATTCTCATCATCATTTGGCCTTCTTCTTCCGGTTAACAAATCTTTCATAAATTTAGCATAAATCAGCATTTGATCAAGAGCTTCACTAAAAGGAATGTTAACCTGCAGTTGAGAAAATAGTTCTATGAACTTCTTGAATTGCCCTTACTCCTTCTTATTTTTAGACAAACGAGGATAAAAGAGTTTCACATAAGATGGGACTTCGTGTAGCTTGTTTCCATATTGCTAGAGTTGGCTTTTAGACTTCCTCAAAATTGAATCCACATCTATCAAAGACTCACTTTTTTCTTCCTCATCATTTTTCTTCTTCCTTTCATTTTCAACTACACCATTATCATTCTCTTTTTCAATTACGCCATGTTCAATTTCTTTTTCAACTACACCATTCTCAACTTCCTCCATTACTACTTCACCCGTTTTTGTAACTTTTGGAACTAAAGGTGTCAAAACATTTTTGCTCCTCAACTCAATAGCATTACCAGTCTCATTTTTAGGGTTATCTGTGTTACTTGTGAATCCTCCCTTAGCCTGATCAATCAGCTGCTTTGTTATCTTCCCAATTTAGGTTTCAAACATTTTTCTCGAGGCCTCATTATTCTTCCTTTCAGTCTCCTGACTCTTTTTAATCTCTTCAAAGTTGGTTTGAGTCATCTTGATGAAGTTAGTCATGGTCTCCTCTAAAGCTGATGGCTTTCTTTGCTGTTGCTACTATTGTTGAGGCTGGGGTTTGGTAAGTAGATTTAAAGTGTTGGTGTTAGAGTAGCTCAGATTAGGGTGTCTGGCATAACCTGGGTTATAGTTATTGGAGTAAGGGTTTCCTTTTTGAAAGTTTCCCATATAATTTACTTCCTCACTCAACCCTTCAGGTACACACTCACAATTTGCATGTCCCTCACCACAAAAATCACACCTGAGGGATGTAGCTTGTTGAACTTGAGGTGGTTGTTGTTGTTGTTGCATGACATGTTTGGTTAAGGCCTCTAGATGTTTATGCATGGTTGCTTGGTTTTCTAGTATGGCATTACATTCACTCATCCCAAAGACTCCCCTTTTTCCTTTCTCTTTATCGGCACGATACTCGTTTTGAGACATGTTCTCTACAAGGGTTTGGACTTCACGGTCAGTTTTCACTCTCATGCTCCCCCCAGCTGATGCATCTAAAAGCATTTTATGATTATGAGTCAACCCCTCGCTGAAAACTTGCATTTGAACTTTCTCACTAATGTCATGTGTGGGGCATCTCTTAAGTAGAAATTTAAACCTTTCCCATGGATCATATAAAGACTTTGTCTCACCTTGCTTAAAGCTAGTAATCTCAGCTTTCTTCTCCCAGTATTTGGACATAGGAAAGAATCTATCTAGAAATTTCACTTCAAGTTCCTTCCAAGTTTGAATGGTTCCACTAAGAATGAACAACAACCAATATTTAGCCCTCCATGTTAAAGTAAAGGCAAACAACCTAAGCATATTTTGGTCTTCTGTGACGTTAGGTGGTGGTGGTCTTCTGTGATATTTTGGTCTTATGTGATGTTCATGAGGGATCATAATGTCTCTTCTCTCATACTGGTTCTCCTTCAGCCCATTATGGACGGAAGTCTTGATCTCAAAGGCTATTGGATTAGTTGGTTCGAAAACATGAGTGTGGTGGCCATGGTTGGCCGCCATACCATAATCTCCCATCAAAGGTCTCGGTGGTGGATCAACATCTCCCATTTTGATTACAGGAGTTGTGATTGTCTTAGGTTCAAACAAAGTTGGATTAGTGTGCGGTGTTCTGAAACTAGGCTCAGCTGAACGAGCCAACTGAGCTGCTTTTCGGTTTGCTTTTGTTATCTTCTCGATCTCTGGATCGTACAGCAAGTCTTATGGTTGCACTCTACCTCGCATAAACAACAAACGATACCTTAGTAGCACTGCAAAATAACTCTTGAAACAATATAAATTTTTTATTTTTTTACAGAAAATAAATTGCAGAAATCCCAAATTATAACACAATTGCCTTGTTGAAATAAGTCAACAGTCCCCAGCAACGGCGCTAAAAACCTGATAAATATTTATTTTTTGTACTAAAAACTATCGAAGTAATACAATTAAGTTCGTTTCCACGAGGACCGTGTTAATCTCAAGTAAACAATAGCGTTATGAAATAGGATGTGTAAAGTTTATTTTAGTGCCCGAGACAGTAGCTTTGTTGTGCATAAAAAGTAAATAGCAGAAAATAAAGTTGTTTAGAAAAGATAGAGAGAGATGAGACTAGGTCTTTCGAATCCTCTGAGTTCCCCTGATTGGTACACTGCACCTACTTCTCATGAATATTTCTCTAGTTTTAAGATGGTTAACTAAAATAGCCCTAATCAATCCCTTGACTTAGGACCCTCTTCTCATATTACAATCCCTAATTCTTAGGTGATCTAATATTCTTGAGGGTTTTAAGAATATTAGACTAATATCACAAATAAACGATTATCCATTCCTAGACTAACCCTGTTTATTTGAACAATTCAATTAAGTATAAGTTGAAAGTTATGGTTAGTAGTCATTCATTCTCACGAAATCATGTTTATATTTGACCAGGATATAAAAAGCATTAAGAACAATTGAATTGAATAAAACTAAATTGATGTTCACAATAATAGAGTTTCACAGCAACATGGTTCAATTAGGGTTACATCAGAATTATCTCAGACCTAATCTCTAAGAGATTTAGCTACATATGGTAACTAAAAACAAGATATAAAAGATAAAAACATACCCTAGAAAATCAAGGAGAAGATAAATTCTCTCCCGAAGCTCAAAAGTAGCCTTCCTCTTGAACTGTTTCAGTTCTGAACGAGAAATTCTGAATGAGGAAGGATGGTATTTATAGTGAGAGTTTGTGCCCTGTATTTTCAAATGTGCTAGGCACATTGGTCATGTGTTAGGCGTATTGTTCATGTGATAGTGGTCATGTGTTAGGCACATTGTTTATGTGCTAGGCGCATTGGACATGTGTTAGGCGCATGAGGTCTTTCCTGAGCCCAAATTCTCCGATTTTCCATCGTTTTAGATCTTCGTCTTCAAATAACTTTCCCCAGGACTAGGGAACATAATTCCTTCCTATGTAAATTCTCCTAAGGCCTCTTGAATCTTCATTCTTGTCTTCCCAAGGTCTTGACAATTCTTCAGTTTTTCTTGCTTTTCTTGTTGTTTAAGCTTGCTTGTGAACTCCAATTATCATGAATTTACATGAAAAATTACCTAATGACATGATGTCATCATCACCTTTCCCCCTTGATGCTTTAGATAAAGAGTATGATCAGAGTTGCTTTGTTGAAACCCATACTTTTTCATTGCTGAACTAAAATGATGAAACCATGCTCGAGGTGAATGTTTTAATCCATATATAGATTGTTGTAGCTTGTCAGCCATTTCAACACCAAAGACTGCAGTATATCCAGGTTGAATATCCATGTATATTTTTTCTTTGAGGTCATCATGAAGAAACACATTATTTACATCAAGTTGATGCAACAATCAATCTAAATTTGCTGCAATAGATAATAAGACACGAACTATATTTAGTTTGGCTACAGGTGAGCATGTCTCTTCATAATTGATTCGGTATGTTTATGTGTATCCTTTTGTTGTAAGTCTCACTTTGTATCGATCAATAGACCCATCAGCCTTATATTTATTGGAGAAAATCCATTTGCACCCCACTGATTTTCCATGTATTATTTTTCTGCAAAGCCTCCATTTCTTATTGGATAGCCTGGGCCCAACTACGATCAGATAAGGCTTCCTTAACACTGCTGGGAATGTGACATGATGATATAGTGTGAGCAAAGGCCTTGACAGATTCAGACAGTCTTTTAGTAGACACATAATTGGTTATGGGATACTTGGATCTTCTTTCTTCTACATATGGATACTATCAATTTGGTGGTTTACCACGATTGTTCCTGAATGGTAACACATAACTCACATGAGTATCCACAATATTACTATATGTGGTTGTAATAGGGGATCTTACCTCAGGAATGTTCTCAAGAGTAGAGCCTTTGGTTCTAACATTTCATTTCATGTGGTTGGGCTAAGTTGGGGCTCCCTTCGACCGTCAATATTTCTGGCCCTTCCATACTCTACCAATTTTGCTACTACTCTTTAATCTACCCCTGAGGAGAAGAAACATATACGGGTGGAAAGAAAGTGTCTGATTATAGGAATGTAATATCCATAGAGAAGTATGTGCATTTGGTGTTAGGTTCGTAACGTTTATAACCTTTCTTATGTAAGGCATAACCCAAAAAGGGCAGCAAACATCTCACATATCCAACTTGGTGTGTTGGTTCTTATGCAGCTGCACAAATGCAACACACCCAAAGATCCATGGAGGAATCATCAAAGCACAAGGAAGAGAAACATGTTTAGCTAGGACCTTTAGGGGAGTCATAAATTCTAAGACTTTTGTAGGCATGCAATTCGATCAGTACACAAAAGTGGCTACTGCATGGTCCCAATGGTGTCTTGGGACATGTGCTCCAATCAACAAAGTGCAGGCTGTTTCTAGGATATGTCGATTCTTTCTTTCGGCAATGCCATTTTGATGAGGGGTTTGGCACATGATGTTTCATAAATAAGACCGTGTTGGTGAAAGTAATTCTGAAATTCTTAGTTGATATATTCGCCCCCCATTATTAGAGCGAAGAATTTGAACCTTGGCTGAAAAATTGAGTTCTAACCATGGTGTGAAATGTTTGTAAGGCGCTAAAGACATCGTTTTTGCATTTGAGAAAATAAAGTCATGTCATTCGAGTGCAATTATCAATAAAAGTCACAAACCAACGATAGCCAGATAAAGCAGTAAAAGGAGAACGACCCCACACATCAGAATGTATTAAAGCAAAAGGAATGTTACTTTTATTCATGCTTAATGGGTAAGGAAATTTATGGCTTCTGGCCATAATGCATGTATTACAAGTGAAGTCAGAGTCCTTTACAGTTGAAAAAAGATTAGGAAATAAATTTCTTAAATAAATAAAGGATAGATTCCCCAGACGTCGATGCAATAGCCAAATTTATCTCTCCTTGTTGTTGCCGGTGTGATATGTGTGATTAGTACTTCCAAGACTAAAGTCATCCATGTAATACGATCCCCCTTCTTAGTATCACGCTCAATGATCTCCTTTGTGAGAATATCCTGAATTAAATAAAAGTTATGATATATCAGTAGCACACAATTAAAATATGTAATAACTAGACTCATATAAATTAATTTATTTGACAATGATGGGACAAGTCAAGTGTGAGATAAGGAAAAAGATGGGGATAAAGGCATTGTTCCAGCTCTTGTAACCGGATATGTGACCCCTTTAGCATTAGCAATGCAATTCTTTCTGGAGGAGTAGACTCACAGAAATCATTTGAATCAAATGTCATGCGATATGTTGCCCTAGAGTCAATAATCCATAGGCGATTATTATGCTGAGCCGAAGAATGAAAAACTCGAGCACAATTGATCATTGAGAGAATCATCTTCATGGGAAATAAGAGATAAATGAGATTCAGCAGTAGGCACAACAACTATGCCCATGCCTTCGCCAGTAGTTGTGGCTCTACGTTTCTTCTGTGCTTGAAGTTCATTCCACCAGTTTGGATATCCATGTAATTTGAAGCATGTTTCCTACGTATGTTTTGTATTTCAATAGTGAGTGCATTTTTCTCCATCAGATTGGGTAGTCTTAGGTTTATAAGATTGATTCACCATTGCACCACTCAAAGACAGGGACCCCATTTTTTATTGAGTTCAAATGCCCTGTCTTGATTCCTTTTGATGCCATAAGTGCACCGGGACTGAGTTCAGCGGAAGAGATCATCATCGTCTGTCGGACATCTTCACGTTGGACATGGGCATAGGCTTCCTCAACTGAAGAGAATGGGTTCATATGTAATACATTGCTTCGAGTTTTGTCCAATATGTCATCTAATCCATCAAGAAAGGTATAAACCTTATCTTCTTGTATGATTATGTTGTATTTCTAGATATCATTGGGGCAGATCAACTAATTGGGACGACGAAAATTAATTTCTCGCTACAATCCTTGAAGATCATTGTAGTATTTTTTCAATAGATCCTCCGTCTTGCCTCATGCGGCTAACACGTCAGTGGAGATCATAGACTTGAGAAGTATCAGTCCCATCAAAATCAGTGGTGAAGTCAGCTAGATTTTTTTTTAATTCAAACTCTTTTCTCTTCAATAGTAACCGCTTGGCTTCGACCAATTTGCATCCTGGCCCACGTCTTGTCGAGCTTCGAAACCTTCAGAATCTTCCAAACGCTAAGTCCAAATTATGTCAAAACCCTCGTGCTGAAGATAAAGACTTTGACTCCTGAAAAGTCAAAAATCAACAAATGGTAACTGTATTAATTAAGCCTGTAAGAAATACACACTAAGAGAGTCTCACACTTTAAAAATGAGTTGCACTCAAAATAGTGGATTATATAATAGTTTCATCCAATAAAAAGATTAAATATTAAAGAAAGTATTAAAAAGAAAGAAATCGTCTCATTCCTATCTCTACTTCTTTTTTGTCCTTTCTGTAAAAATTGGAGACAGCAATAAAGTTGTATAGTTAAATTGACCCCACGCGTTTGAGAAAACTTTATGGTCTATTTGGAAGATTTCTTTTTGACAAAATTGTCTATTTGGAAGATATCTGTCTACATGTTCGTCGAAGAATTCTTCTAACTGTAAATATATATATGTATATGTTATGATGGAAATCGCGACATACGATTTCTTTCTATCTTTCTTTATTTTTTGATTCATCACAACGCCACACGTCAAATAGGAAAACTCACGGCAAATCATTGAGATACACCGACAACAGTACCTAAGGGGAGAAGGTTTTTCTCGATTGGGTTTAGGTATGAGTTATTGGTGTCCACCCCAAACTCAAACCTTAACCCGTTCGAAGCGTAGAAAATTACTTTATTACAAAAACCTAAATCTTAAGGCTATATTTGGATTGATAGTATATGATGGAATGTGATGGGTTGGAATGAGATAAATTAAAATTTCATTGTTTTGATAGTCATTAAAAGGGTAGAGGATGGAATGGAACTCAATGATATGTATTCCATCACTTACTTTTATTTTGTTTATCCTCCAATTTCGACGGAATGGGATGGAATCCTCAATTAATTTATTCTTCAAATTACAAATTTACAAATATATCCCCGTCTTCTCTACATTAATTATGTTTGTTCTTCGAATCTTCACTTTCAGTTCTGCTTCATCATCAAAAGAACATACAAACAGTTCTGACAATTGTTCATTACCAACTTAGGTTATTCTTGTTTTAAAAAAAAGCTTGCTGCACTTTTTAATACTTATTATTAATAGCTTATAATTATTGATAATCAGTTTTTTCTATTTCATTGTATCATATTATATTTACTAGAAGTGAAAAGGTAGATTCCATCTGTTAGTGCTGTGTGTTGTGGAGATATATGCTTTAATTTTATGCTTTGGTTTATTTTATGTAGGTTTTAATTGTATGCAGTTTCTTTCAAAAAAAATATATATTGTATGCAGTTGCTTATTTTTATGTAGGTTTTTGTTTAATTGTATGTAGGTTCGCTTTAATCGTATGCAGTTGTTTATTTTATGTAGGTTTTAATTAATTAGAATATAGTTTAGAAAAACGTAAGACTTCAACTATTTGTTATTATAAGTATATATTTTGTAATCATTTTAGTAGAAGATATATGCTTTAAGTTTATATACTCTGGTATTTTAAAGAAGGATAAAATTGGAATAAATAGTTATAACTCATTCCATTCCGTCAGCAATCCAAACAATGGGACAGTAAATTTATTCTGCTCCAGCATAAAATATCCAAACAATGGAATGTATTATCTATTTCATTTCATTCCGTTGTATTCCTTTCCGCTCCATTCCGTAATCTTCCATCAATCCAAACATAGCCTAAATTATTTCACTCACACTGTCAGAATGTCAAACAACACTCATTCACTTATCTGAGTTCTTTCTCTTCTCTCTTTTTTTTTTTTTTTTTATAAATTTTAAATGAACAATAATATGGTTTATACTTGGTTATGTTATTTTGATAATTTGGATTGTCAGCTAATTTGGAACATTGGTATTTTGGCTATATGTGGATATGTGATGTTATTTCGTTTGATAATTGTCATGTTATAGATCTATCATTGATATTTAATGGAGCAATCATATCAGTCAGTCAAGAAAATGTTAAAGTTAGCATATTGTTGGGTAATGCGTTACAGCATTGCCTACAAACCTAAAAAAAAAATTAAAAAAGTGATTAACTGCAGGGATGGGACAACGATACCAAAACTCGTCGAGAACGGAGATGAATTTTAATTTCTCATATCCATCAAGTATTGGTAGTATAACGGTTAAGTACATGGGCGTCAGGGGCGGGGAAGGGTAAGATAAACCTTATCTCCACCCGCCCATTGTCATGACTGTGTGTGTGTGTGTGTGTTTGTTGTGTGTGTGTGTGTGAGAGGGAGAGAGAGTCATGGGAAAGTAGAGAGGGATGTTGGAACAAAGGGTGTTTATCAAAATCACCTCTTGAGTTTTGATGATA
>Ga0315913_1006583_pt1 | contig 14028 bp, 9 predicted proteins | sample MpolsnodulesMG_FD_207736 | JGI IMG/M metagenome (GOLD analysis project Ga0315913, IMG submission 207736) | Medicago polymorpha root nodule microbial communities from Los Angeles, California, United States - small nodules | ecosystem: Host-associated > Plants > Roots > Nodule | place: USA... | reverse complement strand
TCCATTGACAATAATTATAAAGAAAATTTATGGTGTGATGTTATTCCTATGGATACTTTCCACATTCATCTTGAGAGGCCTTGGAAATATGATCGTCGTGCATTATACAGTGGCTATGCCAACACCTACTCTTTTGTGAAGGATGTGATTAAAATCAAGTTGGCACATTTACTACTCAATGATTTTAATGAAGGAAAAGAGCAATTTAAGCCACTTAAACTTTTAGTCCCAAAGGAACCATTCAAGGAGAATACAAAGTTATACATGCCTCGTCCAATTCCTAAGCCGCCCTGGAAAGTTATTAGTATGGATTTTTCCCTTGGGTTACTTTGGTCTCAACAACAGAAGGATTCTATAAAGGATTCATATCAGAAGATTAATGATGTTTTTTAGAACGAAGGAGAAATTCTTGACTCGAAGACGAGTCTCTTCCAACCCGGGGAGAATGATAGAGAACTATGGAAAATAATATAGAAAATTATGGAACTTTCAAGATGTCCAGGAAATTTCAAGAATATTACTAAATAACGTCATAGTGATTAGGATCATCTTAGCATCTCTAGAACTTTCTAGGCACATGAACTAGATATTAGAATCTCTAGATAGTTCTTGTAATTAAGCAGTAGCATTAAATGTTTAGATATTTATAGTTTGTAATGTAGAGCCTTCTTAGAGTAGTATAAATAAGGCTCACCACTAAGTGTTTAGGAAGATTCAAGATACTAAAGCATTGAAGCATTCAAATAATATAAACTTTTCTTTGAGAATATTAACGAGTTTCTCTATTTTCTCTACTTTTCCTTTTGTCCCTGAGCCAGTTGCGAAATTTAAAAATAGAAAATTATGCAGCAAAACAGAATTTTTGCTCTGTTGCACTCAAACATTATAGTTCTAGCTCTAATATTCCTTTGACTTCTAAATAGTAATTTAAGGACATGTACAACTCAATAGTAATCAATACAATCAAAAGCCATAACAACGATAAAAACCCACTTTGATTTCGACAACCCACAATTTCCTCATCCATTTATTTTGTTCCTATATACAATCTAATTGGAGCGAAATAGTCAAGCACAAAATTGAACACCTTGGCTAACTATAGAAATTTACATAAAAACAATTTAAATTCTTTACAAAATTCTTCTAGGCATATAATCCTTCAAACTACAACTATGAAGATTTTAGTCACAGGAATTACCATATCACAGTATTTCATTCCTAATTTGCTAGTTTATACAAAAAAAAAATATCCAAATCAAGACTTCTTGTACTATCTCCCAATAAAAAAGTGAACCAGTTTCCATTAGAATTAGACAGTGTGCCTATGGTTAGAAACAGTTTATAATGATAACTGGATGGGGAAAACATCTACACCAATTACACCTAGACTTCTCATATTTGAAAGCAATAAATATCTTGTGCTTATCATCACTAATAATTCATGTACGATAAACACAAATGGTTAAGTGTAATAACTTCGTCTCTTTTACATGACCATGGAATCATATTGACATACACAAGTTTTTTCACAATCTACAATGACAATAGCAACAAGTAAACTATTACTATATCATCTAAAAAAAAAGAACTGTTAACAAGGTTAAAATATCTCATCACCTTAAGACTATTGTGCACATTTTTATTTGGGCGAGAAAAGAAACCCTGAACAGAACTAGACATGGCAACAGGGCGGATCGGGAGCGGGATTAAGCATCCCCGTCCCCGCCCCCGCTTCCATGCACCCGCTCCCGTCCCCGTTCCCAAACCATATCGGGGGTAAAAATTGAACACCCAAACTAACAACGTAACCACGACAATAACCTAAACCACAACCACATTATTAAGATAAAATACCACTTTCCACCAAGAGGAGTAAGTAATGAAAATCATAGAAATCCTTCTAAACGCATAACTAAAATAATAATAGTTTGAAAGTGAAGAAATCCAATATGTCAAAAGGTTATATATGTTCTAAAATTGAATAAACTCAAAACACCTTTAAATAACATATTCGGTTTAGTTCATGATGCATTGTTCAAGATTTGAAGCAACCATTGAGAAACTTGTGTAGCAATTAGCATACATTATACTATCCAAACTGTAACTCCAAACTTAGAAAATCAATTCAAGATAGTAACTAACAAAAAGAGTTAAAATAACATAGTATTTTGTCAAGCTGTAGATCCTATCAACCATTAAATAAAAGTGATCCATGAAGTTGCTAGCAATTAAAAAACAAGCGTAAAATAAGTAGAAATAATCAATAGAAGTTAACCGCTATGTTCCAGTTGAATAGCGTTAAGAACAAGGTGATATCAAACTCTCAACGTAGACTTCTGAATCCATTCAATAATCAATGTTTTGAAGCTCAGGCATATTATAAGTATCACTTTTAGAATCATAGACAACCAGAATAGTATGCACCGAATCATGATGAAAATGCATTAGCACTTGCTCATCTTCCGTGGTATATAAGATCGTGCCATAGGGATGGTGTCCCCGATCTACCATGTAAGGAACACGGTACAATTTGGTCCATGGCTGGTTATTTCCACATTCATTCATAATCCAAACATCCACAAACATATCAGTATGTGCAAATATGCACAAGCAATCCTTCAACACCCCCAAAGTCCAACGATTTGCCTCAACATTAGGGCGCAGAAGCTTTTGATACGATTCCTTTTCAAAATCAAGAGAAATAACAACACTACTCCTAGCATCTTCTCCCAACCAATTAATGGTACCATTTGCAAATACTCCCGGTTTACTAATGTAGCAAGAGTATGGTAAGTCCTCGATCCTCCTCCAAGAATCAGTACCCAAAGTATAAAGACGAATTTGATTAGTGTCGTCCTTAAAGAATGAAACAGCAACAATCTTATAAGTTTGAGTGAAACGATCATATCCAATGCCATATAAGGAACGAGGATTTCTTCTTCCTCTTCCTGAATGTTTCAAAGGAGGAAACATATTGAATTTCCTAATGGAAGGATTCCACAAAAGTAATCGATTATTAACGGTGAAACAAATAACGCCGTCGCAAGAGCAAACTTTCAAAATAGGATATAATTCATTGTTGGATGGGAGATCAGGGAAGCTGAGTTGGGTCTGCGTGACTCCGACGCTAGACTTTGACACTACTGCGCTGAATAGAGAAGATATTTGGAAATTCCAGGGAAATAGATTAGGTGAGTTGCGTATGAGATTAGTGTAAAGGATGATATGGTGGCGGTCTATGGAAGCCTTTGACATGTGAAGGTGCTTCTTGGCAAATTTGGGATTAGAGATTAACGATTTCCAGGATTTGCATACGCATCGGAATTGCAAGAGTAATTTCACAGGAAGCCTACAAAGAATCTCTGGCACCAGATCAAAGGGAAGCGACGGCAGCGGTGTTAGGGTTACGGTGGTGGCAATCAATTGGCGTTTCTTAACCATGGCAGCTCGGGCAGCATGTAGAAATAGTTTCGTTAGCGACGAAGTGGAAAACTAATTGGTTTCAATGGATTGAAAGTAGAAGCAAAGGGAATGAGTTTTGAGGGTTTGGGTTGGGTCAAAAATATGTTTTGTTTTCCTAGGAAGAAAGAAAGAGAGTAAAGTCGACGATTATTATTATTAAGAGAAATGCTAGCAACACACCTTCTAACACTCACTTTTCAACACACTCTCTTGATTGGTTAATATTCACATGGGACCCACATGATTTGGTGGAACCCATGTGAATTTTAATCAATCAAAATAGTGTGTTAAAAAGTGTGTGTTAGAAGGTGTGTTGCAAGCATTCCTCTATTATTAAATAAAAATATTAAACTAATTTTTAGGTTTTTTTTTTGATGTTTTAAAACTCATTATCTGCTTAATCCCACATTAATTGGTACTCCCTCTATTTCAAAATAACTATCGTTTAAGGTTTTTACACACATATTAAAAAAATGCATTAATTAAAAGAAAGATAAATGTTATTTTACCAAATTATCCTAATCAACTATTGGTTTGTTTTTCATTAAAGAAAAAATAACACTTTGAAAGTAGTGTATATAGTATTAATTGAATGGTATAATTGAAAAGAAAAGTTATTATTGCATTGAAAACTGAAAGTGACATTTATTTTGAGGCAATTCTTTTAGCTAAAACGACACTCATTATAAACGGAGGGAGTAGAATTTAATTGAAGTCGAACGAAAGCTCTCTATGGAATGGTCAAACACATCAATTCTTAGTAATTGAGAAATTCAAACCTTTGGGATAGTTTCTATTCTTTCAAAATACAGTGTTTTCATATTTTATTATGATAATTGTGTTTTTTTAATAATATATGTTAGGTTTGTAGTTTGTGATTAGACGCATTTTGTTAAAATAAGTGTTCTAGCAAGATGTCTTAACATGTTGGTATGATATCGTAGCATGTCTTGCTTCGCTTTCTTAGAAGATTTGTTTTATGTGTGAGATTACTGAAGATTTTATTGAAGATATGATCCACTTAGCTTGTGTCCCAAGAAACATGTGTTTTTAGAAGCTTCCTTTGACGGTTTAATGCTACCATATATTTAAATTGTATTTCCAAAATAGATTTGGTTAAAATATATCTTGGGAAGATTGCTGCAGAAAATATAAAAGATTTGTTTCAAATATATTTTTGTGCTTCAACGAGATTTTTGTTGAAAATATATTTATGGACAACAAATATATTTTTGTATCGTATGATGCAAATATATTTATGGAAGAAATATTTGATGCAAATATATTTGTGAAAAATATATTTTGCTTCTAGAAGATTGTAACTGAAAATATAATTATTGTCGGTGGAATTGTTTAACCCGTGTGAAGAAAAGCTTATTCAAAACCATGCCTATATATAGGAAGACTCAAACCCTTGGGAAGCATTTGAAGCCGTCATATCAAAGAAAGCGTCTTTTAGGGTTTCGTGTCTTTGTTAAGCCTTGTGCTTTATTATTGTATACCTCTATGTTTGTTGCCATTGATTATCAAAGCACATGGATGGTTTGTTTAGTTGAGTTGTATTTGTGAATCGCTCTAAAGCTTTTATGCAAAAAGTAGGTTTTGTTTATTGGAGTGTGTCTCCTTCTTGATTGTATTTGTTGTCATCACTTGTGAGTGATTGAGAGGAAGTGAGAGGGGTCTCATATCTAGGTGTGTCTTATATAGAAATATTACGGGTAGTGATTAGGTGCGAAGGCAAGTAAACCGGAGGTTGTTTACGTATGCACCAAACTGAGTTAACAATTAACTTGTGCCATTTACTTTATGCAATTTACTTTATGTTTGTTAATTGTTATTTGTGTTGTTACGATGTCTTGACATTACATTTGACATTCCTGGTGTCTTGACATCGTGCTCGACATCTCTTTACTGCGTGCCAGAATTTCAATATATTTTGGATTGATTATCTACATTTAATATGATATAGTAGACTTATTTTTATAAATCTATATGGATATTTCATATTTATTTACCAATAATTTTTTGAATAATTTTAAGAATTGTAAATTAGTTATATTTTAAACTGAAAAATAATATAAATATTGAGAAAAAATATGACATATGCAAGAGGTTTTTTTTTTGGACAACATATGAAAGAGTTTTTTTTAAAGGAAAGAGTTCGCGTGCTTATTTTAATTTTATTTTGGTAGAATAGTGTGTTTATTTTATATTTTTATGGGGTAAAATAGTGTGCTTATTCAATTGCATATATTAATTGTTAATGTTAAAAAGCTTGAGTTTGGTTCTCTACAAACAAACTCCAGTGGCAAACTTCAAAGCAAAAGACATCTTATTTATCAGATTGTAGTATGTGTATTGCATATTTCAAAAACATATAGCCACACTGCAGTGAGTTTCTACATTGTTTCTTTTGGTACAATACGAAGATCCATTGTTTCTTTTTTGTCTCCATTAGGGATTCCAGAAAGAAAGTAAATGTTATTTTTGTATCGAAAATCAGACGAGAAAAGCTAACTTTTTAAAAACGCCTATGATTCCTTTCAATCCAAATATTCCACACAATATGCATAATAGCAGATAGAAGGATTTGTTGAGCCAAAGAGCTCCATCTCCCAGAGCACTCAAAGAACAAGTGATTAGAGGTTTCAGCAGATTTTTTACACAAGCAACACATAGAAATAATGCAACATCTTCTAATTCTCATATTGTCATTGGTGGGCAGTTTTTCATAAGCCAACCTCCACATGATAAAAGCTCTAGAGGAGGGGACAAATTTGTTCCAAATCAGATTGCACCACTAAATTAATCTTGGTTGGTTCGTTTCGGGCCCACTTTCTTATCTTATTTTATTTTATTTTAGTGTTTTTATTGTTCTTATTTCTTTTTATTTTATTATTAGGTCTGTTTTTTTTTCTTTCTATATTTTATTATTATCTTATTTTTATTTTTATTTTTATTTTATTTTCTTCTTTTTTATTTTATTTTAAGTAGTCTTTAGAAAAAAATTATTAAAAAGTTTTCATGGATCCGAATTTTTTTTCAGCAGTGCCATAACCATGGGCAAATCACATAGTCAGCTTTCCCATTCAAAAATTCATCATTAATCACCATCAAGTCCATTAAACCAGTTTTTCATTTTTTATCAACCATTGATCCTTTAAAAAGATGAGGAAAAACAGAGAAAGGGACATCAAGAAAAAACATAACAATAGTCTAAAATTTCCAGGCACAGGTTCAAACCAAAACCACAATTCCCACAAAACCCTAAAAATTTCCTCAGTTACAATCACACTGTTGACAAACTGATCGAAAACACCAAATCCAAATCAACAACAATTGTAACCAAAAACCAAAAACCCACATTACAAACCAACAATTCCGAACCAACCATCAACTGTAAACGAAATCCAACAATTAGAACCAACACCATCGCAAAACAATCCAAACACAAAAATCCAACAAATCTAAACCACAACACCCAAAAAAAAACACATCCGGAACTATCACAAAGAATCTGAATCCGATCGGAAACTGACCAAATGTATTATTTTTTCTTTTTAGATCTTAAAGTATAAAGTTTTGTTTTATTAAAAAAAAAAAAAAAAAAAGAGGAAGGAAGAAGTAAGAATTGAAAAAAAAAGAAAAAAAAATAAAAAGTTAGTTACAGCGGTGACGCCGCCACTTTAGATGGCCGACCACCACGTCGGAAATTTATTCTGGTGACGGCGTCGCTGCCTTGGCTGGCCGCAACCGCGCCAGAATCTGGGCAAGGGAAGAACACTATGTGTTCCTAAGAAAAGAAAAGAGGGAGAGAAGAAGAGAAGAGGGAGAAGAGGGAGAAGAAGTGAAAAATGAGGAATCTGATGGTTGATGCCTTTTCATAGAACACTATGCTTTAGCATGCACCCTCGCGCCTCAGGCCTTCTGATCTTGATCAGATGGCCTGCAGTGTTTTACCTCCTGGTCAAATCAGGGCCATTTGATCATATCAATGACCCAAATTAATTTCATGTGGCCCAATGCACTTGGGCCTATTTTGACCCAAATCAGTTTTCTGTTCTGTTATTCGCACCCCTTTTTTTTCATTTGCACCCCCTGCACTTTTATTTTTATTTCTTTCTTTTGCAATTTATTTCTTTTATTTATCTTGCAATACATATCCGTTTTTATTATCATTTAGCAATTTATTTTTGTGTCATTTATTTATTTGGAATTAGAATGTATTTAGGAAAATTGTAAATATAAAAAAAAAATATGCACTGTCTTTTATTTATTTATTTATTCAGCTTTTATATAAAAAAATGTAAAAAAAAGATTAGGTTTAGTTTATTATCCAAGGGAAAGGGGATTCGTTTTGACCTAGTGTCACTACGGAATTCTCTTGTGTTTAATTCATTGTCATTACAATTTTTAGGCTTTAAAAATAAATAAAAAACCAAAACAAATTCAAATAATCAAAAACAAATTTAAAAAAAAAAAGGAATTCTTTTCCTAAAAAAAACCTTGATCCTTATCAAGTGATTTTCCATTTTATTTTCTTTAAAAAACTTTAATCCATCTTAATATATTTAAACGTTTTCTTTAAATTAAAAAATACCAAACAAAATTCCTCTTTTCCATTTGCCTTTTTATTTTTAAAACCTAGTTTTTGCTCATTCTGCCGTGGTTGGGTGTTCCTCATAAGAGTTTAGTTGATTTTTCTGGTGTTGTTTTTGTTTTCGCTCTAATTTTTGTGTGGGAGGGATACTTTGAGTTTGTTATCGCTTGACCTGAGTACTTTTTGTACTCAAACTTTTATTTATGTTTGGATTCTTGTAGGAGATTTTTCCTTTTTATATTTTTAATATGTATTTGCCATTCTAAAAAAGCTAAATTAAGTTTTTTTAAGTATCTTCTAATTAATAATAAGAGTAATTAGAATGTAGTAATTATTATTTAATATAAAAAATCATGCACATAATACATATTTATAATTTATAAATTTAAATAAAAAATACAAATATTTGTCAATAATACATAAAAAAACATGGGATAAATTAATGTCATCTTTGTTTCCTTCAAAAAAATATGTCATCTTTGTTAATTTGTAATATTTTGACATGATTTTTGTAATATTTAGTTACAACTATTCCAATGAGATCTCTATTTTTTGTAATATTTTGACACATGTTTACTCCAACATTTTATAACAACTATAATAATGCTTTTATATTTAAACGTGAGCTTCATCATTAATTTTTTCTTATTTCTCAACGCAAATAACATTGCAAACATATATTGACGCATAACATGTGCTTCGAGAATTTATGAAGAGTGAGTGGGTATTTTTTGGGGGGGGAATTTGTGAAGATAGTTTGCATAGGATGTAACCCTCAATCAACGAGGGTCAAAAAGCGATGATACTATTAGGCTGACTTGTCAAATCTAACCAACCAAAAAAAGTATGTTCAATGAGTCAATCCTGCTGACCAAGGAGCCATCTACATTTTGAACAGGTTCAGAAAATGTAATCTGAGAAATCCTCAAAATTGATCGTATTATATAATCCAAACTGGTCCAAGATAATTTTAAAACTCGTACTTTGTAGTATTTGAGACATTTTAGATTATATAATACGAAGCAGACAAGTGCACGATTATATAATCTGAAAGACTTTGGAAATAAATTCAGAAAATATTATTCTAACCATCCTAGAATGTGGACTGTAGCGATAAAATAAAGTTTTGGACGGTTAATTGTCTGTGTAATGCATATTTGTTGGTTTAGACATTATAAAAGCATCCTTTGATTGTAATTAGAGTCTAGGAACAATTTACGACTATATATAGTCATGCATTCTTCAATAATTTCATCCATTCTTCACTTTTCATTCGTACTACGAATTTCTTGCTTAAATTTAATTTTAGTATTGTGGTGTTATGATACCTTGGTCACTTTTGACCATTCATACTAGACTTACTTTAGGTAGTGCTTTTTTTAGTGGTCAACATAGACATTCATATTAATTCTAGCATGATTTTTGGGTTTATGTAGTGTGTTTTTTTTAGTGTTTTTTGGGTTTAGTGTTTTTTTTGTCAACATAGACATTCATATAGACCTCCTCATGGTCGAAAGTCCAACCAATCCAATCCAAGGCACGGTTTCGCCAAATTCGTGTCTCGCATTTTGTCTAAACGCGATTCCTCTACAGCATTGCACACCCTTGATTTTCGATGCCCGGGATTCGTGGAACCTCACATACTCAAAAGGATTTTAAAATATGCAGTTTCAGACAATGTCCAACAGTTACAAATCTCTGTTAGATGTGATATTCAACACTTTACTTCCAGCTTCTTTTCGTGTCAGACGTTAACATCTCTTGACCTCTTTGTTGGGCATAAGAATTTTGATCGTAAAACATTATTTCCAAATTCTTTACACTTGCCAGCATTAACCAGTTTATCTATAAAGTGTTTTGCCTTTCGTGTTGGCGATAATGGTTGCGCTGAGCCTTTTTCGGATTTTAAGAAGTTGAATAGTTTGATCATTGACTGTTGTATTGCTCTTGATGCGGAAAACCTACACATATCAAGTATCACACTTGTTAATTTGACAATAATAACACCTCGTGTTGTACCTAGGAACTACCGCAAAATCAAGCTATCTACTACAAGTCTTTGTTGTTTTGATTATAACGGTATTCCTTATCAGAAACTATCTGGTAGCCAGCTTTGTTCTGTTGAACATCTAAACATTGATGCAAATGTACATTGGAATTGGCCATACGCTGATTTAAATTGGATGCACGCAAATCTTTTAGTTTTTCTCAACTGGTTGCTAGAGCTTGTTGATATCAAATCATTCACAATCACTTCCACTACTCTTCAGGTATACTTTAATTGAGTGTATGTTGCAAAATTTCAATTATTCTGGTCAGATTTCTGTTTCAACAGCTTATATTTTCAAACTTCATTCATTTTTGTTTTAACTTTTCATGTTTTGAGACTTTATTTTTGCTATCTTAAGATTCTTGCTTTTTAACTAATTTTTTTTCCTAAATTTACTAAAAAATATTTGATTTGCATTAAACTGATCATGATTCATTATCATCCGTCATTGCTTAGGTTCTCTACTTAGTTCCTGATCTATTAAAGGTTGACTTCCCTTACTTATGTAACTTGAAGTCACTGAAAGTAAAAATGAAAGGAATTCCACCTGAATTATCCAAGAAATTGATAGATGCCAACTTAGCGCAGCTACCGGCATGGTCACAAGAAGAAGCTTCCAAGTTACAAGAAGCATTTAAAGTAGGGTCGAAATCATCTTTATCCATACCTGATGGAATACTTGGCTTTTTGCTTCAAAACTCACCTTCAGCAAAAGTTGATATCATCAATTAGATTGCAAAAGGTAAAATATGCATTCTACTCATTTATTAGTTTGGTTTTTCTCTTCCTTGTTTCTGTTTTCATTGGTCTACTGTTATAGCTTATTATCATGGATACTCTATAGCAAGTATTGGATTGCTTGTTTTGAAAAAAAGAAATTTAATGGTGGTTGGTTTGGAGAAGTTATTTTTTTGAGGTCAAGGAAGGTTATTATTAAGAAGAAAGGTAGAAAGAGGTAATTTGTCGATGTTAAAGAAGAAAGGAGTAAAGATACTAAATGAAAATGTGTGTCTGTACAGTGTATGCAAAGTCGTGTGCATCCTGGTTTAAATAACTTCTAGTTTGTAGAATGTTCCTAGATGAGATAACTTATAAAAAAAAGCTTGATTGTGAAACTTGAATCACATGGAGGGCTAGAAAAGATTAGGAAAAACATAAATCTGAAGGGAAATGATTCTTCAAAACAAAATATTCATCGTGGAGGGTTTACAACCTAAACGCCCTCTGATCACAATGATCCAGGGGTGTGATAGGAGAACATTCTTGACTCAAATTTAATATGTTGATCCTGGAGGGTTTCTACACCCTCTGTTTATTGTGAGAATCAAAGTGCAGTGGCACCTAGTTACAATTCTGTCATATTTCTGAGGTCGATGAGAGGAAAGGAACATCGAAATTTTTCTTAGATATTGAAGAATAGAGGAATAATTACTAATATCTTTGGAATTGATTTTGCGTGAAAGCGTGTGCGCATGCGCGAGAGCATGCCTGCTCATGTGTGCGTCTTAAATCAGATGTAACACGAGTTTGAATAAACTTATAGCTTGTAAATGCTTCACTGTTTTGAGATAAACGTTAGTTCTTAACATATGAAAATTCTTCCAGCTCATCGAACACATGTGCATCCTGAATCACATGATAAGAGATTTGTGCACAAAATAAATCGTATGTGATTACATTTTTCTAATATATATTACAACCAATGCCTTCTTATAATTGCCCTCATTAAAATTTTCATTCATTTTGACATGTGTAGGGAAAATATGCTGGCTGGTGAAATGATGATTGGCGTTCTTTTTGTTTTCTCCCTAGATTTCTGCAGTGCTTTTTCATAGATTATTTTTTTGCTGTTTTAGTCTTTTTCAATGAGATGTTTAATATTTTGGAATCTGGATACAATCATAAGTTCCAATCTGAAGTTTGCGAAGCATTAGATCGAATATGGCTATTTTTTGTTTTCTTTTCACACAACAATGATTTTATAAGGAACAAATACAAATTGATATTACTGGAGTCTCTGCTGTTTTGTGATTTTCTGGTTTATGCGACTCTGCATTGCTCGTGTTATTTTTGGTCCTAATTGATCTCAACTCTTAGGAAACCAAATATTTCAGTGTTATCTTCTCACATCTTGTATGCATAATTGATCTATCTATGTATGTATATTTCACGTCAAAATGAAAAATTCATATAAAAAGCTCACCTTCTCTTTAGTAACTTACTGTCAAAGGGCTCTTGTCTATCCACTATGATGATGTTATGATATTGAATAATGTTGTCATTATAATGCAAATAACTCCTTCAAGAGTTAAAATGATACTTTATGGTCAGCACATGAATAAAAAAGTAAGGTTTAAATGCTCATTACTATATACGTTATATGCCTTCCAAAAAAATATGAACAAAAGTCCCACAAGAGTCAGCAATGTAAGTCTTAATCTTTTTGTTTAAATAGTAATTTTCGTCCCTAAACCAATAACAACTATACACAATTGTCCATTAATGTAGAGAGATTACAATGTAGTCATTGATTGTGCCTTCCGTTCGTTAAAATAGTCTACGACGAAAACAAATGCTTCTATGTCCGATCAAGAAATGCTTACATCTTTCATGGCTACTCTATGTTTTAACCCTTAGCGCCTTGATTCATCACGCTTCAACCTCTCAAGAGCTCCAAGGAAATGCTGTTAAAGGAACCATTTTAACGTTAGAGATTGAAGGTGAGAAAAACACAAGAGGAGTTGAATCGTGTTGTTTTTTTATGAAAATCATTTTAAAGGTTTTAACAAAAACCGAGCAATAGATAATAGAGAGTAAGAGAAGAGAGACAACTCAAGAAAATTATCATGGTTCACCCCACAATCCAAGGTTAGTCAATTCCACTTGCACTTCCAAGGGATTTTTCACTATAATCACACAAGATTACAATTGCTCGAACACACAAGTCAGAGACTTCCTTGCCTCACACAAGAATTCTACAATCTGAATTTAATGAGTTTTTATGTGTTTACACTTTAGAACTCAAGGAGTGGTAAAATAACTTAAAGCTTAAGAAACTTCTAACAGTTAAGAAATTCTAAGATATTAAGTTTGTATGGATTTTCTAAGTGTTTAAGCGCTTTTAAATTTGACTGAGTTTTGACACATGTAAAGTATTCGTACGAACTCTTGGGGCCCTCGTTTTCCTTTGCTTGTGGACGAATTTTGATGAGATATCTCCAATGATTGTAGTACGAGGAATAAAATAGTATGTTGAGTCCCAAGAGAATAGGACAAAGATGTATGCCAAGAGAAATTACCAAGTGGCACAACTTGTAGTGGTTATTATTGTTGTATAAAAGGAAAATCAAATTGTCATGCCAAGGGTCCGAAATTTGTTAGTTTGAATCGAGCGGCCAAGGTCCAGCTAGGGTTAGCAGCCACTAGAGTTCTCTCTTTTCATTTCACCTTTTCCATAGATGAGAATGGCAACTAGTTCTTAGTAAGTTAGAGTTAGAATTACTTAGGTAAATGATGCAAAGAGATCACCTCTTTCTATTTTGGAGTGTAATCATTTTTTAACTCTTAACTTCTCTATTAATATAGCTATTATATTTTCATCCATTTATTCTTTACTTCTACTGTTGTGGTTAAGCTCATCATGGATTTATCCTATTTACTGGTTTAGAAATAATGATTTTATAATTATATTCGCATAGGAATTGAGAGTTACAGTTTAAGTTGTTTTATACAAACTATTTTCACGCTAATGTTTAAAAGTAAAAATTGATCCCTTTTATGTTTATTGCCAAATTACCTGAGACTAAAAGGAGCTGGAAATGAAACTGTCTGTTTAATATGAGTTATGTCCCTAAGACTAAAAGGATACAAGAACTTGAAAGACTGTTTGATCTAAACATAGATCTTTGAGCGCAAA
>Ga0315913_1006581_pt1 | contig 14030 bp, 9 predicted proteins | sample MpolsnodulesMG_FD_207736 | JGI IMG/M metagenome (GOLD analysis project Ga0315913, IMG submission 207736) | Medicago polymorpha root nodule microbial communities from Los Angeles, California, United States - small nodules | ecosystem: Host-associated > Plants > Roots > Nodule | place: USA... | reverse complement strand
GGGAAATCAGAAATTGTGGGGACCATAAAAAGACAGGTTAAAAAGGGAAAACAGAAATTATGAATTATGAGACCCTATAAAAACACAAATATGATTCTTTACATTGGAGTAGAAATGAGTGATAGTTCTTAAATTTTATGTGACATTCATGAGCCTACAAAAAATGGTTGAAGAACAAAATTTTGATTCTAGCATTGTAGATGCTCTAAAGTGAAACTGATGTTAGAGTATCCAATGAATAATATCAACTATTAATAAATAAAACAATGATTGACTTTTTATGAACAAACAATGATTGTCTTTATATGTACAAATTACAAATACAAATAACAAACCAAAACAAGAATATCAAGTAGGCGGCACTAGTTTTTTTAGTAAGAGAACTTCACATTCTTTTTAAGTTTTTTCACTCATGGAAGATGAGTGATTTTAAGTAATTTTTTTACCTAAAATCGCCCATATGTATCTTTTTCCTTTTCTTTCATTATGAATAAGTGATTTCCATATATATCTTTTTCTTGTGTTTTTTCATGATTTTTCGTCCGAGTGCGGCGTTGTGTTGTTCGTCCTCTTGTGCAACTTTGTTTGATTTCACGTCTTGCTGCGATATTCGTTTGATTCCTTGAAAGATCAGCTTCAGTCAATTATAGATTCAATCAATGATTTGTGTGTCAACGTTACAGATCCGGAAGCATATGTATTATGATGATTTAGATTGATTTTATCATATTATTTATTGTCATTTTGCCGTTGTATGCTATTAACTTGGGTGTTGTGAGTTTGTTTGTAGATTCACCATTTACATATTTAGCGATGTTGATCATGTTTTTGTTATTCTATCTGATGTATTATATCAATTTGAATAAATAAATATTGTTTTATTTTTGTCAAAAATATATACAAATTACAAATATAATAATATATCGAGAGTGACAAAATTATCAAAATTTGATTTTTTATTTTTTTGTGAGAGAAAAATTGTCTTATTGACTTGTTCTAAGTTCACTTTCATTAGCTAGTCAGTTTACATGGCCCAAATTAATTGCACTTGTTCACACCGATAGGTCTGAAACCTGAAAATCAACTCTGGCAAAAAATTAATGTCACGCATTGTGCATGCTTATTTTTATAATATATAGGTCTCATTCGATAAAATATATATATAGGTATAGGTCTTAAAAGTCAATTTACACCTTTTCTTATACAAAATCATTTTAATTTTTACACTTAATTAAAATTATTGTGTCAATTGGTTTCATAAGTGTAGCGCAATTGTTAGATAACAAAATTATTTGCATGACTTAGGATTCAAATCCAGAGTTCTTCATTTCTCCACACCTAAAGTGTATTAATCTAATCACCAGGCTATTTGATATAAAAAAAATTGTTAATTTATGAACAAATCAATTGTGTTATTGACTTATTTTAATTTTATTAATTAATAGAATATTTTTAAGGTGGGATATTCGGTTAAAAGAGTTCATCATAATTTTAATGTGACATTATTTACTTAAAATTTCCATTTTCACGTGGAGACTTTTGAATAAGAGGATTTCGACTAAAGACAACTTAGCCCGTCATGGAATAATCTTTTAGATTCCTTGGCGTATCCCAATGGTTGCGGGAAAGAGGAGATGATTATGAAATACGAAAATTTCACTCTATTCTTTCTCAAAGGTTTGAAAAAGTTATAGCAGAAAACATATACTTCTTTTTTATATTAGAGAGAAGATACTTTAATTTTCCTAATAAAAAAAAATCAATTTCTGATACATGCATGTTCCTCCATGCATGTTCCTCCTACTGGATGCATATATTTGAGATACTTAAATCTAGATATTTCTTTCATGCAGTCATAATTTGAAATTTGATATGTCACATTGTGTGATTCTAGACTCTTCCGCTATATTAACTCTCGTTAACTAAAATATAGAGATAATATGATAAAAAGTTCGATAAAGAAAGGTTAGTATGGTGACATAATATAATCTTATCTTATGTGTTTGGTGCACACATGATAAAAAAAATGGTAACATTGTTTACTACATTTTTAGGGTTTAACTAAGTAACATTTCTTTTAACTAGTCTATGCCCCAAGAACACCCTTACAGCCTTACTTTCTAAGAATACAATCTCTTGGATAAACTAACCAGTCATGAAATAGACATAACACATCCACCTTTTTCACCAAAAATCAGAATTTTGAATTTGGTCCACCAACATAACATCAAAATTATATCATAATGGACATTTCAATGTGTTTATCTAAGTTTGTGACCTCGTTGTTGTAAATGATGTCTAGTTGTAGCACTACCCGGCATGAAACGTTGTTTATAGTATATATCATTCAATGATTATCATACACACAAACTTGTAATAAGTAGAATATAAGAATGAACGTTGCTCAACAAAGAAACATTTTTAAATATAAGTTAAAGAAACCCTGATGCAATTTTGATTTTGAAAAACAATCATCTTTTTTTCTGAGCTGAACACAATAATGAAACTATTGTGATGATATATATGATCATATGATATTAATTTATTCTAAGTAGAGTCGTCTGGTAAAAGAGGTTCTTCCAAATCAATTTTCACTTCCTCTGTCTCTTTAACCATAGATTTTGGAACAATCTTCTCTTTGACATCAACTACTTCTTCAGCTTTACCCCAAAGTACAATATACAAACCAATGATCACTCCAATTGCACCTATCAAGCTAACACACATGAAGCAGAAGAATCATTTAATTAGATTAATAATATTGGATGAAATCTTCTTAAATATCAGAAGTTAATTATTACTACCTACCTTCCAATGTATATTTCCTCATGAAGCAATATGGCAGCCAATAAAGTACAAATTATTGTGAAAACAGGAGTAAACATAGCAGAGAAGAGAGGTCCTCTCCTTGAAATGCACCATGCCTGGAGACAGTATATTACTGCAGATCCCATAACTCCCTGCAAAATGTATTAATTACTAACAATGTCACTTATGATGTATTAATTTATATGACATATTAATAATTTGTTTATAGAGGTATAAAGTGTTTTATCATCCACTTACAGCATATACAGCGCTACCAAGTTGAAGTAGGGAATTAATCTTCCATGCATTAAGGTCTGGTTCTAAGAATAGTGTCACTAATGCTGATTGTAATGTTGACATGAAACACATCCATGCACAAAGTGATATGTAATTGGGATGACTTGCATAAGCTGGAACCTGGTGAAAATTAAAAAAAGGGAGGCAAGGTTAATTTCACTGAATATGCATTCTATCAAATTAATTCTTTTTTATAAATCTCAAGGACTGATTAAACTGAGAAAATATGCATTTAAGGATTGATTTATAAAAGGATGATATCATAAACATATTAATGTGAAGTCTATCATGTTCTTATGCTAGCGCCTAATTCATCATTACAAAATGGAGACCAGTTAACCTAGTGATTCAGCTCATCGAAATTGAATTAATAAGTTTAACAAAAGGATGGGTCGTTGGGGAGAACTCGAGTTTGATATATGGGTAAAACAATTTTTAGTCAATAATATATACTTACCTTACGACTGAACTCCGAATTACCAGAGTTTTTTCTCCTAAGAACCAGAGAGTTAACAAAAAATACTAGTTAATATTTTGTGGTTTAACAATTTCATCAAGAGAAAGTTATTATATAGGGTCTTGTTAACAAGTGCCCTAAGGGCATTGTTTAAGGAACTCATAAAAGAAATTATACTTTGAAAATATAAGTCAAACACTTGTTGAAGTTATAACAGTACAATTTCCGATGCAAAAGTTTCTACTTTTAGATACTTAAACAATGTCTTTAGGGCACTTGTTAACATTTTCCTATTATATATCATAGAAAAAGATAAAACCTACTCACTCCTTCCCAGATTATATGTTGTTTCAGAAGAAAAAAATTGTACAAAATTATATGTCACTTTACGATACTAATAAAACATTAATGTCGCTTTTCATATTATATTCTTAACTATTTATTACATCATCTACTTTAATTTATTTTTCCATATCATTTATTAAGAACAATTTTGTAAAACAACTCTAAATATTTTTTTCCAATACAAAATTAATTACATTTTTTAATACGTACATGTGAAATATCAAAACGTCTTATAATTTAAGATCGAAAGAGTATTTTTGCAATACGTAATCTTAGCACATTATTTTGTATCTGAACCTGAAGAAACTATAAATACATATAACTAACTAATTCGATTTGACATTTTTCTGTCTATCTCCTAGTGGTGCCAACGTTATTAATGGCTTCTCAATGATTGGTGGGGAGACAGCTCTCAGATGAATGCTCCTTTTATTACTCCATCTGTTTTATTTGATGGTTATGGACACAAACTTAAACATCTAAATATAGATGTCATATATGACCCCATATATTCATCTTACTCTTATCTTCTAATACTTGGACATAGATAAAAAAAATACACAAATTAAAAAAATACCATATATAACATAAACCTTTTGATGTCAGAGTATCGATTAAAATACCTGCAAAATGAGAAAAATTGCCCAAGCAACAATGCATCCGAGAAGAGAAAGACATCCAAGCAACCAATTCTCATCACTTCCCAAGGTTGTGGCCATGATTGATTTTGAAGGTAGTATGTATTCTGCATTTAGTAGCTTTGGACCCTTCAACAATGCAATGGACACTGCTCCACTTACACATATAATTGTCCCCACTATTTTGGCTATAGTTCTCATACTTCGAATATTCATTTTCTCCATTCTGTAATATAATACTATTCAATTTCAATTAAAATAAACACCTTCGTTTGAATTTTGATTGAGTTACAAAAATAGGCTGACTAGTAAGTAATTACCCTACAATGGCTGCTATTACAAATGTGACTGCTGGAAGAAGATTGGAAATGGCACTTGCAGCTGAAGAAGAAGCAAGATATAGACCCTCAAAATATAAATTTTGATTCAATGTAATGCTGCAACATATCCCAACAGAAACAACAAAAAAGTGAAAACACTTCTAATCAATCTCTCAAATGTAAAACAACACCAAAATATTATTTTGTTTTTTATTGAACCACATCATTTTATCTATAAGTCTACACATTTTTGTACTTCATCATATAAAATTTATGTATTCTTTAATATTTGTCTTTTTTTTTATCCATTAGTCTCTGTTGGACTTTGAAGGATTCCGAAGATCTGACATATTTGGCTAAAAAAACAACAAATTAATGAGTTTATAAGCAGTGCATCATGACTCAAAACTATAAGACATCGTGCGAAAAATTTGATAGATTGGATGATAACAAATTATTTAAAACAATTCATTAAATTTTTAAAAAATATTTTTAATCTATGACTAAACATAAAAACCATCAAATTCATCGATCATCATATTTTCCCTGCACATGGCTAAATACCCATTCAATTCATGAGTTTGAATTTGATTTGTTTATCTACTTCTATTTATTATCTATTTATAGGAGCTTTAAACAAAGTGAAAGATTAGTGAGACTCAATATTGAGGTTCACTTATTAAAATGGCTTTCCTTAATCTATCACCGGTGTCTATCTCACTCTTAAATAGACATTAAATAAAGTTTGATAAATTGAGCAAATCCAGACTTCCATTTCTTTTCTTTTTTGTTACAAATCCAGACTTCCATTTCATGTATAAAAGTGTTTAATTCTTTTATAAATCAGATTTTCTTTTTACAATATTTAACTATAAATTTGTCAAAAAAAAATAAAATTCTTTGTCATATTGTTGAAAAGAATAGTCAAAGATAAATTATTTAGTCAAACAAAAAAAGGTTAAAGATAAATTAATAGCCCATTGAGAATTAATTATACTAATATCAGCACAATTATGGCAACCAAATCAGCCCAAATAGTTTCTTTCTTTGAAACAAATCAAATCAGCTCAAATTGTTGAATATCTGATATGAGCACAATTGAGTAAAAAAAATAAAGTTTGACATTTCTTTGATACAGTTTATTTGTATGCACTATGCATGTTGCAACAAGGACGAGATATGACAAAATATAATATTAATGAAGAACGAAGACTACTTATAAAACTTTAAAATGGTTAATACTTATCGTTTGTTGAGAGACAGCAGGTAAAAGAAGAGATCGATGTAAATTAGATATGCATTGATATATGTTACTAGAGAATGGAAACTAACCCAATTAGTGAGGTCATGAAAATCAACGAAAAACTCCTTAAATTTAAGGAATAGGAGCCAGAATTTCTCCTGTCAAAATGAAGAAAAAAACAATAATTTAAGGAATATATAGGATTATGTAAATAACAAGAAACTAAAGAGAAGTGGTAAATTACCCTGATAAATAAGCAAGAGGAACAAGAACAATGGTTGCAAAAGCACCACGGTATACTACAAATACCCTTGGACTCATACCCTCCAAAAGTGCCATTCTTGTGCCAAGAGTCTGACCTGCAAATATTAACTGTATCAACAACATAACTATTATTGGCAGGTAGTACTCCATGTTTAAACCCCTCCTCATCTTTTCTTCCCAAAAAACACTCGATGCTTATGCTATGTGTGAAGAGAGGGGAGAAACTTATTATATATTTATATATAAATCAGATACATCAGATATTCAATGAATTTAAACAATAAATTGGCTCTTATAATAATACAGCTGGATTAAAATATTATTTAATTATTTTTTTGAAAGGATGATATTATTTACTTTTTAATAACTCTTTCTTGTAATGGATCTAATAATATATATATTATATATTTTAAAATAATTAAATGATAGATATTTTAACGAGTGAATATACTTTGATTTTGATTTTGATTTTAATGACTTATTCACACTTGGTGTGAAGCCAAGAGATGTGTTGGGTGCTGGCTAACTAGGAAACTTCAATTTTTCTTTGAATTTTTGGTTTGCTTATTTTGGGGACTTCTTCTAACGAGTTTCAAAAATTTCTTTTGGATGAAGTTGGAGCTTGTATATCTATAAATATAGGTTTAACTTCTTAATTATTTTTCTTTTTCTTTGAGCCTTGGGCCCTCTTTTGAAAAAAAATTAAAAAATTTTGATTTTGATTTGGTTCTGTATACTACAAGAAATGCCACGAAATGTCTTACACTACACGAAATGTCTTACACTACACGGAATGTTACGTGCATATATATTTTTTATATTACTACTATACTGTTGGTTTTGTTTACGTTCCACGTGATTCTTGGATTAAAAATACACATTCTACTTATTCATACAGATCGACCAAAGGGATGAAAGATGGAAGTCAACGACTGAGAAAAATTAATGTCACACATGGTGTATCCATACTTTTATAATAGATTACTAGATCTTCATAATCAATCTAATTAAGAAAAGAGTCATAGTTCCGACCGAATTGGGTCCAGCAAATGCTGCTCCTCCGACTCATATTAGATGACATATTTAAGTTTTAAATAATTATTAAAAAAATAATTAATAGTGTTGATTTTAATGGTAAATTATATGTATCATTTATAAAACACTCTTATTAACTATAAATAGTGGATTAGTTTTATAAATATACTTTTTTGTAGAAAAAATAGTAAATGTTGTATTGGTATTATAAATGGACAAAAAATTTCAGACAAAGAAAATAAGGAAAAATGACAACTAATTTGAGAGTGACGAGTACAATTAAATTGCATAATATGGGTAGTTGAGATTTGAATCTCGGTGTAGGTTTAGTTCAACTTTTCAAGCGATTAAAATTTATTACAGAAGTGTAAAATTGATTCTAACATATTGTTGTTGGGTAGAGTTTATATTGTTTTTAGAATTGATTCTATTTGAAACTAAAATTTGTAGTTTATGATTCTAGAATTGATTTTAATAAAAAAAAAAAAAAATTATAGTTCAACTCACTTTTACTTCAATCTATCCAAATATAAATCATTTTAGTCAGAATCACTTTTAATCATAATCAATTCTTCTCTACCAAACAACAAGACACACACTCAATTAAAAGAGATACTTATATTTTGTTTGAGGCATCTCAAGTAAAATTATCTCCTTGATGGAAGAAAAATAACTAGTCTAGGTACCGTTTGCTCCGGCTTTTTTTCAACTTTTCTACGTTTTTAAGGAGAAGCTAGGCCAAACACAATATCAATAAAATACCTTCGAAAAAAAGTACTTTTTTTAGAATGCATAAAATTGAATGGAATGAGTTTTAACCAAAAGTTGTTGAATGCTACTTCAAAAAACTACTTCTCCCCAATTTATTACATAAGCACCCCTCTTCAACTCATGCCGGCAACATTTTCTTTTATTTTTTAATATTATATTTCAATTTGCTTTTTTCTTCCATTTTTTTTTTGAACCGGTCCATATAATTTTTTTTGAAGGAGGGTCCATTTAATTTTATAATCAATTTTTGAAGAAATTTTATTATCTTTTTATCACTTATATATTTAATTTCAATATCGTTTAATTATCACAACTTCGCAAATATTTTTATTCATGCTGTCATTGAATGACACCAATTATTTTTATTCCCTTTCTTCAACCTCGCAAATATACACACACATTAAAGTTTAGAGTAATACTTTATGTTTGTATGTATGTTTTTTGTTACGTTAATGTGTATAATTATTTTTATAAAATTTTGATTTTAATTAAAAGTACAAGTATAGATACCTAAAAAATTATACTTATATATATTTTACACATTTATATTGTAACAAACTATGGATATCTTTTTCTTATTAAAAAAATTAAAGATATCTTTTTCAACGACACCAACAATATAACAAATATAATATCATATAATATAAATTCTTATCTTTTTAAATTGCACCAAAAATATGGTATTTTTATAATAAAATTTGTTATACATTATAATTGGAAGGTCAAAGTATGAAGACACTTTGACGTTGCATATATTTTTCATATAACAAATTTGTTATACATTATAATTGAAACGTCAAAGTATGAAGAAAAAATATAGGATTTGGTTATCAACGTCAAAGTTTTTAATTTATAGACAATAATAAATATATGCAAGGTCCCGGGTTCGAACTCCAGACACCACCAACAAAATAAATAAATTTAAAGTTTTGTACAATATTTTGCCAAACAACTTTTAACTTAAAAATAACTTTAGAACTAAAAAATATAAATAAAGAAAGCAAACGGCTTTAACTTTATTTTAAAGAGTTTTATTTTAACTTTGTTTTAAAATAACTTTTAGACCAGAAAAAGGCCTAGTCAAACGGTACCTTATCAGCTGGTTTAATTTAAGTAGAGAACTTCTTCCAGATACCCAATAAAAGTCTTTGGCAGGTTACTCCGACGAGCTGTATCCCATAAAAGTCTTTGTTCTGTCGTCAAAGATATCTTATTTGTCATTAATATTTTTATATTGCAAATGTAAACATTTATGTCCGTTCATCTACGTGTGGTATAATGTGTCTCCTAATCAAATACTTCAGAGTAAAATAGGTAAGTGATCATGTCATAATGTTGCATATACTCATCGCGAATATTGTGTTTAGTAAAACAAAAAAAAATCATGTATATTTTGTCATTAATAATTGTGAATTATCTCACTCTGTGCACTATTAAATTAAATATGTTTTTTTTTTCTTCAAGTAGTTTAGTGGATAGAGCTCACACAATTAAATTGTGAATAAGTGGAGTGTCCGGAGTTCGAACCTCGACCCCTGCATATAAAATGCAATATCCCTACCAACTGAGTTAAGCTTACGGAAATATTAAATATGTGTTTCTATGTTCTAATGATCACGATTATGTCATTACTTGCGCGCTTTGTTGTATTTATATGACTTAATAGTAGTTTTAACCTTTAAGTTTTAAGAAGTTGCGATTTTGGCCCCCAAAGAAAAAAAAATTACAAAACCGCCCCTAAGTTTTTTCCTTGTGGCAGTTTTGGCCCCCTAGGTCAATTTTGACTCGATCAACGCATACGTGGACTGACACGTGTGCATTTTTTTAAAAAAATTTTTAATTAAAAAAATAAAAAAAAAACATTTTTTTTATATTTTTTAATAAAAAATTAAATAATTAAAAAATAAAAAATAAATTTTTTTAAATAAACAAATAAAATAAATACTAAAAAAATTATTTTTTAAATAATAAAAAAAATTAATTAAAAAAAGAATTATTTTTTTAATTACAAAAAAAAATTTAAATAATTTAAAAATACACGTGTGCGTTGACCGAGTCAAAGTTGGCCTAGGGGGCCAAAACTGCCACAGAAGCAAAACTTAGGGGATGGTTTTGTAATTTTTTTTTTTTAGGAACCAAAATCACAACTTCTTAAAATTTAAGGGTTAAAACTGCTATTAAGCCTATTTATGTATGTTGTGTTTGCCACGTATGCAGGTGCAAACATACCACACACTTTAAGTGAAGTTAAAAGTTTTGATTTGATTTTGAAGTTTATTATCGATACACATGCAAAATATGTTTATTATAGAAATTCACCTACTTAAGTGATATTAGGGAGTCAAAATCATCTTTATTTATTAGTCTTTTCATTTGATTTCTTCGATTTGTTTTTAGCAAATAGAGAAGATCTTAACTCGATGTTAGGTTGCGGTAAACTTTACGATTATCTTCAACTGTTTTGAGACTACTTTAAGAAGATTTTATTATTCTTGGTTTTAACTATTTTAAAGCAATTTGTGTTATTGGATTTTATAAAATGCAAATCAAAGAACACGTGAAACCAAACAAGAACAAAATAAATAAAATAAAAAAGAGCAAAGTACGACAATATAAAAGCAAACAAGAAAACATAACCAACAAATCAAGCACACAGACCGATCCATCCCAATCAACCACCTAAAACTCATGTGAAAATTGCTCTTCCCCCTTTTAAATTTGTTTATTCTCACTTCAAAATTCCTCTATTAACACAGCCGCAATTAACTGTTGCTCAATACCAACGGTGGTTAACTGACGTTGCCCCCAACAATAGTTAACAGTTGCCTTTGCAAAAAACTTAATTTTTTTTTGATACCTTGAATAAATGTATGCCTCTTCATTTGTATCCACATCTTCCTATTCCTTCTTCTCATTGGCTTGATTTGTACATGAATCGTATTTTAGGGCTACCCAAGACCTAACATGGCCATGATATATAGCATTTTTTTACCGCTAATACCGAGTAGCAATTAACTGCAACAGCGATTAATTGGGGAATCTGTGGAAATAATCAAATTTAAATGGGAGAAGAGCAATTTTCAAACTCTATTTGCCCAAACACAAAACAAGTTCTACAAAGGCACAAACCCACTTAGAATATTGATAATGAAATCATAATAAAATACACCCATATCAATGAAAACCAAAGTAAAGAAAGCAATTGTGACATTCTTTAATTCTAACACAATTCCTTTCAATCAATAGCGTGATGTAGATTTATCAGCTAAAAGATGTTCTTCCAAATCAATTTTACAACTTGATTTTCCACAAGATTCATTTGTCACTTCCACGGTCTCATTAACCACTAATTTTGGATCTATCTTCTCTTTGACATGAACTATATCTTTAGCTTTACCCCAAAGCACAGTATACAAGCCAATGATCACTCCAATTGCTCCTATTAAGCTAAAAACACATGAATCATAAACATCATTTAATTAGACTAATGATTCAAGTTGTACATGTTCAAATTAATCTTTATTTTTAGAACATAAATATTAGTACCTTCCAATGTATATTTCCTCATGAAGCAGCAAGGCAGCCAGTATAGTCACAATGACTGTTAAGAGAGGGTTAAACATTGCAGAGAAGAGAGGTCCTCTCTTTGTAATGCACCATGCTTGGAGACAAAATACAACTGCAGATCCCATAATTCCCTGCAAAATGTATTTATTTATTACAAAATAGGCCACTTAAAATGTATTATTAATTTATTTGTATCATCATGAAAAATAACCACATACTGCATATAAAGTGCATCCAAATTGAAGTAGAGAATTAATTTTCCATGCATTCAGGTCAGGCTCCAAAAATAGTGTCACCATTGATGATTGTAATGTTGAAAATAAACACATCCAGGCTGACAATGATATATAATTAGGATGGCTTGCGTAAGCTGGAACCTGAGGAATAATTATAGGTTAAGGTTATATCAATTCAAATCCCTTTCATGCAAACTTACATGACTCAAATTGTACTAAAGGTACATTTGGATAAATAATATATATGTTCGAACATTTTATTTATTCAATGAACAGGTAAATCAAGATACACCTGAGTTTGGATAGTCATTGGCAATATGAATAAACTCTTGGTGCCGGGTCTCGAACCGAGTTCCTCTAGGTTGTAGGGCAAACCTTCCAACCAAGTGACTTCTCGGGAGACAGGCGGCAATATGAATAAACTATTCCAATAAGCTAGTGATTCAGAACGTGTTTCTTTTTTAACAATATATTTATTTAGATCGACTTATTTAAACTTAAACGTTTGAGATACTACTATAGAGAAGTTGTGAAAATGGCTTATGGTGATTCAAAGCAAACATTGTGCAACTCTTAACTTGATTCTCTAGACCGGATCCACCCAATAAATCTCCTTGATAAATGATAACCTTAGTAACAAGCTCTGTGCCTCGCTCCACAAAACAAATCCACGATGGTAAGAGTTATTTTTATCTAATTTTTTTTCCTCAATATCCATGTTGGATCCAAGAAAGGTGATGCCTCATAATTGTAGAAGGAAAAGAGAGAATTTTCTTCAACATCAAAACAGTGCTACATTATTTTTTCTAATAAAAAGTTTAGTTGAGTTGGGGCTACGTTACATGGACTCATCAATCATTATGATTAGAGTAGACATCAAAGCTTAAAAAGCGCAGAAGTATTTAACGACTACTCATCAAAGAAGTCTTCATATTAACATGTGAAGTCGAACCCATAATCTTGTCGATGAATCAACTTTTTATCAACTGAACCAACTATCATTGTCATTGCAACATTTTTTTTATAACTCACTCCAATATTTTAAATTTATTTCAACTCATTTTTTTGTAGGTAGCTCCCCCCACATTTTGAACACACTTTTGAAGTTCTAACATTTAAATAATATTTTTGTCAATTTTTCCCTCAAATTTGCGGCAATAAAATGGAAATATTTTAAAGTATTTCGTAGCATTTGTTTTTATCTAATGCATTAATTTCATTTTCTCTCAATGAAATATGACCGTTTTTTCATATTATGACTGTTTTTTCTTATACAGGTTTGACTTTTAGCCCAAGTATAGAAGAAAAACACTCGATTATATACTTAATTGTCATTATTTTTATTCCAAAGGGTAAAAAAGAAGGTATAATGTATTTTGTCGAGGTGGATATAATGTGTGATCGGTGGGGTGCATAATAGCCAACGATCCCACTATAAATGAATGTACGGGGGCTATATATGCATGACATCAGGACGAGTTTTATCTTCTAATAAATAATCAAATCAAAGAAATACATTAAAAATAGTTAGTTATCTTCATTTAATACACCTCTAAATTTACTTATTTTTCATGAATACTCCTAAATTAATTATGCTTGATTCTACCAACTTACTTACTTTTAATATTCTCTTTCATAATAAATAAGGGCACAAATGAAATTTAACTTCAAACACACTTAAAATTTGATCAATGTTTGTTATAAAATGGGCCGAAAAAATTCTCACTTTTGTTTCTTATAAAAGGACCAAATGGAGTATTATTTTTTTGGAGTACGAAGATAACATAAGTAATGGTGGTATTTAGGGTGGGAAATAATAACAAATATTTTAAGGACACTTGTAAAAAACTTTAAAATAAAAAAAAGTTTATCTTAGAAATAATGTATTCAACACCTTAAAACTTTAAACATAAACTTTTTTGGCCCCCTAAGTTTTCAAATGTTTTGATGTTGGCCTCCTACAAAAAAAAACAACCACATATTGTATTCCAAGCTTTTTTATTTTAAAATTATTTTTGTTTCTTTTAATTTAAAAAAATAATTTTTTTT